>Ga0213868_10000165_pt1 | contig 59466 bp, 62 predicted proteins | sample PICome_9_FD_160087 | JGI IMG/M metagenome (GOLD analysis project Ga0213868, IMG submission 160087) | Coastal seawater microbial communities near Pivers Island, North Carolina, United States - PICO127 | ecosystem: Environmental > Aquatic > Marine > Coastal | place: USA: North Carolina... | reverse complement strand
AGCTCATCATACATGCTACAGACATCAATGTTTTGAGACTACTAAAGGCATTGTAAAAAATTTAAACCTAACAGAAGGAACTTATAGTAATTCTTTTCAATCTCGTTTATTAAAAGATCCTTGGCTAAAACCATACACTGATTTCGAACTAGAAAAATTCCCAAAACAAGGAAAAAAGAAAGTAGCTGTAATTACGCCTGCTTTTGTTTCTGATTGCCTAGAAACCCTGGAAGAAATTGCCATGGAAGGAAAAGAGGATTTTTTAGAAGCTGGAGGTACAGATTACAAACATATTCCTTGTATGAATGACAATGATGACTGGGTAGATGTTATGGTGAAGTGGATAAATAATTGGGAAAATAAATAACCGTTATGTTTTCATAACACACAAGCTTATTTATTTCTGAATCTTGAACATAAATTATAAAAATGGATATTTCGTACCTTAAAGCATTGCACATTATTTTTGTAATTACTTGGTTTGCTGGCTTATTTTATATCGTTAGGCTTTTTATTTATTTTACTGAAGCAGAAAAAAAAGAGGATCCAATTAAGGATATTTTACAAACTCAATACAAGATCATGAGTAAACGTCTTTGGTATATTATTACATGGCCATCTGCAGTTTTGGCTGGTTTATTTGCCTTTTGGATGCTTTATTTAGAACCCTCATATTTACTGATGCCTTGGATGCACGTTAAACTGTCATTTGTTTTAGCCTTATATTTTTACCATGCTGGATGTCATAAAGTATTTATTCAACAACAAAAGGGTGTCGTGAAATTTACTTCTTTCAAATTAAGGATATGGAATGAAGTAGCTACTATTTTATTATTTGCAATTGTATTCTTAGTGGTTTTAAAAAGTACCATCTCCTGGATATGGGGAGTTGTAGGCATTATTTTATTCGGCCTATTATTAATGCTCGGAATTAAACTTTACAAGAACATTCGAAAAAAAAATAACTGGGAAAATTAACACAGTTTAAAACTTGTGTTTACATCTCAGCAATAATTAACTTATAGTTTCATACTTTGTTCAAAGGGTATTCGATTTACAATACTTCTTCCCAATGTAACTTCATCTGCATATTCTAACTCATCACCAACAGATATTCCACGAGCAATGGTAGAGGTAGCCACTCCAAACTTTTCAATTTGTTTAAATATATAAAAATTAGTTGTATCGCCCTCCATTGTTGAACTCAAAGCAAAAATCAATTCTTTAATTTCATTATTTTTTACTTTTTCTATTAAACTTTCTATCTCTAGGTTTTGAGGCCCTATTCCTTCAATTGGTGAGATTTTACCCCCCAAAACATGGTATAAACCTCTGAATTGAGATGTGTTCTCAATAGCCATAACATCTCGTATATCCTCGACGAGGCAAACCACTGAAGCGTCTCTTTTGGGATTATTACAAATTTCACACAATATAGTGTCAGATATATTATGACATTTCTCACAGGTTTTTACTTCTGTTCTTAATACCTTGAGAGATTCTGTTAGATAGTTAGTATTTTCAACAGGTTGTTTCAATAAGTGTAATACTAACCGTAACGCAGTTCTTTTACCAATACCTGGTAAACGCGCTACTTCATTAACTGCATTTTCAAGAAGTTTTGATGAAAAATCCATGAACGTAAAATTACGAATTATGAATGACGAATTCATGAAAAATTGAAAAGATAATCGTATAATTTATCTTTTCAGTCTTTCGTTTATTTTTTACGCTCTAAAATCTAAAAAACATATATTCGTAATCATAAATAGAATTAGCACATCAATGAAACCATTACACATATTACTCTTAATTACTGGATATTTTAGTCTATTACTATTTATTTCATTTATTACAAGCAGAAAGGCTAATAATAATACATTTTTTAAAGCTAACAATTCATCACCTTGGTATCTAGTAGCTTTTGGAATGATTGGAGCCTCACTATCTGGGGTAACCTTCATTTCTGTTCCCGGTTGGGTAGAAGATCAAAGCATGAGCTATATGCAAATGGTACTGGGCTATATTATAGGATATGCTGTTATTGGATTAATTTTATTGCCTTTGTATTATCGATTAAATCTAACCTCAATTTATACTTATCTTGAAGATAGGTTTGGAAGATATTCCTACAAAACAGGAGCATCCTTTTTTTTATTGTCTAGAACTATTGGTGCTGCATTTCGTTTATTTTTAGTGGCTAATGTATTACAATTACTATTGTTTGATGAATTCGGAATTCCTTTTTGGCTTACTGTTACCATTACTATTTTATTAATTTGGTTGTATACCTTTAAAGGAGGAATTAAAACTATTGTATGGACTGATACACTTCAAACATTGTTTATGCTTATAGCTGTTGGTGTTAGTATTTACAGCATTTCAAATGAAATGAATATTTCAAATATATTTAGTTATGTTGCTGACAGTGAATTATCCAAAACTTTCTTTTTTGAAGATTATAAAGCTGGAAATTATTTTTGGAAAAGGTTCTTCTCTGGTGCTTTCATAGCCATTGTCATGACAGGTTTGGACCAAGACATGATGCAAAAAAATCTAAGTTGTAGAAACTTAAAAGATGCACAAAAAAACATGTTTTGGTTTACCATAGTTTTAGTCATTGTTAATTTTTTCTTTTTGGCATTAGGCGTTTTACTGACAGATTATGCTCAGCAAAATGGAATTGATGCTCACAAAGATGAACTCTTTCCAATTATTGCCACAAAAGGAACTCTAGGTTTGGCTACTGCAATGTTTTTCCTATTGGGCTTAATAGCTGCAGCCTATTCAAGTGCAGATTCTGCATTGACTTCATTAACCACATCATTCAGTATTGATATTTTAGAAATAGACAAGAAAAAAAGTACTCAAAAACAAGAAAATATTAGAAAAAAAATACATGTTTTATTTTCAGCTATACTAATAGCTGTTATTTTAATTTTCAAGTATTTTATTGCAGATGAAAGTGTTATTGCAAAAATATTCACATTTGCAGGCTACACCTATGGCCCTTTATTAGGATTATATGCATTCGGACTTTTTACAAAATTTAAAGTTAAAGATAAAGCTGTTCCCTTCATTTGTATTATTTCTCCTTTACTAACATTATTAACCAACTATATAACTATTAATTATTTTGAATTTGATTTTGAATTTTTTGTTCTAGTATTAAATGGGTGCTACACATTTATTGGCTTAATTTTATTTAATAAAGGAAATAAATTACCTACAAGAAGAGTCGTTAACTAAAAAAATATCATAATGGATTTTGGAATTCAACAAAAAAGATCTTCAAAAACTTGATTTTTTTACTTTTGAATTTTAAAATCCTTCGTATTTTTACTTATATAATAAGTATTGAATGGCAAAGGATCTAAGTAATTACAGAAAATCTTACGAAAAGCAAGAGCTATTAGAAAATAATTGCCCTGAAAATCCTTTAGAATTATTTCAGAAATGGTTTTTAAATGCAGATGCATCTGAAACTGTAGAGGAAACAAACGCGGTGTCTCTTAGTTCTGTTGGTAAAGATGGATATCCTAAAAGTAGGATCGTACTTCTAAAGAAGTACTCTCAAGAAGGATTTATTTTTTACACGAATTATAACTCAGAAAAAGGAAAAGCTATTCAAGAAAACAATCAAGTCTGTTTATCTTTTTTTTGGCCAGCACTAGAACAACAAATTATCATTAAAGGTAAAGCTGAAAAATTATCAGAAAATTTATCAAATGGATATTTTGAATCTAGACCAACAGGAAGTAAGCTTGGTGCTTGGGCCTCTAACCAAAGTACGGTTGTAGCATCTAGAGATATTTTAGAGAAGAATCTTCAAAAGTTTGAAGCAAAATTTGAAGGAAAAGAAATCACAAGACCTCCTCATTGGGGTGGTTTTTTAGTAAAACCAATAGCTATAGAATTTTGGCAAGGTAGACCCAATAGAATGCATGACAGAATTCTTTATACGTTAAAAGAAGATTTTTCATGGAAAATTGAAAGATTGGAACCTTAATTTTTATATTTACTATTCTAAAATAGAATTGTTTGAAAACATTATACATTGTTAGACATGCTAAATCCTCTTGGGAGTATCAGGGAATTAATGACATAGATAGACCTCTCAAGAAAAGAGGTATTAAAGATGCCCATTTGATGTCTAAATTTCTGTCTAAAAAAATTAATAAACCTGATGTATTTATTTCAAGTGTAGCTAACAGAGCACTTCATACCAGTGTTATATTTTGTCAAAATTTCAACTACCCGCTTTCAAACCTTAAAATTAAAAAAGAATTGTATAGCTTTAGTGATGGATATCTTGTAAAAACTGTAAGGGCTCTCGATAACAGTTTTGATTCAGCTATAATTTTTAGTCATGATCATGGCATTAATACTTTTGTAAATAAATTTGGAAGTAAACCAATTAATCATGTAAGTACCTGTGGTATAATTGGTATTCAATTTGATGAAAAACATTGGAAAGACATAAAAAAAGGAGCTACCATACTTGTTGAATTCCCAAAAAACTACAAGAAGTAAAAGCGTCTACTGGGTGTATTTCTCTTGGCTTTAAAATTTACTCAAGAACCTTTGTAAATGATTTCACAGAGGCGATAAACTGATTGTCACCCTCTAAAAACTTGGTAGACATCTTAAGATAACTCAAAGAAGAAATTTTATTAGACAATCTCATGTAATCTTTTTCAGTTGTTAAAAGTATTTTTTTCTTGGAAGTTAATGCAGTATACTTAGCCATAATAGCATCAATTTCTTTTGAAGTAAAGTTATGATGATCTGAATATTTTAAGTGATAAACTTTATTACCCTTTGCTTTTAAAAATGAAACCAATGGTGTTGGATTGGCAATACCAGTAAGCAGTACTATTTCATAATTAATTAAAGAGTCTATAGGTATGTTGAGATTACCTGAGGTTTTGTTATGATAACTAATGCTAGAAAAAAAGACGTGCTGTTTTGAAGTAGCTTTTAATTTTCTTTTTATGTCTTGTTGTTTTTCTAACGAGAGATCAATAGGGCATTTGGTCACTATAATAATATGAGCTCTTTTGGCTCCTCTTTTATTTTCACGAAGATTCCCAGTAGGTAAAACAAAATCATCAGTATATAAGTCATCAAACTTGGTTAATAAAATATAACAATCTGCCTTTACTTTTCTGTGTTGATATGCATCGTCTAACAAAACAACATCAATAGATTGCTTTTGCTGTAGCTTTAGAATACCATTCACACGATTTTCATCGACTGCAACATATATTTTTGAGAATTTTTTAAAAAACTGCAAAGGCTCATCACCAACATCCTCTGAAGTATGTGTGCCATTTAACAAAATAAAACCTTTGGTCTTTCTTTTATACCCCCTACTTAACACAGCTATTTTATAATTATTTTGTAAAATTTTAATCAAGTATTCTATCTGAGGTGTCTTTCCTGTTCCTCCAATACTTAAATTTCCAACAGCTATGATTGGAATACTAAACGATTTAGATTTAAAAAAACCAAGGTCATAAAAAAGATTTCGAATACGCGTAACTAAATCATATAAGAGTGAAAATGGATACAGCAAAAATCGTAGTAGACTCACAAATTATTTTTTTAATGACAAACCCTGAAAGTGTAATAATAGCACGAAAATACAATAAAATTTTTCTTCTATTTTTAAACTCCTTCATAGAAAAAAAAGTAAGGGAAATATTTTAAACATTTTTAAATTAAAATAGTAACTTTGAGAATGTTATTTTAACTCATGTAAGTTTACTTTAGAGTTTTATAGGTAACATCCATAATTAATAAGATCAATATGACCATAAAGAATGTAAGTGATTACTTGGAGGAAATAGCTCCATTACACCAAGCTGAAGATTTTGATAATGTGGGTTTATTGATCGGAAATGAAACTACTGAAGTTAAGGGAGTTTTGGTAACACTAGATACTCTAGAGGAAACAGTTGACGAGGCTATTAAAACAAAATGTAATTTAATTGTAAGCTTTCATCCTATAATTTTTAGTGGTTTGAAGAAAATTAACGGAAACTCTTACGTTGAAAAGGTAGTCATGAAAGCCATACAAAACAATATTGCTATTTATGCTATACATACAGCTTTAGATAATAGTAAAGTTGGCGTGAGTGCAAAAATGTGTGAGGTATTAGGTTTATCAAACAACAGCATATTACTTCCCAAAGATGATGGTGCTAGTGGAATGGGTATGATAGGAGATTTACCCAAACCCATGCCAGAGGAAGACTTTTTAAAGCATACAAAAAAAACCTTCAAAACAAATGGAATTCGTTTTTCAAATAAAACAGGTAAATTAGTAAAGCGAGTAGCAGTTTTGGGTGGTTCTGGAAGTTTTGCAATTGCTGATGCAATTCACAAAAAAGCAGATGTTTATATCAGTGCAGATTTTAAGTATCATGATTTTTTTAAAGCTGAAGGTAAAATCTTATTAATTGATGTTGGACATTATGAAAGTGAACAGTTTACAAAAAATCTTTTGGTTGACTATCTTACAAAAAAATTCACTAGTTTTGCAATCATTTTATCAGAAAAAAGTACAAATCCAATTTATTATTTATAAACATGGCAAAGAAGAAAGAAGTTACTGTAGAAGAAAAGTTAAGAGCGCTCTATGACTTACAATTAATTGATTCTAGAATAGATCAAATAAGGAATGTAAGAGGTGAATTGCCTTTAGAGGTTGAGGATTTACAAGATGAAGTAACAGGTTTAAATACTAGAATTTCTAACTTATCTGAAGATGTTTCTAACTTAGAGACAGATATCAATAACAAGAAACTAGCCATTGAAGAATCTATTACTTTGATGAAAAAATATGAAGAACAACAAAAAAATGTTAGAAATAATAGAGAATTTGATTCTTTAGCAAAAGAAACTGAATATCAAGAATTAGAAATTCAATTATCTGAAAAACGCATTAAGGAGTTTCAAGTTAAAATTGAACAAAAGAACGAAGTTATTGCAACAACTAAAGAAAAGCTAGATAAACAACAAGTTCACTTAGATCACAAAAAGGCTGAATTAAATTCTATCTTAAAAGAAACTGAAAAAGAAGAGAAATTATTATTGGACAAATCAAAAGAGTTTTCAGCTTCAATTGATAACCATTTATTAACTGCTTATACAAGAATTAGAAATAAAGTGAAAAACGGGCTAGCTGTTGTATCTATTGAACGTGGTGCATCTGGTGGGTCTTTCTTTACAATTCCTCCGCAGATTCAATTAGAGATTGCCAACAGGAAAAAAATTACAATCGATGAACATAGTGGGCGAATTTTGATTGATGCTGATTTAGCAGCAGAAGAAAAAGAAAAGATTGATAGTCTTTTTGCTTAATCCCTTTTTAAAATAAAAAAAAACTCAGACTAAAGTCTGAGTTTTTTTTTGCTTTTTATATTAAATTAATAGTCTAACGATCTTAGATAAGCTAATTTATCTTTCCAAACCATTAACCCTCTCTTAAAATTATCTATATTTTTATGAACGTTTTTGACCATAGGATTGTCATCTGAAGTATTAGAGAAAAAACTTAAATTATTTTCTAATTGTTGAATTTCACGAACTGATTCATCAATTTTTTTTCTAACAAATATAAGTTCTGAATCTAATTTTCTAGTATCGTTATTTGCAAGATATCCATTTATAATATTCTTAAATTTCAATAAAACAATTTCACTTTTGTCTAAAGATAGTTTTGACAAAACAGTATCTATAAACTTATTAAATTGGATATCAACAGCTTTAGACTCTCTTGGAGTACTTCCTAGTTGATTCCAATTGTTCATAAGGTTTGTTAAAGTATCTTTGGTTGTAAAATCCTTGGCATTAAGACCCTCTACAAAAGCAATTTTCTTGGCTATTATTTCTTTTTGCTCGTCACTTAGTGCATTTTTCTGGTTGTGATAACGGTCAAAATAATAATTACAAGAGGTTTTAAACTTTTTCCAAATATCATCTGAAAATTTCCTTGGGACATGTCCTATTTTTTTCCAATCAGATTGTATTTTCTTGAATGTGTTTGTTGTAGTTTCCCAATCTTCACTATCCTTGAGGGATTCAGCTAGTTTAATAAGGTCTAATTTGGCTTTAAGATTGTTTTGTTGAGTATTTTTCTCTTGTTTATAAAAGTTGTTCTTTTCTCTATTAAATTTCTTTGTTGCCTCTTTAAACTTTTTCCAAATAGATTCACTTTTAGAATAGGGTAATTTTCCTGCATCAAAATACTTTTTTCTTAGCGCATCTATATCTTTTATGCTTTTCTGCCAATCGTTATGTGTTTTATTCTTAGAGGAGTCATAGGATAGAATTTCATCAATAATTAACATTTTTGCTTCAATAATAACAACATATTGAGATTTCATACTTTTAAAATGATCATGTCTTTTATCATGTATGATTTTAGTAGCTGCACTAAATTTACCCCAGACATCTTCCCTCATTTCACGAGCTACAGGACCAATATCTTCTTTCCATGTTTTATGCAGATCCTGTAATTGTTTAAAGGCAGCATTAACATCTTGCATTTCTGCTAAGAATTCTGCTTTCTCTATTAGTTTTAATTTTTCTTCTAAATTGTTCTTAAAATCTAAATCTCTAAAATCGTTACTTAAATGTAATAAATCATAAAAACGTTCTACATGATGGTGGTATATTTTCCAGGTATCATTGTATTTTGTTTTAGAAACAGGACCAATAGATCTCCAGGTATTTTGCAAATCTCTAAAATGCTTATACATCGTTTTGGTATCTGCATTTTCTATTAAAGTTTTGAGATCCTCAATTACCTGAGTTCTTTTTTCTAAATTTTCTTTTAGTTGTTTTTCTAAATTGGAATAGTGAATGTCTTTTTGTTTTTTGTAATCTGACAGTAACTTGTTGTATTTAGACTTTATTGGACTAGAATATTGAAAGTCAATTGTATTTCCTCCCTCAGCTAAAAAAAGTGATTTTTTTTCTGCTAAAAGCGTTCCAAACTTTAGATTAAAAGCACTTTTAATTGCTTCTACAGAAGATTTAATATGTTGAACTTTTTGAGTGTGTATTAAATTTTCTAAAGCATCTGTAAGTTCTTCTAGACTTAAGGTATCATATTTTATAATCTCAACTTCCTTGCTGGGTTTATCTTGTTCAGCATTTCCTTCAACCTCATCGCTATTATCTTTTGAAACCACATCAACATCTGAGCTTACTGCTTCTTTTTTGTCAATAACTATTTCTTGAGTTTCAGAACCTTTTAAATCAGCGGTTGCTTTTTTAGTACTACTAGCTTTTGTGACTTCATCATCAACTTCTACTTCTTTACGATCTAGATCTTTATTGACTTGCTCTGAAATAACTTCATTTTCATTTGTTGTTTCAATTACCTCATCTTTTGGTTGGGCAGTTTTTTTAATTTTATCTTCATTCGATTCTAACATGTCTACAATGTTTAAGGTTCCTATAATATTAAGCATAAAGATAGCAATGTCTTATCAAACAACAAAAAAATCACAACATGATTCAAAATCTATTTATTCCATAATCTCCAAGATTCTTCTGCTTGTAATTCGAGCATTTCAAGACCATTTTTTACTTGAGTTCCACGTTTTTTACCTTCAAGTAAAAATGCGGTTTCAACAGGATTATAAATTAAGTCGTACAACAAATGTTTCTGTGTCAAAAATTGGTAAGGAATCATCGGTTTTTCATTAATATCTGGATAAGTTCCTAAAGGAGAACTATTAACGATAATAGTATATTCATTTAGTAATTTATCTGAAAGATCAGTATAGGATAAATCATTACTTTCTTTCGGATTTCTAGAAACTTTATGATAATCGATGTTTAATTTTTTAAAAACATAGGCTACAGCTTTTGAAGCACCACCAGTACCTAAAATTAAAGCTTTGGTATGATGGGCTTTTAAAAGAGGAATTAAAGACTTCTCAAAACCAACAACATCAGTATTGTAGCCAACTAACCTTCCATCGTTTGTGAATTTAATTGTGTTAACAGCTCCTATTTCACTCGCTATTGCATCTACCTCGTCTATGTAGTTAAAAACCGATTCCTTGTAAGGTATTGTAACATTACAACCCTTAAGGGTTGTTTTAAACTCACTTAAAATTGCTGGAAAGTCTTGTATCTTTTCTATATCAAAATTTACATATTTATGACGCATCAACTGAAGAGCTATAAACTTTTCTGAAAAATAGTTTTTAGAAAAAGAATATGAAATATTCTTTCCAAGCAATCCAAAAAGTGTGTTATTTAATTTTTCTTCCATAATAATCAATTGCTAGTATTAAGCTAATCCCTAAAAAAATATAAAAAATAGCAAACCAGGTAGTAAGGTCACTAATGTCTGGAATATAACGTTGATAATTTTCGATCACTTGATTTCCTTTTTGATCTATTACGAATTGTTGATTTTCTATTTTAAAAACTTTTTCCTTCCATGGCCAAACGATTCCTAAAGATCCAGTTATAAAACCAATAATTATAGCAGTAACTATTTGATACCACCGTTTTAAGACATAGCCCAGGATATGAGATAAGGAAACTAACCCAAAGGCAGAACCCGCAGTAAAAACTCCAATAATTTTTAAATAATATATTTTAAGTGGATCTTTTGAAAAATCGAAGTTAAATGACAATATATCCTTAATAACCCCTGATAAAACATTCACAGAATCTACCAATAACAATACATAATTTCCTAATAAAATCAAAATAAACGAACCCGATAATCCTGGTAGAGTCATTCCTGAAACACCAATAATTCCGCAAATAAAAACAAACCATAGGTTATCATTTTCTTTTGCAGGTGTTAGAAAACTAATTCCTAAGCCGATTAAAATACCAATAATTACAAAAATTATTTTTTTAAAATTCCATTCACCAAAATCTTTGGCTATGTAATATATTGAGCCAATAATCATACCGAAAAACCAACTCCAAACATACAGCTCAAAGTTTTTTAAAAAAAAGTCTAACACAAGAGAAACACTAAAATAACTGAACACACTTCCAGAAATTATAATGCATGTGAATTGTGAGTTTGTATAGTTAAGAAAACTTTTTAATCTACCATTTAAAATCAATTTAAAAGCTTTTAAATTGATTTTTTGAAATGAATAAATTAATTCCTCATAAAATCCTAATACAAAAGACACAGTTCCTCCAGAAACTCCAGGAACTTTATTTGCTGCCCCCATAATTATTCCTTTAAAAAAAAGTATTAATTTTTCAGTAAAGTTTCTTTCTTTTTGCATTACTCCTTTTTAACTGCTAATTTTTCTAATAATAAGATAAGGCCAAAGCCAATTATTGCAAGTAAACCTGCCATTAATAATTTAGAATCACCATCAAAAGAAAAAGGGGAAACACTAGTTGTAGTGAATGGAACCTCAATTCCTTTTGAATTAGTTCTCCACGAAATGGTTTCTTTCCAAGGCCAAATTTTATTTAAAGATCCAGCTATAAAACCAATTAACAGTGCCAAAGTGTAATTTTTATATGTTGAAAACAACCACTTCAAAACCCTTGAAAAAGTTAACAAGCCTAGAACAGCTCCAGCCATAAAAATAATTATACTAAAAAAATCTTTTGTATTAATTGCATTTAGTATTGGCTTATACGCTCCTAAAAGTACCAAAATAAAAGAACCCGAAATACCAGGTAAGATCATAGCACAAATAGCAATCATTCCTGCTAAAAATAAAAACCAAGGAGAAGAATTTTGAGTTATAACTGGGTTTAATGTAGTAATATAATACGCAAATATTAATCCAAAAATGAGATATAAATAACATTTGATATTCCATAATTTAATTTGCTTAGCGATGTAAATTATACTAGCTAATACCAAGCCAAAGAAAAAAGACCAAATTAATATAGGGTGATTTTCTAATAGGTTTTCTATCAATTTAGCAAGAGATAATACACTAAAACAAATTCCAATAAAAAGAGCTAACAAAAAACTTCCATTTATCTTTTTCCAAACCACTTTTATACCCTCATGTTTTAAAACATTTATTAAACTGAACTTAAAACTACTAATAGAATTTAGTAGTTCTTCATAAATACCTGAGATAAACGCAATGGTTCCACCAGAAACTCCTGGAACAACATCAGCTGCTCCCATAGCCATTCCTTTCAAGGAAACGATGATGTAGTCTTTTAATGATCTTTTCATAAATATTTTTTTATTGTAACGAAGATACTTGAAAAAGTAAAAATACACTTACAAATAAAAAAAACTGAAAGAATTTTTTCAGTTTTTTTTACTTTAGAAGAAACAGTTGAAATCTGAGATAACTACTCCATAGCCTTCTTATAGTTATAAAGTAATTCTTTAACTTTTAAATTAACTAACACAGAGGGAAAAAGCTCCTTCATAATGGTGTGCATATTAAAATTTATTTTTAACCCGTTTAATAAATGAGTTAACCCCTCTTTTTCATTATCGAAAACTAAAGATAATCCGGAGAGTCGGTATTCAATTTCTGCAGTATTTTTATAGGAATCTTGAGCTGAAATTAATACCTCAAATGCTGTTTTAAAATCACCAACAAACATTAGTAAATCAGATAACGCAGTGTAAATTTCTATTGAACAGTCATTTAATTCCAAGCATTTCTCAAGTCCTTTAATCCCCTCATTATATAAATTTAATTTAATATTTATATCAGAATACTTTCTCCAGTAAAAAACATTGTAATCGTCAATTTTTAAGGCTTTAGAAATATAATATAAGGCCTTTTGATAGTCTTTTTGTTCATAATAGATTTCGGTCAACAAAATCCACCCTTTGTCTAAAAAAGGATCCTCATGAACTGATTTTTTGTAAAAATCAATAGCAATATCTAACTTTTTTAATTTTTGATAACATTGGCCAATTCTTAGATATGCAAAAGCAGTTGGGTCATCTAATTCTAGTGTAAACCTATAGTTTTGAATGGCTTCTTCAAATTCTTCAAGTTTCTCAAGGGTTTTTGCTTTTTCCAAATACCCACCAATAAATGATTCATCGATTAGTACAGCGTAATCAAAACAGGTTAGCGCTTCTTTATATCTTTTTAACACAAAGTATTGACGTCCTAATTGATGCCAAGCTACTTCACTGTAGGGGCTCCTGTCAAGAAAAGCATTCAAAAACACAATAGCTTTTTCATGATTCTTTTGCATATCAAAGCAATACACAATATTATACAGAGAAGAATAATCTTCATGATCTACATCAATACATTTAGCAAAACTTAGTCTTGCTTTTTCAAAATCATCTAAATATAAATACTCCATGCCCATCATAGACCAAATATCTACTTTATCATCTGCATATGAAACCGCAATTTTAAGGTTTTGAATTGCTTTTTCGTGATTGCCATTTTTGGAAAGTATTGTTGCTTTCTGAATATATACCTCTTCATTTGCTGGGGCTAACAGTTGAATTCTTCTCAGTTTCTGTGAAGCTTTTTCAAGTTTGTTATCAAATATTAGGATTTCAACGTCTAACAATTTTAAATCTACAGATGTTGGGTGTTGCTCTAAGCCAAGTTTTACAGCTTTTTTTGCAAGAGAATGTTTTCCTGTATCTAGGTAGTGCACTATAATCTCTTCAAACTCTACCAAATCAAAAAAATAAATGCTATTGGTTTTAAGCATTGATTCAAACTTAGACAATGACATACGCAGTTGTGATTTGAATTATATAATAAATTTACAATTCATATAAGATTAATGCTTCGAAGTGTTTTTTTGTTTTCAACAATTTAATTAACAATCTAATAATTACATAGAATTCCATTTGAAGCCCTTAATTTTTTGCTCATCTCTTTTTTTGTAGTATTTTTGTCTAACTTTAGTATTAAAACTAAGTTGAAACATTTCTCATGAGCAAAAAAGTTTTACTAAACTCAAAAGAAATTGAAATAATTCTTCATCGATTAGCGTGTCAGCTGATTGAAAACCATAATAATTTTTCTGAAACTGTTCTTATTGGATTACAACCAAGAGGTAGTTTTTTAGCTAAGAGACTAGGTGATATTCTAAAAAATGAATACAAAATAAAGAATGTAAATCTTGGTCTTTTAGATATTACATTTTACAGAGATGATTTTAGAAGAAGAGAAGAGCCATTAGAAGCTACAAATACACAAATAGATTTTTTAATTGAAAATAAAAATGTTGTTTTAATAGATGATGTTTTATTTTCGGGAAGAAGTGTAAGAGCTGCATTAACTGCCATTCAATCTTATGGCAGACCAAAAAATGTAGAACTTTTAGTTCTAATAGACAGAAGATTTAGTAGACACCTCCCAATACAACCAACATATAAAGGGAGACAGGTTGATGCAATTAATGAAGAAAAAGTAATTGTTCATTGGAAAGAATTACATTCAAAAGATGCAATTTATATAGATAACAAATAATTATGAAGCAGCTAAGTGTAGAACATTTATTGGGAATTAAATACCTAAACAAAAATGACATCGACCTTATTTTTGAAACTGCAAATCATTTTAAAGAAGTTATCAATAGACCCATCAAGAAAGTACCATCGCTCAGAGATATTACTATTGCCAACTTATTTTTTGAGAATAGTACGCGAACAAAATTGTCATTTGAATTGGCTGAAAAAAGATTATCAGCTGATGTAATAAATTTTTCTGCAAATCAATCTTCTGTTAAAAAAGGAGAATCATTGATTGATACCGTGAATAACATTTTAGCAATGAAAGTTGATATTGTGGTAATGAGACACCCCAATGTAGGCGCAGGTGTTTTTTTGTCAAGGCATGTTAACGCAAAAATAATTAATGCAGGTGATGGTACTCATGAACATCCAACTCAAGCCTTATTAGATAGTTATTCAATCAAAGAAAAATTAGGGAGCGTCAAAGGGAAAAAAATTGTAATTGTTGGAGATATTTTACACTCTAGAGTTGCACTTTCAAATATTTTTGCACTTAAATTACAAGGAGCTGAAGTTAAAGTTTGTGGGCCAACAACTTTAATTCCAAAATACATTAAGAGTTTAGGGGTTGAAGTAGAAACCAATATAAAAAAAGCACTTGAATGGTGTGATGTTGCAAACGTTCTAAGAGTGCAACATGAAAGAATGGACATCAACTATTTTCCATCGGCTAGGGAATACAAACTATTATATGGGATCAATAAAGAAATTTTAGATAATCTTGGCAAGAAAATTACAATCATGCACCCTGGACCAATCAATAGAGGTATTGAAATTACAAGTGATGTTGCTGATTCTGATCAATCAATTATTTTAAATCAAGTTGAAAATGGTGTTGCGGTAAGGATGGCAGTAATCTATTTACTTGCTCAACAGATAAAAAGGTAACCATGAAAATTATTGAAAATGATCAATATAACTTAATTTCTATAGAAGAACCTTCTCTGAGTTGCCTTGAATCTAAATTGCCCAAAATAGACAATAATCACCTATTGATAGAACTTTCTGATAAAATCAAAAATGTTGAAAATAAAATTAATTTCTTTTTAAAAATTGCTTCAGGTTTAAAAGCAAAAAATAAATCGTTTGTAATTATTAAAAAAGGATTAAATATTAATGATTTTCCTGAAACATTAAATATTGCTCCGACACTACAAGAGGCTAAGGATATTCTAGAAATGGAAGCTATTGAGAGGGATTTAGGACTCTAGTGACTAAAAAAGCAATTAAAAATTATTGGCTTTTAAAAAAATTTTAAAATCATGAGTATAGAATTAACAATTCTTGGGTGTCATTCTGCCACACCAAGAGTTAATGCATATCCAACAGCACAATATTTAGAAATTAATTCTCGATCTTTCTTGATAGATTGTGGTGAAGGCACCCAGCGTCAAATGAGAAAGTACAAAGTTGGATTTTCTAAGATTAATCATATTTTTATTTCACATTTACATGGTGATCATTTCTTTGGACTAATTGGACTAATCTCTACTTTTGGAATTTTAAACAGGGAGAAGCAGCTTCACATCTATGGACCTACAGGAATAAAAGAGGTGATTAATTTACAGTTGAAACATTCTAAATCTCATGTGAAGTATGATTTAATTTTTCATGAACTCAATTCAAAAAAAAGTGAATTAATTTTTGAAGATGAAAAAGTTGAAGTAAGAACCATCCCTCTTCATCACAGGGTCTACACTAATGGTTTCTTTTTTAAAGAAAAAGATAAACCGAGAAAACTAAATATAACTGCAATAAAAAAAATTCAAGAAATTGAAACATGCGACTACAATAATTTAAAAGCTGGAAAAGACTTCAAATTAAGTTCTAATGAAATTATACAGAACTCATTACTCACATCAGATCCAGAGGCAGCATTGAGTTATGCTTTTTGCAGCGACACCTCATACAAACCCGATATTGTAGAAATAATCCAAGAAGCTAATTTATTGTACCATGAAGCTACTTTTTTAGCTGACAAAGAAGATTTAGCAAAAAAAACAAGACATTCCACGGCAAAGCAAGCTGCATTGATAGCGAAAAAAGCGAAAGTTAAAAAGTTAATACTTGGACACTACTCTAGCCGATATAAAGACATCTCTTTATTTAAAAAAGAAGCTGAAGAAATTTTCAAGGATGTAATTTTAGCTGAGGCTGGAAAAGTTTTATCAATGTAATAAAGCCCAATAAAAAAATTGTATTTTTTATTTATTCTTTATTTTAGGTACACTATCCGTCACTGAAAAAATTGAGTCCTTTTTATTTTCATCACTACTACGTTCAATTGAACTATTTTTTTTATTCATGGGAACATCAATTATATCATCAATGAAGAAAAAAGTATAAACTGTATAAACAATCAATGTAACTACAGTAACTCTTATAAATCTATTTTTCATAATAAAAGAGTATTAGTATTGTTTTGTAGATAGTAAAACCAAAGTACACGCAGTTTCGTTTTTAATCCCATTTTTTTCTAAGATTTTTTGAAATTCTTCATTTTCAGTTCCAGGGTTAAAAATTACCCTTTCTGGGTTTAAAGCCACTACGTATGAGTAAAAACTAACTTGATTTACTGGACTTAGATACAAGCTAACAGTATCAATATTTTTAAATATTTTCTTTTCGATACTTACATTAATGTTAGCAACACTCCCCTCCTTAAAGCCAATAGCTCTAACTTCATGGTTGTCAGCTATTAATTTATGAATGACTTTATTTGAATATCTTGCCTCTTTTAGTGAAACACCTAGAACTAATGTTTTTTTTCCCATTCTAAATTATTACCATCGAACCACTACACTCCCCCAAGTAAAACCACTTCCAAAGGCTGCTAAAACAACCAAATCACCGTCATTTATCTTACCTTTTTCCCAGGCCTCTGTTAATGCTATTATTACTGAAGCCGCTGTAGTATTTCCATAATTCATAATGTTATTATAAACCTGATCATCATTCAATTGAAATTTGCGCTGAATAAATTGTGCTATTCTTAAGTTTGCTTGATGTGGGATTAACATATTTATATCCTCTTTTTGAAGCCCATTTGCTTCTAAACCCTCAATAATTGCCTCTGAAAACCTAACAACTGCATGTTTAAAAACAAACTGTCCATTCATGTAAGGATAATAGGACTCATCATCTGGATTGTTTTCTGCAATAATTTCAGGAACCCAACGACTTGTAGATGGACCTTCCAATGCCAACTCCTTTGCGTGTTTACCTTCAGAATGAAGGTGAGATGATAAAATACCTCTTCCATCCTCTTCACTTCTAGATAATACTGCAGCTCCTGCTCCATCTCCAAATATAACGGTTACATTTCTACCTCTGGTTGAACGTTCTAAACCTCCAGAATGATTTTCAGCACCAATTACTAAAATATTTTTATACATTCCTGTTTTTATAAATTGGTCTGCAACAGATAATGAATAAATAAAACCAGAACATTGATTTCTAACATCCAAAGCGCCTATTGTTGGCATATCTAGCATATCCTGAACTCTTACTCCTCCACCAGGAAAATACATGTCTGGACTTAATGTAGCAAAAACAATAAAATCAATATCATCTTTAGTTAAACCAGCCCTTTCTATGGCAATTTTAGCAGCTTTCACCGCCATAGTTGATGTTGTTTCTCCAGTAGCTGGATCAATCCACCTGCGCTCCTTGATACCAGTTCTCTCCTGTATCCATTCATCAGTTGTATCCATCCACTCTTTCAAATCATCATTTGTTACTACATTTTCAGGTACATAATACCCCAATCCAGTAATTTTAGAATTGTACATATGTAAGATTTAATTTATTGTTTATAGTGATTCATAAAGATAGCAAAAATACTTACTTAAACTAAGGTATCTTGCGGAAGAGGTTCTGTTTACTATGCCATCTTGTCATAATAATACCTTTGGTATTTTTTTTGACATATAATAAACAAATAAAAAAAACTTAAATCACATAATTATGAGTAAAGGAAATATTAATGTATCGGTAGAAAACATCTTTCCATTAATTAAAAAGTTCTTGTATTCTGATCACGAAATATTTTTACGTGAGCTTATATCCAATGGAACAGATGCAACTTCTAAACTAAAACACTTAATAGCTATAGGTGAAGCAAAAATAGAATTAGGTGATGCTAAGATTGAAATTAGTTTAGACAAGGAAGCAAAAACACTTAGTATAAAAGATCAAGGGCTAGGAATGACTGCTGAAGAAGTTGAAAAATACATCAATCAAATTGCATTTTCTGGTGCTGAAGAATTTTTAGATAAATACAAAGACAATGAAGCTGGAATTATTGGTCATTTTGGTCTTGGTTTTTACTCTGCTTTTATGGTAGCAGACAAAGTTGACATTATCACTAAATCTTTTAAAGATGAGCCAGCAGCTCATTGGTCTTGTGATGGATCTCCAGAATATACGCTTGTAGAACATGAAAAGTCAGATAGAGGTACAGAAATTGTTTTACACATAGCTGAAGACTCTACTGAATTTTTAGAAGAATCTAAAATTTCTGAATTGTTAAACAAATACAATCGTTTTAACCAGGTACCTATTAAATTTGGAACTAAAGAAATTAATGACCCAGAATTTACTCCAAAGACAACTAAGGATAAAGATGGTAAAGAAACTACTGAACCTCACAAACAAATTACAGTTGATAAAATAATTAACAATACAGATCCTGCCTGGACAAAAAAACCAGCAGATCTTGAAGCTGAAGATTACACCAATTTCTACAGAGAATTGTATCCAACACAATTTGAAGAATCGTTATTTCACATTCATTTAAATGTAGATTATCCATTCAATTTAACAGGAATTTTATTTTTTCCAAAGTTAAGTCCGAGTATGGATATGCAAAAAGATAAAATTCAATTATACCAAAATCAAGTTTTTGTTACTGATAATGTTGAAGGAATCGTTCCCGACTTTTTACAAATGTTAAAAGGTGTAATTGACTCCCCAGATATTCCCTTGAACGTTTCTCGTTCCTATTTACAAGCAGATGGAGCAGTAAAAAAGATTTCTGGATATATTACTAAAAAAGTAGGTGATAAATTAGCTTCACTTTTTAAAAATAATCGTGAAGATTTTGAATCAAAATGGAATGATATTAAAGTAATTATAGAATATGGGATGTTATCAGAAGACAAATTCTTTGATAAAGCTCAAAAATTCGCATTGTATCCAACAGTAGATGATTCTTTCTTTACATTTGAGGAATTTCTTGAGAAAACTAAAGATGCACAAACAGACAAAGATGGAAATCAAATCATTTTATATGCTGCAAATAAAGACGCTCAACACAGTTATATTCAATCTGCTAAAGATAAAGGTTATGAAGTTTTACTTTTAGACTCTCCAATTATATCTCATTTAATGCAGAAATTAGAGTCTTCAAATGACAAAGTGAAGTTTACCAGAGTTGATGCAGATCATATTGATAATTTAATTAAAAAAGATGACACTGTTATTTCTAAATTATCTGATGAGGAAAAGGAAACCCTCAAGCCTATGATCGAAAATGCAGTTCCAAAGCAAACCTATACCGTTCAATTAGAAGCTATGGATTCAAATGCATCTCCATTCATAATTACAGTTCCAGAGTTTATGAGAAGAATGAAAGAAATGAGTGCTTCAGGTGGAGGTGGAATGATGGGTATGGGAAATCTTCCAGAAATGTATAACTTAGTAGTGAACACCAATCACGCGCTTGTAGGTGAGATTTTAAACACTAAAACTGCAAAAAAACGTGATCGTTTAATTTCTCAATCTTTTGATTTAGCTAAATTATCTCAAAACTTATTACACGGAGAGGAATTGACTAATTTTATTAAACGAAGCTATGACTTAATAAAGTAAGTTATAGAAAGATTTTCTTTTTTATAAGGCCTCTTTGTATTTGCAAAGAGGCTTTATTTTTTTATAAACTTTAAAAATTCGAAGATTAAATTTATATTTTTGAATCTATTATAGATCTAATTTAGCTAATGATTAGTATTAGAAAAGCTACAACTGAAGATGCACTTCTATTAGCCTCATTGAGTATTGAGGCTTTTATGCCTGCACACGGCCATAGCGCACCCAAAGAGGATATTTCATCATACATTGAAGCAAATTTTAGTGTAGAAAACTTTAAAAAAGAAATTACAAACCCTGACTTTGAATATTATCTTATCTATCACTCATCGAAAGTTGCCGGATTTTCAAAAATTATATTTAACGATCCAAATATTCATATATCTGATAATCATGTTACTAAAATGGAACGATTATATTTATTAAAAGAATTTTATGGCTTAGGTATTGGATTAAAACTTATGAATTTTAATTCAAAGCTAGCACAAAAAAAAGAACAGCGTGGTGTTTGGTTAGAGGTTTGGATTGAGAACTTCAGAGCTATTAAGTTTTATGAAAAAGTAGGATTTAAGATTGTAGGAAAAGCAAATTTCACTGTTTCGAAAACACATTCTAATCCAAACTATATTATGTATTTAGAATTTTAAAACCCATAAAAAATTAAAGAAATTATTTCAATTCGTAGTAGCTCTCAAAATTGTATATTTAATAATCTAAAATAGAGTCCCATGAAAAAAATCACGTTTTTAATTATACTACTAGCTAGTATTACAAATGCCCAAACTGATACAAGAATTTATGATATCGTAAATAATGTCAAAACAGAGAGAATAAAAAAAGATATTACCAAACTTGCTAATTTTGGAACTAGACATACTTTAAGTGATACCATCTCAAATACTAGAGGAATTGGTGCTGCAAGAAGGTGGATTAAATCTGAATTTGATAAAATTTCTAAAAACTGCGGTGATTGTTTGAATGTCCAATATCAAAAGGATTTCGTCAAAAAAAATAAAAGAAGAATTGTTAAAGATGTTATGATTGTAAATGTTGTGGCCATTCAAAAAGGTAGTAAGTATCCAAATCGATACATTATTATGAGTGGTGATATAGATTCAAGGGTTTCTGACCCAAATGACTTCCGCTCTGATTCTCCCGGTGCTAATGACAATGCTTCGGGCATGGCTGGAACTATTGAGGCTGCTAGAGTATTGTCTAAATACACTTTTGAGAATAGTATTATTTATGTAGGATTGTCTGGTGAGGAACAAGGGCTATTTGGCGGTCGTGGATTGGCGAAACATGCTAAGGAAAAAGGATGGGAAATTATTGGAATTATGAATAATGATATGATTGGTAATATTAAAGGCGTAGATGGAATAATTGACAACAGAACTTTTAGAATATTTTCTGAACCTACACCCATCACAGAAACAGCAAAACAACGAAATGCAAGACGTTTTTATGGTGGAGAAGTTGATGGTATTTCTAGACAATTAGCTCGATTTATTCATAAAACTACAAAAAAATATATGCCAGAAATGAATCCAAAAATGATTTACAGATTAGACCGCTTTGGTAGAGGAGGACATCATAGGCCCTTTAATGATGAGGGGTTTGCTGGGATTAGAATTATGGAAATGCATGAAAACTACACTCAACAACATCAAGATATTCGTAATGAAGATAGAATTGAGTATGGAGACAAATTAAAGTTTGTAAATTTTGATTATGCAAAAAAACTAACTGCTGTTAATGCCATAAATTTAGCGAGTATAGCTTGGGCTCCTCCAGCACCAAAAAATGTTAAAATTGGTGGTGCTGTAAAACCTGCTGTTTCTTTTAAATGGGATTCAGTTGAAGGTGCAAAAGGATATAAAATATACTGGAGAGATACTACATCTCCTACCTGGGATCATTTCACATACGTTGAAAATACCACAGAATTTTCACTTGAAGGAATTGTAGTAGACAACTTCTTCTTCGGTATTGCTTCAGTTGGAGAAAATGGTCATGAGAGTATTGTATCTTTTCCTAGTGGATTAATACAAAATTAAACACTAATGAAACTTGCAAAATTTTTGTTTTTCATCTGTTTAACTTTTTTAATATTGAATTGTAAAGAAAACAATCAAAAACAACTAAAAAAACAACATAAAAAAAACAACAATCAACAAGAGATGTTGGTTGAAAAAATTATAGATACTATCCTTATCGATGGAATCGCAAATGAAAAAACTTGGAAAAAATCTTCATGGCACCCCATTAATCAGGTATGGTTAGGAGAACAAGTAGATTCTTCAGATTTTACAGGGAGGTATAAATTGTCTTGGTCTAAAGAAGCTTTATATGTTTTAGCAGAAATTAAGGATGATTTTTTAGTTGATAAAATTAAGAACCCCTTGGAGCGATGGTGGGATGATGATTGTGTAGAAATATTTATAGATGAGGACAATAGTGGTGGTAATCATCAATTTAATCATAATGCATTTGCTTATCATATTGGTTTGAATGGTGATGTAGTTGATTTAGATGCAAAAGATACACCTAGGCTTTTCAATAATCATATTGATTCTAAGATGACTATTGGACGTTCTAATACATCAATATGGGAATTTAAAATTTATCTTTTCTCTGATACATATTCTTTAAAAGGGGATCAAACGGCATTAAATTTATTTTCCAATAAAAAAATCGGATTTGCAATTGCCTATTGTGATAATGATAAAAGTGAACTTCGAGAAAACTTTTTTGGCTCTGTTATTATTGATGGAGATGATAAAAACCGAGGGTGGATTGATGCAAATATATTTGGAACCCTAAAATTGAAAAATTAATATTAATTTTATTGAGCTTTAAGTATTGTACTCTATTTTTTTCTAAACACTAGAAAAAAACTATCCTTAAATACAGATATTTACTACTTCGATATAAATATAATTCTCTGAAAATAAATTATTTACACGAATTACAATACTTTAAAATGGTGTTAATCTTTTCCTAAAAAAAACAAAACCAATACATCTTTACTCATTTTTTTTTAGTTTTAATAAAAACACAATCATGAGGTTATCTGTCAATAGAATATTAACTCTTCTATCTATATTATTTTTTACAATTCAACTAAGTGCTCAAAGGTTTCAAGGTAAAGCGTATTATTTCTCTAAATCAAAAATGGAATTGGGAAATTGGGGAGCTAGAATGAGTGAAGCTCAAAAAAAACAAATACAAAATCGACTCAAGAATAGATTAGAAAAAAAATATATCTTAAGTTTTAATATGCAAGAATCTACATTTGTAGAAGAAGAAAAAATTGACGCAATTTCTGGTGCAACAGACTCTTGGGGAGGATATTTCTCAAGAGGCGATTTGTATAAAAATATTAAAAAAAATGAATTAACTCAGAGTCAAGAATTTTATGGCAAACGATTTTTAGTTAAAGATCAATTATTGAAAATTGAATGGAATTTAGGAACAGAAACAAAAACTATTGGCAATTATACCTGTTATAAAGCTGCAGCGATGATACCAAAATCTGATTTAAATTGGTTTGATTTTTCTTGGAGTGACCTAAGACAAAAATCTGATGAAACAACACAAACTGAAGAGCCCTTAATTGTTATTGAAGCTTGGTATACCCCTCAAATCCCTATTGCTCAAGGCCCTGCAGAATACGGAGGTCTTCCCGGGTTAATATTAGAAGTAAGTGCTGGAAATACAACCTTATTGTGTTCGGAAATTGTTTTAAACCCAAAAGAAAACATAACCATCTCAGCTCCGGAAAAAGGGGAATATATTACAAAAAACGAATATACCTCTAACATTAGAAAAAAAATGGTAGAAATGCGAAATAATCGGATGGGAAGAAGAAGAAGTCGATAATATTTTATAATCCACTAATAAAACCACCATATGGATCTTTAAACTGAGTTCCTTCAGCATATCTATATTTACTAAGTTTTTTATGCTCAACCAATGACCATAAAACAAATTCTTGCCAAAAGCACAATTCATCAGATAGTACATCTCCTTTGTGTTTTTTTACAAATTCTGATAATGGTTTTACTTTTTTAAGAGTAGATATATAGTCTTTTTCAAGAATATCATCTAATATTTCAAAATCATCACTTGTATTAAAAAACCAAGAAACAATTTCATCATATGATGATTCAACACCTTGTTTTTCAATCTTTTCTATTTTAGGAAAAATTTTTGAATATAATGTTTTGATCGCACTACCTAGCAATGTAAGTGCTACATTATAAGCTCCTTCTTGTTCACCTTCATAAACGAGTTCTATTTTACCAGTTATAGCGGGAATAATACCAGTAAAATCACTCATCCGTATTACAGTTTTAGGATCACCAGAATTCAATAAACGTCTTTCTGCAGTACTTACTAAATTCTCAAAGGCAGTGATACTTAATCTAGCACTAACACCACTTTTAACATCTACATATTCACTTTTTCGAGCCTCGAATACTATCTGTTCCAGAATATCTTTAGCCAATTCAGGAATAAAAATAGTCGAAGATTGTCTGCTATCTAAAGCTGCTTCTTGAGAAGTAATTGTTTTAGCAATCTCAATCGTTTCTGGGTAATGTGTTAATATTTGAGAACCTATTCTGTCTTTTAAAGGAGTTACAATACTACCCCTATTTGTGTAATCTTCTGGATTGGCTGTAAAAATAAATTGCATGTCTAAAGGTAACCTCAATTTAAAACCTCTAATTTGTATATCTCCTTCTTGTAAAATATTGAATAAAGCTACTTGAATTCTAGCTTGTAAGTCGGGTAATTCATTAATTACAAAAATACATCGATTAGCTCTAGGAATCATACCATAATGGATTACACGATCATCTGCATAACTCAACTTTAAATTAGCAGCTTTTATAGGGTCTACATCGCCTATAATATCTGCAACTGTAACATCTGGTGTTGCTAATTTTTCAGAAAAACGATCATTTCTATGTAACCAAACAATAGGGGTTTCATCTTTTTTTTGCTTAATTAATTCTAATGCAAATCGAGAAATAGGTTGTAAGGGGTCATCATTAATTTCAGAGCCTTTTATTACTGGTATATATTCGTCTAATAAATTAATCATCAATCTAGCCAAGCGTGTTTTTGCTTGACCTCGTAATCCTAAAAAATTAATATTATGTCTAGATAAAATTGCTCTTTCTAATTCTGGAATTACAGTGTTTTCATATCCATGAACTCCAGTAAATATTGTTTCTTTATTTTTAATTTTATGTATTAAATTATCTCGCAATTCATCTTTGATAGATTTAGGTTGGTATCCTGTTTCTTTTAATGCTCCTAGTGTTGGTATGGTTGTAATATTCATATTAGCCTTTAATTCTTTTTTTTCTGTTAGTTTCGTAATCTTCAAAAATCATTTCTCCTAAGCCTTTAATTCCTGTGTAAAATGCCTTCCCCTGATTTGCTTTGGTAAATTCTCTTACAAATTGCATTAAATAACTATCTTGAGCAATCATAAATGTTGTGATAGGAATATGGAGCCGTCTTGCTTGTTGAGCCATGGCATAACATTTCTTAGTTATTAGAGAATCTAAACCATTACTATTTTTATAATATTGACCATCTGGCATTCTTATACAACTTGGTTTTCCATCAGTTATCATAAAAATCTGTTTATTGGTATTTCTTTTTCTTCTCAACACATCCATTGCTAATTGAAGACCCGCAACTGTGTTTGTATGGTAAGGCCCCACTTTTAAGTAGGGTAAGTCTTTAATATCTATGATCCATGAATCGTTCCCGAAAACTAAAATATCCAAGGTGTCTTTGGGATACCTTGTGGTAATGAGCTCTGCCAAAGCCATAGCTACTTTTTTTGCTGGTGTAATTCTATCCTCTCCATATAATATCATAGAATGACTGATATCTATCATTAAAACGGTACTCATTTGAGCTTTGTGCATGGTTTCTTCAATCACAAGATCATCTTCAGTTAAATTAAAGTCAGCTATCCCATGATTAATTTGTGCGTTTCGTAAACTTTCTGTCATTGACACTTTGTCTAGAGAATCTCCAAACTGATAATTTCTAAAGTCACCAGTATGTTCGTCTCCCAATCCATAGCCTTTACTTTTATGATTTCCTGATCCTCTTCTTTTAATTTTACCAAATATCTGATTTAAAGCCTGTTGTCTAATTGCTCTTTCAGTCTTTGCAGTTATAGAAATTTTCCCATTTCCATTATCTAAATCTATTTCTTCTTTAATATACCCTTTTGCTTTTAAGTCTTCTATGAAATCATCTATTGTATAACTATGATCAGTTAACTTATACTCAGTGTCCAACTGTCTTAACCATTCAATAGCTTCGTCAAAATCTCCAGATGTATAGGTAATAATTTCTTTGAAAATCTCAAGTAATTTTTCGAATGGAGTCTGATAAGGAGCCGTAAAAGAGCTAAATTTAAATCCTTTTTTATAATGTTTATTCATAGAAATACAAAAATAAGACTTTAAACTATTCGTTATTAAAGATTAACAATCCTTTCACAAAATTCAAAAAAATTAGACTTTTTTACATAAATGTATTCGATAACTCTTTTCGGAACACATATAAAAAACATTGATTTTTTTTAACTAATATTTAAAAACCCTGAATTCAAAATAAATATTGGTTTTTGTATTTTTACACTATGGATACTATACTTATATCTGGTGGCACAGGCCTTATTGGCAGACGTTTATCATATTTATTAAAATCTAAAGGATATAAGGTTCATCTTCTAAGTAGAAAAAGTAATCCCAAAAATTCACTTCCAACCTTCCTTTGGAATATTGACCAATATAGCATAGATGATTCAGCCTTTAATGGGGTAAATCATATTATTCATCTCACTGGTGCAGGAGTTGCTAATAAAAGATGGACTAGAAAAAGAAAAAATGAAATTTTAACTAGTAGAGTAGATTCAACAAATTTATTGTATGACACTATAAAAAGATTAAAAGTTCCTTTAAAAAGTTTTGTTGCCGCCTCAGCTACAGGTTATTATGGCTCAACAACAAGAGACAAAATTTTTAAAGAAACAAATGAGCCAGGTAATGATTTTCTTTCTAATGTTTGTGAACTTTGGGAGAAAGCAATTAATCAATTTGAACAGTTAAAAATAAGAACAGCTATACTTAGAACAGGAATTGTTTTATCAAAAGAAGGAGGCGCCCTTGAAAAAATGACAACACCAATAATAACCTCTATAGGAAATGGCAAACAGTTTATGCCATGGATCCATATAGATGATTTATGTGAGTTGTATATTAAAGGAATTGAAGATCATAAATTTCAAGGAGTTTATAATGCTGTATCTAGCGAGCACATAACAAATTTTTCTTTTTCAAAAGTACTCTCAAAAATAGTTAAGAGACCTTTCATACCATTTTTGGCTCCTAAGATTTTACTAAAACTAGCTTTAGGAGAAATGTCTTCAATTATTTTAAATGGTAATCGAGTTTCTGCAGAAAAAATCAAACAAACTGGATTTAAATTTAAATTTGAGAATTTAAACAACGCACTTAAAGACCTACTATGAAAATACAACTTATTGTTCTTCTATTATATTCTCTAACCACACAAAATACAATCAAAATAGACTTTGGAAAAGAAAAGGAAGGGAAATATTGGAGAGTTGTTAATGATGGAGTTATGGGAGGCCTGTCTAAAGGAACCAAAAAACTGACTGAAAACAGTATGCTATTTAAAGGGGAAGTATCTTTAGATAATAATGGAGGTTTCTCATCATTACGTCATTCTTTTTCTAACAAAAATATCTCCATGTGCAATGAAATTGAAATGCGCTATAGGTCTGTTGGTATTTCATTAGCTTTTACAATTGCTGTAAGTCGAAGATGGTACATCCCTAATTATAAAATAAACCTCAATGAAACTTCATCCGAATGGATTACAACAACAATAAAACTTTCAGATATGAGGAAGCATTATTTTGGTAAACCTATGAATGAAACATTAAAAAAAGAAACGCTGAAAGAAATAGTCAGAATTGGATTCATCACAGATGAGAAAAAATATGGTGATTTTGAGTTTGAAATTGATTACATTAAATTTAAATAAAAAACCCACTAATAATAGTGGGTTTTTATTTAGTAAAAAAGTATTATTTAAAAAGTTGAAGTAATATTTATAGCAACCTCAGACCAAGTTTTACTAATTCCGTCAAGGCCTTTATGGAGTTCTTTACAAATTAAATTTAAAGAATCTAAAGAAGACTTAGCATTCCAATTTAATACATCCATTTTGGTAGCCATTGAAAATTTCTTGTCATCAATGCGATAAGAAAAAGGTAATTTTTCTGTAATTCCATTCATCGTTATGTCTGCATAACCTATGGAGTCATTTTCTATTACTAATTTACCAGACAAAAGTTTTGTATTCTCCATAACACCAAAAAAGAATTTTCTAATCTTGTAATCTCTACTGGAGTCAGATGTAAAAATACTAGTAATAGGTATTGAAAACTCTGCATTATGAACAGCATCCTTTACAGAATTTCCTTCACCTCCTGAAGTAATATTAACTTGTGTAAACTTTCCTTTAACAGGAACTTTTTCTGTGGTTTTATATGCAGTCCATTGAACTGAATTCGTTGCTTCATTTAACACATATGCTGCAGTAGTTTCTTTTTCTGTTTTCGTTGAATTTTTATCTTCTTTTTTTTCGGTGCTACAAGCTAAAAATTGAGTTAGTAAAAGAGCACATAAAAGCTTTGTTAGGTTTTTCATAAGAATTAATTAAGTTGATTATTTAAAATATTTTTTACAAGTTTTATATATTGTTTTTTTGCATTTTCTTGAGTCATACCATTCAATTGTGTCCATGCATTAAATTTAAAAGCATCTCTTACATCTACTTCACCTGAATAGGAAAATATATTACCTATGACTGCTTGTTTATAGTAGGCGTATAACTTAAGCATGATATCGGGAGCTAAACTTTCTTCTAATTCAGATAAATCGTTAAACGCTTTTGTAAACTTTACATCTAAACTTTCAGTCATTACTTTTCTGCTATTATTTGTTCTCCCCCTTTAACTTTATCACCAATTTTTATAGCTAACTTAGTATTTAGTGGCAAAAAAACATCTACCCTACTTCCAAACTTAATAAATCCCGCATCAGTTCCTTGAACAACTTTCTCGCCTTCTACAGCATAGTTTACAATTCTTTTCGCTAATGCTCCTGCAATTTGACGATAAAGTACCTCTCCAAAGGCATTATTTTCTATTACTATAGTTGTTCTTTCGTTTTCAGTTGATGCTTTTGGGTGCCAAGCTACTAAATATTTTCCAGGATGGTATTTACTATATTTTACCAGCCCACTTAAAGCATATCTGGTCACATGAACATTAATTGGAGACATAAATATTGAAATCTGAAGTTTTTTCCCTTTAAAATACTCGGGTTCTTCAACTTCTTCAATGACTACAACTTTACCATCTACTGGAGCAATAATTTGATTATCATTTATTTTTGTGACTCTTTTAGGGTTTCGGAAAAACTGTAAAACAATGATTAAAAATAACAATAAAAAAATCTGAATTCCTTTCTGTAACCAGATTAATTCAACAAACTTCTCTGACAATAAAATTCCTGATAAGACAAAAAGAAATGTGAAAGCTATTATTTTATAACCTTCTTTGTGAAAACTTAGCATTTTTTTAGATTAAATAATGGATGTACAAATATACGAAGGGAGCCACAAACAACAAACTATCTAAACGATCTAATATTCCTCCGTGACCTGGCATAATATTACCACTATCTTTGGTGTTAGCTTGTCTTTTAAATTTTGACTCAACAAGGTCTCCCGCAGTACCAAGAATAGAGGCTATTAATGAAATTACTATCAAGTTAGTCAGAGATAAAAAATCACAAAAATATGAAAGTATAAAGGCTGTAATTAATGAAAATAAAACACCTCCAAAAAAACCTTCAATTGTCTTTTTTGGAGATACACTTTCAAATAATTTTCTTTTCCCCAGGTTCTTGCCAACAAAAAATGCAAAACTATCATTCACCCAGATAAGAATTATTAATGTTAAAATGACTGACTGTTCATACACTCCATTTACAAAAGGCAGAAGTATTAAAAAAGTAAACGAAAGAAGTAAATAACGAATAGATATATCAAATTTCTGAACAGAACTTAAAGGGTATTTCTTTTTTTTTAGTAGAAGGTTTAATAATAACTGAACAGATCCAGAGAGTGACAAAGCTAACAATAGTTTTATAAAAAGAATATGAATTGGTAAGTATGGCAATAAAACTAAACCAATAAAGAGTAAATAAATAACACCATTGTTGAACTTTAATAATTTAAAGAACTCTTTTAAAGAAATTAAACCAAAGAAGCAAATAAGAATTATATAAGATTCTTTTGAATACATTATGGCAGTAATAAAAAGTACTGCATAAATAAATCCTGAAGTAGCTCTTCTAAGAAGGTTGGTCATATTATAAATCTTCTAAAAGCAGCAAATATAGGTTTTTGGAGTTATTATTACCATAATTTAAAAAATTATCGTCATCAGTATTTAAACTGTATTTTTTTACTGCACTAATATTGGTTGGTATACTCCCATCTTTACAATTGGTTTTAATACCTGTTAAACCTTCGCCAGTATCTTTTACAAACTGACTGGTTCTTGCAAAAACAATAAAATCATTTGTTAAAGTTGCAAGTTTATGAGTACTCAATTGGTTAGATGAGAATAAAATATCTCCATTATCAGAAATTAAATGCTCACAAGAGGTGAACAAAGGTTTTGTAATATCTACATCTTCTTGTAGGTTAACATTAGATTTCTTTAGGAAATTTTTTAGACTTTTATCAAAGCAAGTAATGATTTCCCAATTGTTTTCAGAAATAATTTGATCTAAATTATTTATTACCTCTTTTTCAGAGTCACAATAAAGAAATTTACCTCCTTTAGAAATAAAATGATGAACAAATGCATCATCCAAAGATAATTTAACCTCTGGTTTCTTATCAGCATTTTCAGCAGTAGCCTCTTTACTTTTAAATAATTTTTTTAAAAAACTCATTTAAAAAATTAATTTTACTTTTCTTCTTTGACGTCTTTTATTTCTTCCTCTTCAACCGCTGTTTTTGAATTTTTATTTTTTGTTTCAGAAGCATCAGTGGATTCTTCTTCAAACGGTCTTACTCCAAAAATCTTTATTAAATCATCCTTGAAGATAACTTCCTTTTCTAATAAAAGCTCAGCTAACACAGTAAGTTTTTCTTTATTCTTATTAAGAATATCAATAGCTCTTTGATACTGCAATTCTATCATCTTTGAAATCTCTTCATCAATGGTTTTTGCTGTATTTTCACTGTATGGTTTCACAAAAGCATCATTCCCTGAGGAATCATAATAGGTTAAATTTCCAACTTTTTCATTCAAACCATAAACAGTTACCATTGCTCTAGCTTGTTTAGTAACTTTCTCAAGATCACTTAATGCTCCTGTTGAAATTTTATTGAAAATTATTTTCTCTGCAGCTCTCCCTCCTAGGGTTGCACACATTTCATCCAGCATTTGTTCTGTCTGCACAATCATCCTTTCAGCAGGAAGGTACCACGCAGCACCTAAACTTTGACCTCTTGGCACTATTGTCACTTTAACTAGAGGCGCAGCATGTTCTAACATCCAACTTACAGTAGCATGTCCAGCTTCATGAAAAGCTATTGTTTTTTTCTCCTTGGGAGTAATCACTTTATTTTTCTTTTCTAGACCACCAACTATTCTATCTACTGCATCTAAAAAGTCTTGATGATGAATTGATTTTTTATTTCCTCGTGCTGCTATTAATGCTGCTTCATTACACATGTTTGCAATATCAGCACCAGAAAAACCTGGTGTTTGTTGAGCTAAAAATTCAATATTAACATCATCTGATAATTTTAAAGGTTTTATGTGTACTTCGAAAATTTCTTTTCGTTCTTTAATATCTGGTAAATCTACATAAATTTGTCTATCAAAACGACCAGCTCTCATAAGAGCAGAATCTAGAACATCAGCTCTATTTGTGGCAGCTAACACAATAACATTAACGTCTGTACCAAAACCGTCCATTTCAGTTAACAACTGGTTTAAGGTGTTTTCACGTTCGTCATTACCACCTGTCATACTATTTTTCCCACGAGCTCTTCCAATAGCATCAATTTCATCAATAAAAATTATTGAAGGTGATTTTTGTGCTGCCTGTTTAAATAGGTCTCTAACCCTTGAGGCTCCAACCCCTACAAACATCTCAACAAAATCCGAACCGGATAATGAGAAAAAAGGGACCTCTGCTTCACCTGCTACGGCTTTAGCCAGTAATGTTTTACCTGTACCAGGAGGCCCTACTAATAGAGCTCCTTTTGGTATTTTTCCACCCAATGCAGTGTATTTATCAGGGTTTTTTAAGAAATCTACAATTTCTTGCACTTCCTCTTTAGCCCCCTCTAAACCGGCAACATTTTCAAAAGTTGTTTTAACTTTTGTGTCTTTATCAAATAATTTTGCTTTTGATTTTCCAATATTAAAAATTTGGCCACCACCGCCACCGCCACCAGCACCACCAGACATTCTTCTCATGAAGAAAATCCAAATGGCAATAAGTAATATGAAAGGTAAAAAACCAATAATAGATTCAAAAAAACTCCCTCTAGAATCTGAGTCTACATCAAAATCAAGATTTTTGGTTGATTTGTATTGATTTAATTTGTTTTCAAAATTTTGTAAATCCCCAAAATCGTATTGAAACAATGGCGATCCTTTTCTGAACAAAGGGGAATTAGCTTGTTGCTTATACTTATCTTTTTTTTCTGCTTCTTTTTTTAAGTATACCTCAGCTATATTTTTATTTATAATGAGAATTTTGTCTACATCATTAGATTCTAAAATTTTAAAAAATCTATTCGTTGAAATTTTCTTTGTAGAAAAGGAAGAGTCGTTTATAAAACTAACTCCTATTAGAACAACAAAAATAGCTCCATAAATCCAATACATATTGAATTTAAATTTAGGCACATTAGGTGTTGAATTTTTATTTTTATCAGTCATCTATCTTTTTTTTAAACAGGATTGATTTCAGTTATTTTAGCATCTCCCCAAAGGCTTTCTATATCGTAAAATTCTCTTATATGCTTTTGAAAAACATGCACTACTACGTTTACGTAATCCATCAAAATCCATTCTGAATTATTTTGTCCTTCTACATGCCAGGGTTTGTCTTTTAGTTCTTTACTGACAAGCTTTTGGATAGAACCAGTAATTGCGTTTACTTGAGTATTTGAGGTCCCTGAACAAATAATAAAATAATCACATACAGTGTTTTCTATTTCTCTTAAATCCAGTAATTGAATATCATCTCCCTTAACATCATCAATACCCTTTATGATAACAGATATTAGCTCATCTGTGTTAACTGGTTTTTTTCCCATTAATTTTTTTGTTTAATACAAAGTTATTATTTTTTTGCGAGTATATTGCGAAGTAATTAATTAGTTTACACTTTCTTTAACACTTGAAAATAATCAAAATTAATGCCACCAACTCTACCAATTCTTTTTTGAAAGAATTGGCTCAAAATTCTTCACTAGATGAGATTACTGTCGTTGTGACTAACAATCAAACTTCTGGTCGTGGACAAATGAATAATTCTTGGCTTTCAGAACCTTATAAAAACCTAACATTCAGCCTATTCACCCCCTTGAAAAAAATTAAAATTGAACATCAAGCATATCTAAACTTTGCTGTTTCATTAGCAATTTATGATACACTTCTGGAATATAATGTGCCTGATTTATACATTAAGTGGCCAAACGACATTATGTCAGGTAAAAAGAAGATTTGTGGAATTCTTATAGAAACTACATTTTCTCATTCACGAATTAAGAATACCATTGTTGGGATTGGATTAAATGTTAATCAAGAAAGCTTTCATAAAAGTCTAATTAACGCTAGCTCTTTAAAAATCATTTTAAAAAAAAACATAGAGCTTGAAGCGTTAATGAATAATATTATAGATCATATTAATTTAAAAATTTGTTGTATTGAATCAGGAAATTTTAATCAAATCTACAATAGGTACCATCAAGCTTTATATAAAAAAGGAATTCCAACTACATTTTTGAATCAGAAAACCAACAAGTTGTTTATGGGTATAATTAACAGAGTGTCATCTCAAGGAAATTTACAAATACAACTTGAGGATAATAGTATATGTGAATTTGGACTGAAGGAAATTTCTTTTGCTAAAGTTTAGCAATATTTTCGGTGAGCGTATCTATAAAGTTAGTCAATGGTTTTTTTACCATCATTGCCATCATCGGATTAAAGTCTCCATCAAATTGCAATTGAACCTCACTAGAACTATCAGAAACCGAAAGTATATTAGCTTCCAATGTAAAGGATAATTTACTACTAGCTGCTCCTAAACTAACCTTAGAATATTCGACACTATTTCCAAGAACGAGTCTTATTTCTGGCATTCCTTTTAATCCAAATAAAAATGAATCACCCTCTACTTCAAATTTTTCAGTACTTGTTGGCATAAGCAATTCAAAATTCTCTAAAGTCATAAAAAAATTATAGGCCTCTTTCGAAGATTTTGCTATCACTACTTTTTTTCCTTCTATATTCATCTTTTTTTATGATTTCCAATTTTTGGGATCTTGTCGCCATTCAGACAATGTCTCTAATTCTTTTTCAGTGATATATTTACTATCCATTGCTTGTTCCAACAGATACGTATAATTACTGAGGGTAGAAAGGGAAACATTACTGTTTTTAAAATTATCTGAGGCAAGATCAAATCCATAAGAGAAGATAGCTACCATACCTTTCACGACAGCACCTGCTTCTTTTAATGCCCTTACAGCATTTAAACTACTTTTCCCAGTACTGATTAAATCTTCAATAACAACAACATTTTGGCCACTTTCTAAATGACCTTCTATTTGATTTTTACGACCATGACTTTTAGGCTCTGGTCTAACATAAATAAAGGGAACACCCAATTCTTGAGCCACCAATACACCAATAGCAATAGCTCCAGTAGCAACACCAGCTATGACATCAGGCTTTCCATATTTAATCTCTACTATTTTAGAAATTTCTTCTTTGATAAACACACGAACATAGGGGTACGACAATGTTACTCTATTATCACAATAAATTGGAGAATTCCAACCAGACGCCCACCTAAATGGATCTGATGGACTCAACTTAATTGCTTTAACTTTAAGTAAAACTTCTGCTGTTTTTTTTGCTGTATCTTTGTTTAAAATCATGTAGGCAAATGTATAAAGTTTTTATTAATGAAAGACCTATTATTTTAATAGATTCTTCTTTTGAAGAAAGTGATTTAAATATTCTACATTACAAAAATATCACCATTTCAGAAATTATCCACAAACTTAAAGCTGAAACGGTCAAAGGCTTTATCATACTCTGTGAAGACCTTGAAGAATCTTGGACAGATTTTAAGAGTAATTTTAATTTAATTACTGCTGCTGGTGGCTTAGTACTAAATTCAAGGAGAGAGTTTTTATTCATTTTTAGAGGTGGTAAATGGGATTTACCAAAAGGAAGAGTTGAAAAAGGAGAACAAATTAAAGAAGCAGCTCTTAGAGAAGTTGAGGAGGAGTGTGGGATTTCTAAATTAACCTTAGATAAATTTTTAATTACTACTTACCATATTTTCTACCACAACAATCAAAATAATTTAAAGGAAACGCATTGGTATGAAATGGAAACAAAAAGTGATGGAGTTTTAATTCCTCAACTTGAAGAGGGAATAACTATTGCTATGTTTAAAAATAAAAAAGATACATTAAAAGCGTTAGAAAATAGTTATCAAAATATTCATTTGATTTTCAAAAAGCATTATCAAGAGTACTAAATAGTTCTTTTTTTAATACCACAATTTCGCAAAAACACGCTATGTGCGTTCCATTTATTCTTCTATCTTTGCCGACTTCTAAAAAACTGAATTAAAAAATATGAATGCTTTCGTTAGAAAAAGAGTAAAAAATATACAAAATGATATTCTTTCGGGAATTACAGTAGCTTTGGCACTTGTTCCAGAAGCAGTAGCTTTTGCTTTTGTTGCTGGTGTAGATCCTTTAGTTGGTTTATATGCAGCATTTATGGTGGGTTTAATTACCGCTATTTTTGGAGGAAGACCAGGTATGATTTCTGGAGCTACAGGTGCATTAGCAGTTGTGATGGTAAGTTTGGTGAGTGAAGGGAATGCCATGGGAACACCAAGTGAAAACCTGGGTCTTTACTACCTTTTTCTAACTGTAATTTTAATGGGACTCATTCAAATACTAGCTGGAGTTTTTAAACTCGGAAAATTTGTTCGTTTAATTCCACATCCAGTGATGATGGGATTTGTAAACGGATTGGCTATAGTTATTTTCTTATCACAACTGGGTATGTTTAAAACAACTGTTGGAGGCGAGAAGGTTTGGTTAGAAGGTGAAAGTTTATTTATGATGATTGGCCTAGTTGGACTAACCATGTTAATTATGTGGGGCTTGCCAAAATTAAAAGCTACAAAAAAATTACCTGAAGCATTAATTGCAATTTTAGTTGTGGCTGGAATTGTTATATTTTCAAATTTAGACGTTGCAACTGTTGGTTCTTTTATTAGAGATGGTGGTGGAGAAGGGTTAAAAGGAGGATTTCCGATTCCAGTGTTAGATACCTTCTCTAAAATTCCAATGAATTTAAATACGTTTTGGTTTATTCTTCCATATGCGGGAATACTTGCAGCTATCGGATTAATAGAGTCTCTAATGACGCTTAATTTAGTAGATGACTTAACAGAAACACGAGGAAATTCTAATCGTGAATGTATCGCTCAAGGTAGTGCTAATGTTGTTACGGGGTTTTTTGGTGGCATGGGAGGTTGTGCAATGATTGGACAATCTATTATTAATATCAAAGGAGGTGGTAGAGGCCGTTTGTCTGGAATTACCGCAGCAGTAATGCTATTGATTTTTATACTATTTGCATCTTCCTACATAGAACAAGTGCCTATTGCGGCCTTAGTTGGAGTAATGTTTATGGTAGTGATTGGTACTTTTGCTTGGTCTAGTTTTAGAATTATGAATAAGATTCCAGTTGCAGACCTTATTGTATTAATTTTAGTTTCTGGACTAACTGTTATTTTTGATCTAGCTATTGCTGTTATTGCAGGTGTAATTGTTAGCGCATTGGTTTTCTCTTGGGAAAATGCTAGGCGAATTAGAGCTAGAAAACGTATCAAAGAAGATGGTACTAAAGTATATGAAATATGGGGGCCATTATTCTTTGGAAGTATTTCAGCCTTTAATGAAAAATTTGATGTCAAAAATGATCCAAACTCAGTAGAGATTGATTTTGTTGAATCTAGAGTTTCTGATCACTCAGCTCTGGAAGCTATATTTGTACTGGTTGAAAAATACCAAAGTGTTGGAAAAAAAATCAAATTAAAACACCTCAGTGCAGATTGTAAAATACTATTGTATAAAGCTAGCCCTATTTTTCATCAAATAATTGAGGAAGATATTGACGACCCTAGATATCATTTAGTTGCAAATCCAGAAAAATTTCCAAAATCACTATCTGAATATAAATTTTAAGAAGTAAACTTATAGCATCTATTTTTTATAATTGATTACTAAACCATTCCATGATCAGATAATGGCAAAGACCTTACTCGTTTTCCTGATGCATTAAAAATAGCATTTGTAATTGCAGCCGAAATTGGAGGAACTCCAGGCTCTCCTACCCCCGTTGGATCTTCCTCATTGTCTACCAAATGAACATGAATATTTGGTGCATCTATCATTCTTGTCATTTGATAATCATGAAAATTACTTTGCTCTACAGCCCCTTCTTTTGTCGATATTTTTCCAAACATGGTAATAGACATTCCAAAAATTGCTGCACCTTCCATTTGATTGATTACAGCATCTCTATTCACATACATTCCACAATCTAATACAGAATAGATGTTTTCAACTTTTACTTTTTTACTTTTTACAGAAACCTCAACTACCGTTGCTACGTAACTATAAAAACTATAATGAATAGCAACTCCTAAACCATGGCCTTCAGGTAATTCTCTACCCCATTTTGATAGTTTTTTTGCTTCTAATAATACATTTTTTAGTCGTGCTACATTAAATGGATGAGGCGATTTTTCAGTTGGGACTTTATCTTTCCCTAATAAATCTAAACGAAAATCTATGGCATCTTTTCCTGATGCCATTGCCAATTCATCAACAAAAGAATTGATTCCAAACCCACTAATAATATTAGAAACCGAACGCAACCATCCTATTCGAAGGTGAGACTCTGCTTTGGCATTTTCAATTTGAATATTTTCAATATCATAAGGATTATTTGTAAAACCCATTCCCAACTCAAAACCAGCAATATAATTTGACATAGGCTTAAAGCTGGAAGTAATTGAAGGAAATGCAACACGATGAAGCCAACCTGTCACTTTCCCTTTTTTGTCTAACGAACCTTTTAAATATTGTGCATTTTGAGCGTGATAAAAACTATGCTGTATATCATCTTCTCGAGTCCACACAACTTGAACAGGTGCTTTAATTTTTTGAGATAATGCAACAGCCTCTACAACAAAATCTGATTTTGATTTTCGTCCAAAAGCTCCCCCTAACATCATTACATTAATAGTAATATCTTCAATTGCAAATCCAAAGAAATGCGCAATTTCTGCTCTTACTGTTTGCGGATCTTGAACTGGCGCCCAAACATCACATTTCCCGTTACGAACCCATGCTAAAGCATTGGGTACTTCCATTGGTGCATGAACTAAATGAGGCATTGTATACGTGGCTTCAATTACTTTATCTGCATTTTCAAAAGCCTTATCCACATTACCCTTAAACGGCGGAACTACTTTTGCTTTGTTGTGAATTCTACCAATTAATTTTTCTTTAAATTTTTCAGAATTATAGGTTTCATTTAAACCTGATTCCCATTCAATATTCAAATTATTTTTTCCTTGAAAAGCAGCCCATGTGTTATTGGCAATAACAGCTACTCCTCCTAACATCCCAAAAAACTGACCAGCAGGAGGAATTAATCGATCTAGTTGAACCACCTGCTCTACACCCTCTATTTCATTGGTATCTGAAGTATCATAACTTTTTACAGATCCAAAAGTTACTGGGCTTCGAGCTATTGACGCAAATTTCATATTTGGCAATCGAGCATCTAATCCGTAGTTGGCTTTTCCATGAAGGAAATCTTCCATGTCTATCCCACGAATAACTTTCTTACCAATATATTTGAACTCTTTTTTATCTTTTAATATAATATTCTCATCTGATGGAATTGCAATAGATTTTGCTTCCTCTACCAAATCACCAAAAAAGATTTCCTCTCCTGTTGTACTATTTTTTACAAAATGATTTTCTGCTTTACAATTTGAAACAGGTATGTTCCATTTTTTTGCTGCTGCCTGCTCAAGAATGGTACGCGCCATTGCCCCCATTTTTCGCATAGGTTTCAAAAGGGTTCTTATACTTCTCGATCCGTCTGTGTTTTGATTTCCAAATTTTGAATCCCCTGTTGCTTGTTGTACCGTTACATATTTCCAATCTGCCTCTAAATCTTCAGCTATAGCTGATGCCATAGAAGTTCTAATACCTTGACCCATTTCTGAACGGGCTACAACAATTGTTAATTTACCATCTTTCTGAAGTTGAATAAAAAGATTTGGTACAAAAGAGATTCCATTTTCTAGGGTGTTCACTACAACTTTATCTGCAGAAACATTACATCCAAATAATAAACCTCCAGAGGCCAAACCAAGTATTTTTACAAAATCTCTTCGTTTCATTTCTATCTTTTCCATTTAGACTTGTTTTTTAAGTTCAACTGCTTCTTTTATTGCCTTTTTGATTCTGACATAGGTTCCACACCTACAAATATTTCCACTCATGGCATTGTCTATATCTTCATCTGATGGGTTATTATTGGTGTCTAATAATTCAGCTGCAGAAATCAACTGACCAGATTGACAATAACCACATTGAGGCACACTATTATTTCGCCATGCCTGTCGTAAAGCTTCAAGACTGGCTGAAGTACCCTCGATAGTTGTAATGTTTTTACCAATAGCTTGACTTACCATAGTACTACATGAGCGAACAACTGTTCCATCTATCATAATAGAACAAGCACCACATTGGGCTACCCCACAACCAAACTTAGTTCCTGTAAGTCCTATTAAATCTCTTATAGCCCATAATAATGGCATACTTTCTGGAGCATCAACTTGATAGTCCTGACCGTTAATCGTAAGTGTTTGCATGTTGAATTTTATTAGACCAACAAGTTAGTGAAAATATTGCTTTCTAAAAACTTGTTTTATCTATTCATAGGCTTTATAAATAGGCAATAATAAATGTGCTTTTTCATAATGTAAACTTCTTTTGTAAATAAAGTTTAACTGAGCTCTTGGATTCTTAGCAAAATCTTTATCGGTTGCTTTCTTCGCTTCAAAAGTATCCTTAATGAAAGTGTTTTCTTTTAAAATTTGCTCAGCAATATCCTCGAAAACATAACCAGAATACCCTTCTTTTTGCTGTAAAACTGTATCAAAAAAATTCCAATTAAAAAAAGAATCAGTAGCCTCTGGCTCAAGAGTTTCCATGAGATACCTTGCTCCATTCTGATTAACAGGTATGTAAAGATCTCCTTTAGAAAAACGAACAGCAATTGAATCAATTTTTATTGAAGTATTGTAATGAAGATAATGCCCTTCATAAGCACTAGATCTAGTTTTATAATCATCTACATGCATTGTTTCTACAACTAAAGTGGTGTCTTTTTCAAACTGAGTATAAGAGATTTGATTGTTTTCTAAACGCTCTATTACTCGATGCCACCCTTGTCTCAAAATGTAAGCTTTTGGAATGGTAGTTTCTTTTGCTGCACTATATTCATTGTAGTAATTTACAGGGGCTAAATAGGGCTTTGAAGTATCATATGTTAGTCGTTTCCCGATGGTTACTTTACTATCTATAATACTTCCTTCATAACCTCTAAACTGAATTATAGAAGGTTCTTTTTGAAGGTCTATTTCAAATGCAATTGGGTACGTCTTCTTTTTTAAAATTTTATCAATTGCATTTTTACGAATTGTTTTTATCTCTTCGGAGTGGTCTTGTGTAAAATCTAACATAGATAACATTAACTCATAGGTTTGCTCTACACGTATTTTGTAGGGTTTTAGCATATGGGTCTCTACCATCATTCCGAAAGTATTAAATAAAGTAGTATATCCTGTAGAATACCTAGGAGAATCGTAAAACTGAGACCACCCCTCTTTTGGTGTTCCTTCCCAGACATTTACGTAAGGTGTAATAGGCATATTTTTAGTAACCATAGATTTTTCTATAGCAGGTCTCATCTTAGTTTCTATAAATTTACCTAGCGAAGCTCCTAGTTTATTGTGTTGCGTAAATAGGTGTGAAATGGCATATTGGTAATCTGCACCATTACTTACATGATTATCTATAAATACATCTGGATCAATTGTATGAAAAATTTCTGCAAAGGCTGCAGCATTTTTTGTGTCTTGTTTTACAAAATCTCTATTTAAATCGTAATTTCTAGTATTTCCACGAAATCCATATTCTATTGGACCGTTTTGATTTGCTCTGGTGTGAGAATTTCTATTTAAAGACCCTCCAATATTATAAATTGGAATCACCGCAATAAGTGTATTTTGATAGCTCTTTTTCAAAGAATCGTTTTGTACTATATCTCTCAGTAAAAGCATTGATGCATCTATTCCATCAGATTCTCCCGGATGAATTCCATTATTAATTAAGACTTTATTTTTTGTGGAATTTTTAAGGGTATTTAATTGTGTTTTACCATCAGAATCATAGACCACTAAATGCAGAGGATAACCAGCATCTGTTTCCCCCATCTCAAAAACAGAAAGTTCTGGATATGTACTAGAAAGTTCTTTGAAATAATTAATGACATCATGGTACTCTGGAGTTTCTAAACCTCCAGTTTTTTCAAAATGAGTGATAAAGGTATTGCTGTTATATTGTTGACATGTCATGAATATGACAGTGATCAAAAAAAGAATTCTTTTTTTCATTTTTATTCAATTCTAAGTGGTAGGGCATATTTTACATTTACATTTTGACCTCTGCTCTTCGCTGGTATCCATTGTTTTAACAAATTAACAATACGTAAAGCTTCTTTATCACATGGTTTACATAATTTACGAACCACCTTTACATCCACTACATTTCCCTTTTTATTTACAGTAAAATTAACCAGCATTGAACCTCTTATATTATTATTTTTTGCAAAAGCAGGTACTCTAAAGTTTTTAATAATTGTATTAGCTATTCCCTTCATTCCTCTTGAGTATGTAGTTTGCTTAAATACTTCTTTGTAGGTATATTTTTTTCCTTTTTTATCCCAACTTTCACCTTTTTTAAGCTTTCCCTTTTTGTAAATTTCCTTGTAGTAAACAGATCCATCCTTTCTAAACCCTATCCATTCACCTTCTTTTTTATAATCAACAATCTTTCCTTTTTGTTCAGATCCAGATGAAGACTCATAAGCATAGTAACCTGTGCCATTTGTTACTGTTTGTTCCCCTGATAAATTCCAAAAATTAATTAACTGAAAAGGTTTTACTTTATTAAAAACTTTTTTTGGCGCAAAGTATGTTGATTCAGATTTTATTGAACCATCTTTATACCATTCTCTCCATAATCCATCTTTTTTATTATTATACATAACCCCCTCAGACATTTTATTTCCATTCTTCCAATAATCAATATAATTACCTGTTTTAGATAAAGTCTCTAAAGCTTTTGTTTGGAAATATGCTTTTTTGTGATAAAAATCTGTAACTGTATCTAGTTTATATAAGTCAACAGTATAATTTGTTGTATGGTTTAAAAATTTCTCTTTAACAATAACTAATATTTTTGCATTGTTAGCAGTCGTAATTTTATATTTTTTATCATAATAAATAGTATCACCTACTTTAAAACTTATTGAATTTTGAGATAACAGCAGAGAGGTAACCATCAAAAAAAAAATTGTAATTATCTTTTTCATTATACTAATTTATTAAGCATCAATTTTTGTAATTACCGAGGAGGGAACTAAGCTAGACACATCTCCACCATTTTGTAAAATATCTCTCACAATAGAAGAGGAAATATAAGATGTTTTTGCTGCAGTTAATAAAAAAACAGTTTCAATCGGTGCTAAATCTCTATTCGTAAGTGCTATTGCTTTTTCAAATTCAAAATCTGCAGGGTTCCTTAGGCCTCTAATAATATAATCTATAGCATGTGTTTTGCAAAAATCTACAGTTAAACCTTGGTATGTCGTAACTTTCACATTATCATGTTCTTGAAAACATTCTTCAATAAATTTTTTTCTTTGTGCTAAAGAAAACATGTAGTTCTTATTAGAATTAATTCCAATAGCAATGGTGATTTCGTCAAATAATGGGATTGCTCGCGTAATGATATCCTTATGCCCCAAAGTAATAGGATCAAATGAACCTGGAAAAACTGCTTTTTTCATAATATTTATTTTAGTGCCACTTGTATGGCATTATCAAATAACTCTGAAAGACTAATAGAGGCCTCTTTAGCTTGTTGAGGGAGTAAACTTTCCTCTGTCATTCCAGGGACTGTATTTATTTCTAAAAAATAAGGCACTCCATCAACAATTATAAATTCTGATCTAGAGAACCCTTTCATATTTAAAATTTGATATACTTTCATGGCTTGCCTCTCTACCCTCTCTTTTTCAACTTGAGATAATCTGGCAGGAGTAATTTCCTGCGACTTACCCTCGTATTTAGCCTCATAATCAAAAAAATCATTTTCCGAGACAATTTCTGTAATTGGCAAAACAATGAGTTCATCTTTATAGTCAATAACACCAACAGAGACCTCTTTACCCTCTAAAAAAGATTCAATTAAAATTTCTTCATCTTCCTTACATGCTTTTTCTATGGCAATTTTTAAATTTTCTTTTTTATAAACTTTGGAAATTCCAAAACTTGAACCCGCTCTATTTGGTTTTACAAAACAAGGTAACCCAACTTTTTTTATAATATGATCCGTAACTATTTTATCTCTTTTATGCATATAAAAAGAGGTAGCTGTTGGTATCCCGTATTCTTTTACAACACTTAACGTATCTCGTTTATTAAAAGTAAGAGCCATTTGATAAAACGGTGCAGAAGTATGTTTGATTCCTAATAAATCAAAATAGGCAACTAATGTTCCATTTTCTCCAGGGTCGCCATGAATAGCGTTAAAAACACAATCAAAATGTATATGCTGGGTACCCAGTAAAAAAGAAAAATCATTCTTATTAATTTGATATTCTTTGTTGTTCTTTACAACAACCCATTTCTCTTTTAAAATATAAACTTTGTACAAAGCATATTTACCAGTGTCTAATGAATTAAAGACAACCTCACCGCTTTTTAGAGAAATTTCTGCTTCGGAAGAATACCCTCCCATAACAATGGCAATATTTTTTTGCATTTATCAATTGGTTTACACACAAACTTAGTTAAAATTTCGTTGATAGATAAAAGAATTGTCAATTCGATTAATTCTATTTTTACACTACATTTGTAACAATAAAAAAAATCAAAAAAATGAGTTTCTTTAGATTTTTAATAAGTAAGTCTTTTTTTATTCAAATTATGATCGCTGTTATTAGCTTATCACTCCTCTTTATAGGCATGAAATGGTGGTTGGGTTATACTACCAATCACGAACAAAAAATACAGGTTCCTAACTTAAATAAAATGTCTTTATCAAACGTAGAAAAAACTTTAAAGGAATTACATTTAGATTTTTTAGTCATAGATTCTGCCAGTTATAATCCTAAATATCCAAAAAAATCAGTGATTGAACAAACTCCTGAGTCTGGGAGTTTTGTTAAAGAAAAACGTAAAATTTACCTTACTTTAAATCCATCGAAATACAGAGATATTACGATACCTGACCTAAACGGAAAATCAAAACGCCAAGCGATAACTCAATTACAATCTAAAGGTTTTAAAATTGGGGAGTTCTTCTACATCCCTGATATTGGTAAAGATGTTATTCGTGGATTAAAAGCTAATGGGAAAAAACTAAAACCTGGTTCAAAACTTGAGAAAAATGGAGTTATTGATCTAATTTTAGGAGATGGAAAGCAACGATAAATTATGACAAAAGATTTCACTCCAGAATTAGAAAATGAGGAATTGTATGAACATCATAGAGTTATTGCAACTGATGGGCAAATTCCACTTCGTGTTGATAAATTTTTAATGAATTTTATTGAAAATGCCACTAGAAATAAATTACAACAGGCCGCCAAAGCTGGAAATATTTTAGTCAATGATATAGCAGTAAAATCTAATCATAAAGTTAAACCTAAAGATGTTGTTAGAATTGTACTTGCTCACCCACCACAAGAAAATTTATTAATTGCTGAAGATATTCCTCTAGATATAGTTTATGAAGATGAAACAGTAATGGTTGTTAATAAACCAGCAGGTATGGTTGTTCACCCTGGTCATGGAAACCCTTCTGGAACTCTTGTTAATGGACTAATTTATCATATAGAAAATCTACCTACAAATAGTAATGAAAGACCGGGACTGGTTCACAGAATAGATAAAGATACAAGCGGCTTACTAGTTGTAGCTAAAACTGACTTTGCTATGGCACATTTGTCAAAACAATTCTTTGATAGAAAGACAAATCGAAAATACCTTGCTTTAGTATGGGGAAATATGGAAGATAATGAGGGGACTATCGAAGGAAATATAGGACGAAGTTTTAAAAACCGCCTACAAATGGATGTGTTTCAAGAGGGTGACTTTGGTAAACATGCAGTTACACATTATAAAGTAATAGAGCGTTTTACCTATGTAACTTTGGTTGAATGCAAGTTAGAAACAGGAAGAACACATCAAATACGAGCGCATTTTAAACATATTGGTCATACTTTATTTAATGATGAACGCTATGGCGGAAACGATATTCTTAAGGGTACTACTTTCACAAAATACAAACAATTTGTAGAAAATTGCTTTAAGATATTACCAAGACAAGCTTTGCATGCAAAAACATTAGGGTTTAGACATCCAATAACAAAAGAAATGATGCAATTTGATTCTGAAATCCCTAAAGATATTTCTGATTGTATAAAAAAATGGAAAACATACACCTTAAATTCTAAGGAGTAACTTTTATCAACTGATTTTTCTTAATATACTATTATTATTTTTTTGACTTCTTAAAACTTGACAAATTCTTTTAGAATCTTTATTTTTACTATATAATAAAATCAATAAATGAAAATAATTATTTCTCCAGCAAAGTCTTTGGATTTTGAAAGTGATGCAAAAACCACTGTTTTTACGCAAGCTTCATTCTTAAAAGAATCCTCACTACTTAATAAAAAACTAAAGGATTTATCAAAATCAAAATTGAGTGATTTAATGAAAATTTCACCTGCTTTAGCCGATTTAAATTATAATAGAAATCAAAATTGGCATCAACCCTTCTCTTTAGAGAATTCTAAGCAAGCTATTTATGCTTTTACTGGTGAAGTTTTTAAAGGAATTGATGTGAACTCTCTGGCTGAAGAAAAAATACCATTGTTACAAAGTCGTCTTCGAATATTATCTGGACTTTATGGCCTGTTAAAACCCTTAGACTTAATTCAACCCTATCGTCTTGAAATGGGAACTAAACTGGATGTTGGCAAAGCCAATAATCTTTATAAATTTTGGGATTCAAGCTTAGCAGATTCATTAAATCAAGAAATGAATGAAGGTGATTTATTAATCAATTTAGCTAGTGCAGAATATTTTAAAGCAGTTCCAAAAAAAGTGTTGAAAAATTCAATGATTACTCCAATCTTTAAAGAGTTTAAAAATGGAGACTATAAAATTGTGATGACCTTTGCAAAAAGAGCACGCGGCTTGATGGTAAGATATATTATTGAAAATAACATAAATACGTTAGAGGAACTTAAAGGGTTTAATACTGAAGGTTATCTTTACACGGAATCTTTATCTTCAGATAGTGAGTTAGTATTTACAAGATAACTCTCTACTGCTTCATCCTATTCATTACCCATACATGCGGCGCGGTAACAGCAAATAAAACGATAAATATAATCGAGTTAAATAGACTTTCGTCAAGAAAGTAATATGCAGTAAGTAATCCTAAAATACTGATTAACCAGTAAACAAAAGCTGTTTTCAAGTATTCCAAAATTGTCTTGGAGGAATAGTTACCCGATAAAAATTTTGTTTGATCTAATATAGACGGGATACTATGCCATAAGACAAAATAAATTGCAAAGCCTAAAATTAGGGAACTTGTTTTAAAAACTAAAAACAATAATAAAATGTAAAACAACTCCCTAATAACTTGAATCTTTGGTTTAATTTCTCTTGTAAATTGATACACAAATAAAACTACTAATAATGATATAGATGCAATTAACATATTATTTATCCAATCATTAGGGATACTATTTCCAGTTAAATTTTGCATGATAGCATCAACATCACTTAAATTCTCAATAAAAATAAGAGAGAATATAAGCATTCCATAGGCTATGTATAGAGTTGATTTAAATAGTTTGGACCCAAAAACTTTTTCCTCAAGGTGTTGCTCACCGAAATGATAAGAACTTAGTAGTATAAAAAATAAAAAAGAAATAAAGGGATTTACTATATAACTTATGACACAAAGAACAATAAGTAGTAAATAAAATCCAGTAGACTTTAAAAAGTTTGAGGTCTTGGTTTGTTGTTTTCTTAGAATTGTAAAATCATTAGATCCATGAATAATTCCAATGGAGAGTACGATTACATATGCAATGGAATCCTCTATAATTTGACCAAATTGAATACTTATCCAAAATAGTAAAAATGTAAAAAAAATCATAAAATCTTGATAATGTACTCTCAAAAAATGGTTTTTTTTTCAAAGTTAATATTTTTTTTGTATTTTCGTTAAGGTTTATTTTAAAAACCACAAACAAAACTAATTACTAACAAATCATTTTTTTATGAATTATTTAAACTTAATTGCAATGGCTGTCCCTACGGATGGCACAGGATTTACTTTCTGGCTTGGAGCAATGGCTATGATGGCAGCATCTGTGTTTTTCTTCCTTTCAATGAACAGTGTTGACGCTAAATGGAGAACATCTCTTTTAGTTTCAGGATTAATTACATTTATAGCTGCAGTACACTACATGTACATGAGAGACGCTCATGCAAGTGGTGACTCTACTACAGTATTTAGATATGTAGATTGGATTTTAACAGTACCTCTAATGTGTGTTGAATTTTATTTAATACTTAGAGTAGCTGGTGCAACTAAATCTCATATGTGGAAATTAATTGGATTTTCAACTATTATGCTAGTTACTGGATTCTTTGGTGAGTCTGGATGGGATGGTGGATTATTAAACGCATCTATGTGGGGATTACTTTCTGGACTTGCTTATTTTTATATAGCATACGAAGTTTGGTTAGGAAGCCTTAAGAAATTAGCTGAAGCTGCTGGCGGAAACGTATTAAAAGCACACAAAACATTATGTTGGTTCCTTCTTGTTGGTTGGGCAATTTATCCATTAGGATATATGGCTGGAACTGATGGATGGTACAACGGTATCGAAAATGTTCTTCCTTCTATGGAAGTTATTTACAACATTGGAGATGCAATTAATAAAATTGGATTTGGTCTAGTTGTATACACATTAGCTGTAAGCAAAGACTAACCATAGTTTAGTTACTTATCATAAAAACCCAAATAGTTTTACTATTTGGGTTTTTTATTTATTTAAAATTTTAGCTTCTTGCCCCAACTCCTTAACAAGTAAATAATAAAAAATTGCTCTGTACTTTACTCTATTTGTTTTACCCATCAAGTCTGACACTCTCGAAATAGCATCATCCAAATACTCACCATCTTCCATGCTAAGTTTATTGATTAAAAAATTATTTTTTACAGTAAATAGTTCCTTTGGATCGGAGGTTGAAACAGAGGCAGCATCTCTTTTAAAGATTGAAGGACCTAAACCTTTAGTAATTTTATCAAATAGTTCATCTTCATAGTTTAATCCCATTGAAGTCATCTTTTTTTTATAAAAAAGAATTTTCTCATCAAATTTACTCATTATTGATTTTTTAGCAATTCTATCAGACCAAATATAATTAATTATATGTCTTTCAAGTTGATAAATTCATCTAAAAAACAACAAAATTATGTCAAAATGTCACCAAAAATGAGAATACTGTTTGAAAATATGACAAACTTTAATTAAAAATCTAATGGCATACATATTGACTAAGTAAAGTAAATAAGTTGAAAAATAAATTATAAAAATAAAATTATGAGTAAAATTATTGGAATCGATTTAGGAACAACCAATTCATGTGTTTCAGTAATGGAAGGTAATGAACCTGTTGTAATTCCTAATTCAGAAGGAAAAAGAACAACACCTTCTATCGTTGCCTTTGTTGAAGGCGGTGAAAGAAAAGTTGGAGATCCAGCAAAACGTCAAGCGGTTACAAACCCAACTAAAACCGTATATTCAATTAAAAGATTTATGGGAAATAAATTCTCTGAATCTACAAAAGAAGCAACTAGAGTACCTTATAAAGTAGTGAAAGGTGATAATGACACACCTCGAGTTGATATTGATGGTCGTTTATATACACCACAAGAAATATCTGCAATGGTGTTGCAGAAAATGAAAAAAACTGCAGAAGATTATTTAGGACAAGATGTTTCTGAAGCTGTTGTTACTGTTCCAGCATATTTTAATGATGCGCAAAGACAAGCAACTAAAGAAGCTGGAGAAATTGCTGGGTTAAAAGTTAGTAGAATTATAAATGAACCTACTGCTGCTGCACTGGCATATGGATTAGATAAGGCAAATGATGATAAAAAAATAGTAGTATTTGATTTTGGTGGTGGTACGCATGATGTTTCTATCCTTGAATTAGGAGATGGAGTTTTTGAAGTATTAGCAACAGATGGAGATACTCACCTAGGTGGTGATGATGTTGATGAAAAAATCATCAACTGGTTAGCAGAGGAGTTCAAAGCTGAAGAAAATATGGATTTAAGAAAAGATCCAATGGCTTTACAAAGATTAAAAGAAGCTGCTGAAAAAGCAAAAATTGAATTGTCAAGTTCAGCTACAACGGAGATTAACCTTCCTTATGTTACAGCTACAGCAAGCGGACCAAAACACCTGGTAAGAAGTTTATCTAAAGCAAAATTTGAGCAGTTAATAGATGATTTAGTAAAAAGAACTATTAAACCCTGTCAAACAGCACTTAAAAATGCAGATTTATCAACTTCAGATATTGATGAGATTATTTTAGTAGGTGGGTCTACAAGAATCCCTGCTATTCAAGAGGCTGTTGAAAAATTCTTTGGAAAGGCTCCAAGTAAAGGTGTAAATCCAGATGAAGTAGTTTCTTTAGGAGCTGCAATTCAAGGTGGTGTTTTAACTGGTGATGTAAAAGATGTTTTATTATTAGATGTAACACCTTTATCATTAGGAATTGAAACAATGGGGAATGTTTTCACAAAACTAATTGATGCAAATACAACCATTCCAACTAAAAAATCTCAGGTGTTCTCTACGGCTGTGGACAATCAACCTTCTGTTGAAATTCACGTTTTACAGGGTGAAAGAGCAATGGCTGCAGACAATAATACAATTGGTCGTTTCCATTTAGATGGACTACCGCCAGCTGGAAGAGGAATTCCACAGATTGAAGTTACCTTTGATATAGATGCAAACGGAATCATTAAAGTTTCAGCTTTAGATAAAGGAACAAACAAGTCTCATGAAATTAGAATTGAAGCTTCTTCAGGTTTATCAGAGGAAGATATTGAGAAAATGAAACAAGAAGCTGAAGCAAATGCTGATGCTGACAAGAATGCGAAAGAAACTGCTGAAAAAATTAATGCTGCAGATGGAATGATTTTCCAAACCGAAAAGCAATTAAAAGAATTTGGAGAAAAATTATCAGACGATAAAAAAGGTCCAATTGAAGCTGCTTTGGTAGAATTAAAGGCTGCACATGAATCTAAAGATTTATCACTTATTGATGCTGCTATGGAAAAAATCAATGAAGCTTGGAAAGTTGCTTCTGAAGAAATGTACAAAGCACAACAAGAAGCTGGGGCAAATCCTGAAGCAGAACAAGGACAACCAGAGCCATCAGCTCAAGGTGATGATGTAGAAGATGTAGATTTTGAAGAAGTTAAATAATTAATTATTATTATTTAATAATATTTAAACGCAATCATTAATTTGGTTGCGTTTTTTAATTCAATTCATTTTACATTTGAAAACTTACAATAAGACAAACTTTTTTAAATATACATATTGTGAATTTCTAGAAGTTAACAACTTTGAAATGCCTGAAAGAAACTATTTTAAAAGCAAGTCCAATAGTTTGTATTATTTTACAGAGGACGGTGTTTATAGAAAATCTAATCATTGGGGTAGAGTTGCTAGTTGTAGATGGAGACTAAACACTAAATCAGTATATAAAAATCAACAAACCATACTAGCATTTGCCAAATGGGAAGATTTTTACCATTTAAATGAAAAAGAAAAACTTTTTTACATCTCAATAAACTTTGAAACTAAAAAAATTAAAATTAAGGTTTCAGCTACTGATAAGGCACTTTTCTTATTCACTTTAAGTGATGCACAAAAAAGAGAAAAAGAAATTAAACACGTATTTAAAGAAGTTAAATGGGCTAAACATTTTGATCAAAGCTTAGAAGAACTTAGATATATAGTAAGTAAGAAACTTATCAATTCAAATTTATCATTGCAACAAATTAAAGTAAACATAAAGTTAGGATTGTAAATTTCCAAAAACTAAAAATTAGACTTCACCTAAAAATTTTTATATTTAAATAAAAAAGACTCATAGTAATGAAAACAGCATTATTAACATTTTTAATTTTAATAAATTTAACTTCAAGTATATATAGTCAGGACAAAGCTAGTGTATCTATTCACTTAGATATAACCTCCACAAAATTTAATAAAGGTAGCGTTCTCATAGCACTCTATGAATCTGAAGAAAGTTATATGAAAGATATCTATAAAAGTGCAGATGTACTTGTGAAAGATAACAAAGCACAATTTACTTTTCAATCACTGAAAAAAGGAGTCTATGCTTTTTCGTTTTTTCACGATCTAAATAATAATAAAAAATTGGATACTAATTTTTTAGGAATCCCTAAAGAGCCTTATGGTTTTTCAAATGATAAAAAAGGCAGATTTGGCCCACCAAAATTTAGTGAAACTTCTCTAGAAATAAACAAAAACAGTAGTTTTAAAATATCTATCGAATAAAAAAACGAATAAATTATTCAAGATTTACATCCATAGACCTAAAAATTTACAAAAATTACAAATGAAATATTATGTTAATATTTTATCAATCAATTCTTGCTTTGCTTTTTTATCATCACCAAATAACCACCTTAGGGTATTGTCCTCCCAAATCTCGTGATACTGTTCTGTATTGATAATAGATCGGTCTATAGCTAGATCTAAAAGTTTTCCTGGATAAGAGGATTGTGCATCACTTTCCATCTCACCTAAAGGGTAGGGATCATCTAAGCCCATGATAACTTGATTAGAACCTTGTCGTTCTATCATTAATTTTAGAGAGTCTGTATCATGAACTAAAGTGTCAAAATAAATATTCGGATGTCCTACTGCTTTTCTTGGATGGGTTTTCCCCTCAAATAAGTCAGGTCTTCCATCAAAACCTTGTATTCTTCTCCCTAAGTTCATTTGTGCTAACTGACCTCCGTGAGCAAAACAAGTTCGAATGTTTGAAAAACGTTCTTGCATTCCATTTAAGGTATAAAAATGATAGGCATCTCCACATTGAGCTAACATCCAAATTAAATGAAAACGCCAAGAAGTATTTTCTAACTTAATCATTTTATCACCGTCATAAGGATGAATTTCAATAGCTAATTTATACTTATCTGCCAATTCAAAAATTGGATCATTCTCTTTATCAAAAACACATTTCCACTGCCCTATAGAATCCATGAAGTGCGTTGGCAAACACAAAACTTTCAAATTTAATTCCTCTACACAGCGTTCTATTTCCCATAAAGCACCTTGAATAAAACCTGGATGAACCACAAAACCAGAAGTGAATTTTGAAGGGTAATCTTGTTGTACTTTAGCATTAAAATCATTTTGAAAACGAAGTGCTTTTTTCATTTCCTCCAAACGTAATCCGTTACCATAAAGCTGGGAAAGGTTTAAAACTACTGCATGATCTATTTTATTTTTTTCCATCCACAATAATTTCTCATCAAGAAAAAAACTAGAATCTGTTACCGGACGCTTCCATCCTTTTTGGAGCATATGCTTCCGTTCATCATCTACCCAGAAAATTTCCTTTTCTTTCATAAATGAAGGAATCTGCTCCGGATAAGGAAGTAAATGTGAGTGTCCGTTAATTCTAAGTTTGCGTTTCATTAAGATATATTATTGATCATAAAATCTTTTGTCAACCTCCATAATTTCACCTGTTTTAGGACAAGTTCTTAATTTTTCATCAGAATAAAACCTTTTAAAAACTGGAAGAAAATCTTTTTCAATATTAGTTAACTTAAAATACTCTTCATATAATAACTCATTTGCGGTGTCTGAAAACCATAATAAACCATCTTTTTGTTCTTGAGTTCTTTTTCTTTCAATTACTAAACCTATTGAACCCTCAGATCTTATTGGTGAGTGTGGTATTTTTGCTGGTAACAGAAACATCTCTCCAGCTTTTATTGGAATTTCAACGAGCTTTCCATTTTGTTGAGTTTTCACAAGTATCTCACCCTCTATCTGATAAAATAGCTCTTCTGTTTCATTATAATGATAATCTTTTCTAGCGTTTGGACCAGCAACAATCATTACTATATAATCCCCTGACTCTACATATAGGTTTTTATTACCTACAGGTGGTTTTAATAAATGTCTATTGTCATCAATCCATTTTTGTAAATTAAAAGGTCTTTTTATTTCCATGAGTTTTATGATGATGAATTTGTTTCAATATATGCTATTTTTTATAACTCTTAATCGTTTAGAATTTATTTTGCCTCCTACTTTATAATGATTTTGTTCTTCCGCCATCTACAGGAAGATTAACTCCTGTAATATAACTAGCAGAATTACTAGCTAAAAACACTACTGCAGCAGCAGTTTCCTCAGGCTTCGCAAATCGTTTTGCTGGCACATAATTTTTCATAATTTCAGACATTTTCTCTACTGAAGTATTGGCAGCAGTTGCTTTTATTTTAATAATTTGATCTAAGCGCGCCGTATCTGTAAAACCTGGTAATACGTTATTCATGGTTATTCCAAATTCTGCAAGTTCAGCTGCCATTGTTTTTGACCAATTAGCCACTGCATTTCTTATCGTATTACTTACTCCTAAACCCGGAATTGGCTCTTTAACAGAGGTTGAAATAATATTGATAATTCTTCCAAAACATTCTTTTTTCATAAATGGAACAACAGCTTGTGATAAAATTTGATTGACTAATACATGCATTTGAAATGCCGCCGTGAACTCCTCAACACTAGCATCTATAATTGCACCACTTTTTGGGCCACCCGTATTGTTAATCAAAATATGGAAGCTGTTATTAGTTGAAATTATATTCTTTATTTGATCAAGATCAGAAAAATCGGCCACTAAATATCCATGATGTTGTTTTCCGTTCTGGGGAAGATCATATAAAACCTCTTTTAAGGCTTTTTCATTTCTAGCCATTAAGGTTATATTTACGCCTTCTTTTGCCAAAGAAATTGCAGTCGCTCTTCCAATGCCTTGGGTACTCCCACACACAAGTGCATTTTTATTTTGTAATCCTAATTCCATTTCTATTCTTTGCGTATAAATTATTTATTAATTGTATTTAATACAGATATTTTTGGGTTCTGTAAAAAAGCGTAACGCCTCCAAACCACCTTCTCTACCAACGCCAGAATTTTTCATCCCTCCAAACGGCGTTCTTAAATCACGTAATAACCACGTATTTACCCAAACAATTCCTGCATCTAGTTGTTTAGATACTCTCATGGTTCTTTTTAAATCGTTTGTCCATAAAGTTGCAGACAATCCATAAGAAACATCATTCGCCATGGCTAAAACTTCACTTTCTTCGTTAAAAGGCATGATAGTTACCACAGGACCAAATATTTCTTCTTGATTTAGAATACAAGAATTATCATTTACCTCTATAATTGTTGGCTCTAAATAATATCCGTTTTCTGAACTTTCAACAGCTACTAAATTTCCTCCAAAAACCACTTTACCACCATATTGCTCTGCATTGTCTACATAGGATTTCACTTTATTTAAATGTGTTTTTGAAACCAAAGCACCTATATCTGTATTGTTATTAAAAGGAGATCCAACTTTTAATTTACATACAGCTGCTATAAAATCTGTTTTAAATTTTTGATAAATTGATGCCTCAACAAAAATTCTACTTCCACACAAACAAATTTGACCCTGGTTGGCAAATGAAGATCTAACTGTTGTCTGTAACATCTCATTATAATCACAATCTGAAAAAATAATAGCTGGGTTTTTTCCTCCAAGCTCTAGAGATAATTTTTTGAACATTGGCGCTGCAACTTTAGCAATATGCACCCCTGTTTTTGTTCCTCCTGTAAATGAAATTGCTTTAATATTTGGGTGTTCTACAATAGCTTGACCAGTTGTTGTGCCTAAGCCATGAATAATATTTAAAACGCCTTTTGGAAGCCCTGCTTCTGTAAGTATTTCCCCTAGTAGATAAGCGGTCATTGGAGTAATTTCACTTGGCTTTGCTACAACACAGTTTCCTGCTGCAATTGCTGGTGCAATTTTCCATGTAAATAAATACAAGGGTAAATTCCATGGCGAAATGCATCCCACTACTCCAATAGGTTGTCTGAGTGTAAAATTTATTGCATTTTGACCAACACTTTCATGAGCCTCTGAAGCAAACTGAGTAATAGCATTGGCAAAAAACTGAAAATTAGCAGATGCTCTAGGAATATCAATTGATTTTGCTACATGAATAGGCTTTCCATTATCTTTTGCCTCTGCCAGTGCCAGTTCAGGTAATTTTTCAATAATAAGCTTCGCGATTTTAGAAAGTATTTGTGATCTTTCATCTAAAGTGGTCTCAGACCAACTTTGAAAGGCAGTTTCTGCTGCTTTATATGCGATTTCTACATCTTGACTATTAGAGTCTGGAAGTTGTCCATACACTTCTCCTATTGATGGATTATAATTTTCAATCCAATTATTTGAAATAGGATTTACATACTCTCCATTGATGTAATTTTTAATTTTCATGCTAATTTCTATATCCAACTAAATAAAACATAATATCATATTAGTTATGTAGCTAAAAAAAGCTACTCGTTAAAACTAGTGTTTAGTAGAGAAAGGCAAATTTTAATTCCTTGTCTAATATTTCCAATTCGTATGTTTTCATTAGGATTGTGTTGATTGTTATCCATATTTACCATTGGAACAATGATCGCAGGTATCGCTAATTCATTAATAGCTGGTATAATGGGTACTGTACCTCCCATTGTTCTAATACTTACTGGTGCTTTCCCAAAAGTTTTCGTTAATGAACTTCTGAGTTTTTCTCCAAAAGGATCATTCAATGCTGTTCTAAAAGCATTTACCCCTGAATCCCCTTTAAAAGTTGCTATTTTAGCATAAGACAATCGCTCCTTATTTGTAGGTGCTCTATCCAACACTAAGTAGCCTTCAGCTTTGATATGTTTTTTAATTTTTTCTAACTGAATTTTACCGTCTGTCTCCTCAACCAAACGAACATCTATATGAGCTGTTGCATACTCAGGTATAATTGTTTTTAATTCTTTTCCCTTCCATGATGTTTCAATTTGTCGAATATTTAATGATGGATATTGAAGAGACTCTTGATAATTTCCACCAACACTTTCTTCTTTGAAAATCATCAAAGCATTGTTTATTGCTTCTTTTTTATCGGGTACAGATTTTAAAATATTTGACACCTCCTCTGAAATGCTTATCCCTTTATAATAATCGTCTATTAGTACTTTTCCATTTGCTGACTTCATGGAAGTTAACAATCTAGAAAGTCTAAATACTGGATTAGCAACATAATTTCCATAGTGACCACTATGTTGGGGTAATTTTGAACCATACGTGGTAATGCTACAACTGGCAATACCCCTACAACCAAAAGTTAATGTGGGTTGATTAGAATTATGAGCAGGACCATCCATAATAATCATGTAATCTGCTTTATAATTCTTCTTGTATTCTTGAAGTGTCGATAGGAAGCCGTTAGACCCATATTCCTCCTCTAAATCGAAAATAATTTTGATATTAAACTTTGGTGTTTGCTTTGAAGATTGTAATATTTCTAATGCAGATAGAAACATTAAAATAGGTGCCTTGTCATCTGCAGCTGCTCTCCCAAAAATTCGCCAATCATCATTTATTTTTTCATCTATATTGGCCCATGAAATTTCATTCCAATCTCCTTTTTCATTTTGTTCTTTTAATACAGGAGTAAACGGATCTTCTTGATTCCAGCTTTTTGGATTTACACCCTGACCATCTAAATGAAAATAAAATAAAATTGTTTTAAACGATGGATTGACAATTCGTTCAGCAAATAAAACGGGTAATGTTGAAGATTCTAAAGTTTTTAATTTAAAACCAACTTTACTATATTGTTGTTTCACCCAACTCACATTCTCATACATTTTTTGAATGTCTGAAGGCAGGTTAGGAATACTCACAAAAGTTCGATGCCTAGCGATTACCGAGTTTAGTTTACCATCGATGAGTTGATTCCAATTTTCTTGAGCAAGAATGGTAGTTGTCAGAAAAAAAATAATTAATACAAACGGTTTTTTCATAAATCACTATTTACTTTTTTATACGCTGTAACTTTTATTTCTACAACTAAGTCTGGATGCGGTAATTGATGAACGGCTACTGTAGTTCTTGTTGGGCCAGTCTCCTTTTCAAAAAACTCGCCATAAGCTTTATTATATCCTGCAAAATCATTCATAGAAACAAGAAAGGAGGAAACATCAACCACATCTTTTAAGCTAGCACCAACAGTCTGAAGGTTTTTATCAATATTTCTTAAAACTTCTCTTGTTTGTTCCTCTATATTTAATTCTTTGGTTCCCATTTCGTCTATAATGGCAACTCCAGCTATACTATTATCTGCTCTTCGAGAACTGGTCCCTGAAACAAAAATAAAATCTCCTACAACTTTTACATGAGGGTAGGCTCCTCTTGGTGACACTTTAGTATTCATTTTTTAATGCTATCAAATTATTGTACGACTTCATTTCTAGTAGATAAAAATTACACCAGCTAAAGCATAAATATACATAAGTTCATTTACAATTCAGTTAAGGATGTATCTGACTTTAATTTAAGCTATTCTAAAAGCTTATTTGTTTCTTCTTGTACTTTACGTAATATTTGATGCATTCGCTCTTTAGAGTGTTGTGAAGAGGAGGTATATAAAGAATTTTCCATCATTTTAAGTAAAACTTTATCCTGTGCTCTTCCTTTGGTCATGGCATCATGATATCCAATATCTTCGTTGAAAGTAACCAAAGAATATTTGGAAAAATATTGGGTTGGAAAAAACTTTTCTAAGTTCATTTCAACAATTCTTTTCTCCTTAAATAATGGATTAGCTACATGATCACGCATTTCAAAATAATTATCAATGGCTAAATCAGCAATAGCATCTGTATCCGTTTTTCTTTGTTTTTCAAACTCTGAAAACACTCTTGACCAGTCACCCTCAAATTGATGTAACACACGATCCAAAACATATACATCTTCAAAAGAAGCATTCATTCCTTGCCCATAAAAAGGGACGATAGCGTGGCAGGAATC
>Ga0213868_10000157_pt1 | contig 60466 bp, 54 predicted proteins | sample PICome_9_FD_160087 | JGI IMG/M metagenome (GOLD analysis project Ga0213868, IMG submission 160087) | Coastal seawater microbial communities near Pivers Island, North Carolina, United States - PICO127 | ecosystem: Environmental > Aquatic > Marine > Coastal | place: USA: North Carolina... | reverse complement strand
CCCGCTTGCGGGAGACGGCTATTTTACTGGAGGCCCAGCCCCGCGTCCGGCAAGCAAGGGTCATGCAAAGGCGGGTCTGGTCCGAAAGGTCTTTCGGAAGGGAAAGCCTGCAGCGCCCACCCTCACCGCGCCGCGCTCACCTTGCCCACCCTCACCGCGCGACCCTCATCCAACCACAGGCCGCCCGCCGCTCAGCCCACTTTCGGGTCGGGGTTCTCCGTATGGCCGTCCACGGCGATCACCTGCCCTGACACCATCCGCGCCCGGTCAGAGGCCAGAAATACCGCCATATCCGCCACATCAGCCGCCTGCACAAAGGACCGCATCGAGGTGCCCTGCGCATAGCCTTCATAGACCTGATCCCGCGTCATACCCTTGGCTGCGGCCTCGCGTTCCAGCACCCCCTCCATGCGCGGCCCCTCGACCGATCCGGGACAGATCGCATTGGCCCTGACGCCAAAGGGGCCCAGTTCCATGGCCAGCGTCTTCATCAGGCCGATCATCGCCCATTTCGCCGCCGCATAGGGCGCGCGGTTGGGATAGCCATAGATCCCGGCCGTCGACGAGGTGATCACAATCGCGCCACGGCCTGCGGCCTTCATCAGGGGGGCTGCATATTTCGCCGCCAGGAACGCCCCTTCCAGGTTGACGCTTACACAGGCCTGCCAATCGGCCAAGGCCACATCTTCAACCAATGCGGTCGGCCCTGCGATCCCGGCATTGGCACAGAGCACGTCCAGACCGTCCAACTGGCCAAACACCCCGGCCATCGCCGCCTCATCCGCCGCATTGGCCGCAAAACAGCGCCATTGCGCAGGGCACGCGGCCAATGCCGCCCGGTCCACATCCGTCACGCAAACCTCATAGCCCAGCGCGTCAAAGGCCTCTGCCATGGCCCGCCCGATCCCAGAGGCACCAGCAGTGATCAAAACCCGCTTCATCTGGGGGCCCCAATCGCGCGGCCCACTCCTTCGGGGCGCGGCAGGCTGGCATGACCCTGGGCAAATCGGCCCAACGCGGCCTCAATCTGCGCCGACGGGGCCGAAGGTTTGCGCGTCTCCAAACTCACATGCAGCAGGAAATGCTCGCCACTGGCCAGCAAACGGTCGCCCTCGCGCATCTGGTGGAACAGATGCATCTTCTTGCCCTCGCCCAGAATAACCTGCGTGGTGATCTCGATCACCGCACCGGCATGGACCTCGTCCAGATGGCGGATATGGGTCTCGGCGGTGAAATAACTGCCCCCCGACGCGATATATTCCGCATCACAGCCGATAATCTCCATAAAGCGGTCCGTGGCATCGGCAAAGGCATGCAGATAGCGGCTTTCGGTCATATGCCCGTTATAGTCGGTCCAGTCCAAGGGCACCGTGCGGCGCGCGGTCAGCACGGGCTGGTCGGCGGGCAATTCGGCTGCCACAGCACCCTGAACCGTGCCTGCCCGCATCATCCTGTCCTGCGCGTTCAACAATGCCCCCGCGCCCCAGTCCTGCGCCTTGAGGCCGCGCATCATGGTCACCAGATTGTTGTCGCGGATGCGTTCCAGCTCGCGGATCGAATAGGCCCCCGATTGCGCATCGGATTGCCCCGCAATCAGATCCACCAGCTCATCGGTGAACTCCGGTACATCCATCAGCTTGGTCCAGGGCCATTTCAACGCAGGCCCAAACTGCGCCATGAAATGTTTCATCCCCGCCTCGCCGCCTGCCACGCGGTAGGTCTCGAACAGGCCCATCTGCGCCCAGCGGATGCCAAAGCCGTAGCGGATGGCGTTATCAATCTCTTCCGTGGTGGCAATGCCGTCCTTGACCAGCCACAGCGCCTCGCGCCAGACCGCCTCCAGAAACCGGTCGGCCACATGGGCGTCGATCTCTTTTTTCAGATGCAGCGGATACATCCCCAGCGCGGTCAGCGTGGCCTTGGCCTGCTCGATCAGCGCCGCATCCCCGGCGTCACCCGGAACCAGTTCAATCAGGGGCAGCAGGTAGACGGGGTTGAACGGATGCGCGACCATGATCTGACCGGGCCGCGCCGCCCCTTGCTGCAACTCCGATGGTTTGAACCCCGAGGTGGACGAACCGATGACCGCGTCCGCGTCACAGGCCGCCTGTATTTCGGCCAGGGTCTTGTGCTTGATGTCCAGCCGCTCTGGCACGCTTTCCTGTATCCATTGCGCGCCCGCCACCGCCTCGGCGATGGTGTCGTGAAAGGTGATCTGCCCCTCGGCAGGCAGCGCCACATCCGTCAAACCGGGCAAGGAACGTCGGGCATTGCCCATCACCTCGCCGATCTTGCGTTCGGCCTGCGGGTCCGGGTCGAACACCCGCACGTTCCAGCCATTCAGCACAAAGCGCGCGGCCCAGCCGCCGCCGATTACACCACCACCAATGATCGCTGCTGTTTTGCTCATCCGTCTATCTTTCGTAATTTGCTGACATCCCAGCCGTTAAAGTCCAAAATTTCCCGCGCCGCCCTGATCCGGTCTGGCGCGGGTCTGCGGTCGCGGTTCAAAATAGCGGCCCAGCGGCCATCTGCATCGCCCACCACAGCGGTGCGAAACCCCTCATCCACCCACATCACCACAAGCGTCCGGTCCGCATCACGCTGCCGCAGGATGCCGGGGGCCGAAATCGCATAGGCCGTGGTCGTGCCCCCCGCCTGCCGCAGATAATCCCCGCCTGTGGTCTGGGCATAGCGCACCTGGGGCGCGCAATCGCCCAGACAGGCGACCGTTGCCCAGTCACCGGCAAAGCGCGCGGCGTCAAAACGGCTGGTCCCGCCAAACGCCGCCGTAGGGTTGCCCAAGGGGATGTCGCCGCGCGGTGGGTGCTGCCCGCAGGCCGCAAGGCTCAGGACCAGCAAAAAACCCGCGACCCGTTGCGGTACGCCCAGTGTACGCCCGGTGTACGCCGTGTGACTTTTTACCAATCGTTCACCTTTGGCCTGCGGCGTCACTTTGCTGCACGTTTCACCAGCCCCAGTTTCTCGCGTACCTGCGCCGGACCGATCACCCGCGCACCCATGTTTTCAATGATCGTGCCTGCCCGTTCGACCAGCTGCCAGTTCTCTGCCAGCACCCCTTTGTCGAGCCATAGATTGTCCTCCAGCCCCACGCGGACATGACCGCCCGCCAGCACGCTGGCCGCGACATAAGCCATCTGGTTGCGCCCCAATCCAAAGGCGGAAAATGTCCAGTCATCGGGCACATTATTGACCATCGCCATAAAGGTATTGAGGTCATCAGGCGCGCCCCAAGGCACGCCCATGCACAGCTGCACCAGCGCGGGGCTGTCCAGAACACCATCGGCAACCAGTTGTTTTGCATACCATAAATGGCCAGTGTCAAAGGCCTCGATCTCTGGCTTGACGCCCAGTTTGGTCATCATCGTGCCCATGGCGGTCAGCATGCCGGGGGTGTTGGTCATGACATAATCGGCTTCGGCGAAATTCATCGTGCCACAGTCCAGCGTGCAGATCTCGGGGAGGCATTCGGCCACATGGGCGACGCGTTCTGTCGCGCCCACCATGTCGGTCCCCTCGCGGGTGGGAAAGGGGTTTTCCACATCGCCAAAGATGATGTCGCCGCCCATTCCGGCCGTCAGGTTCAGCACCACATCCGTTGCACTGTCGCGGATGCGGTCGGTGACTTCACGATATAACGCCAAATCGCGGCTAGGTTTGCCCGTCTGTGGATCACGCACATGGCAATGCACCACCGCCGCCCCCGCCTTGGCCGCCGCAATCGCGCTATTGGCAATCTGTTCGGGCGATCGGGGCACATGCGGGCTGCGATCCTGCGTCCCGCCAGAGCCGGTGATGGCACAGGTGATAAAGACCTCGCGGTTCATGGAAAGTGGCATAAGACGGCTCCTTGATCAGGTGATTTTTCAGGAGCATGCGACAGGAATTGGGTGAAAGCCATGCCGAAAGCGACACCTTTTGTGACGATCAGTCATCAGCCACAGCTCTGCGCAACATCCGCTGGGTGTCGGGTGCCAGGAGGTGGTGCATACGGGGCCGCATGTACGGCCCCGCAGGTCAACAGGGACCGCAGGTCAGTAGGGCATCGGATGGGCTTTGTGCACCGCGTCCAGCGCGCTCAGCACTTCCTCGTCCAGCGTCACATCCGCGGCACCCAGCGCCACCTCAAGCTGATCCATGCTGGTCGATCCAAAGATCACCGACCCCATGAAAGGGCGCTGACAGCACCAGGCCAGCGCCATCTGCACAGGGTCCAGACCGTGATCCTTCGCCACCTTCAAATAGGCCTCCACGGCCTCAAAGGCACGCGGGGTCTTGCGCCCGCCAAGGTCATTGTTCAACGACAAACGTGATCCCTCGGGCACTTTTCCGCCTTGGTATTTTCCGGTCAAAAGCCCGGTCGCCAGCGGGGAAAAGGCAAACATATCAATCTGTTCGTTCACGCAGACCTCTGCCACATCGGTGTCGGCCATACGGCACATCAGCGAATATTCGTTCTGCACTGAAATCGGGCGCGGCCCGCCCGTGCGCTTGGCCGCCTCCGCCCATTGCGTCAGCCCCCATGCGCTTTCGTTGCTCAGGCCAAAGTGGCGGATCGTCCCGCGCTTGACCTCTGCCTGCAGTGCGCCCATGGCGTCTTCCATATGGGCAATCGTGTCGGCGCGGTTCTGGCCAGAGGGGTCATAGGTCCAGTTCTTGCGGAACATATAGCTGCCCCGATTGGGCCAGTGGAATTGATACAGATCGATGTAATCCGTCTTGAGACGGCGTAGCGATCCTTCGATGGTTTCGGCAATCGTGGCCGAGGATATCGGCGCGCCTTCGCGGACATGCGCCATGCCTTCGCCCGAATGTTTGGTGGCCAGAATGACCGCGTCACGCCGCATGTCCTTTTCAAACCAAAGCCCGATGATCCGCTCTGTCCTGCCTGTGGTCTCGGCGCTGACGGGGTTCACGGGATACATTTCGGCCGTGTCGATGAAATTGATGCCCGCATCCAGCGCGCGGTCAATCTGCTCATGTCCCTCTTCGGCGCTGTTCTGCGTGCCCCAGGTCATCGAGCCGAGGCAAAGTTCAGATACCTCCAGATCGCTGCCGCCCAGTCTGTTTCGTTTCATATCATACCTCATTTTCGCGCCACCCTAAGCCCCCAGCCGGGGGCTGCAAGCCAGAAATCATCCAATCCTGTGGCACATAAATCTGAACAAACAGCCCCATTTGGGCGTAAAACGACACCCTTTGTCGAGTTTCCTATTGGGACAGCGGCGCAAACCGGCCAAAGCTGCAGTCATGCGTATGCTCATTTCCTTCGCGGCCCTTTTCTTGTCGGTCATTCTATTGCAGTTGTCCTCGGGCGGTGTGGGGCCCATTGACGTGCTGTCAGGCACCGAACTGGGGTTCACGCGCCAGGAAATCGGCATGCTGGGGTCGGCGCATTTCTTTGGCTTTTTTATCGGGTGCTGGTGGGCACCGCGCCTGATGGGTTCCGTGGGGCACAGCCGGGCCTTTGCGGCCTTTACCGCGACAGGTGCGGTTGGGTTGATGGCCCATATGCTGGTGCTTGATCCCTATGCCTGGGCGCTGATGCGGGTCGCGTCGGGCCTGTGCGTGGCGGGCTGCTACACGGTGATAGAGGCATGGTTGCAGGCCAAGGTCACCAATGAAACGCGAGGCCGTGCCATGGGGATCTACCGCGTGGTCGATATGTCCGGCTCGCTTTGTGCGCAGATGATCGTGGGCATTCTGGCACCTGCGTCTTACGTATCTTACAACATCCTGGCGATTGGCTGCTGCGCGGCATTGCTGCCACTGACGCTGACCACGATCCAGCAGCCCCAGACCCCCGCCTCTCCGCGTCTGCGGCCCCGGCTGGCCTTTGACCGCTCGCCGCTGGCTGCCGCGGGCGTTGTCGTGGCGGCCCTGTCCAGCGCGTCTTTTCGCATGGTTGGCCCAATCTATGGCCAAGAAGTTGGTCTGAGCGCGGGCCAGATCGCCTGGTTTCTGTCGGCCTTTGTGTTGGGCGGTGCCGTGGCACAGTTTCCCATCGGCTGGCTGGCTGATAAATATGACCGCCGCCTGGTGCTGATCTGGCTTTCGGTCGCCGCGATGCTCAGTTGCGGGGTCACGATCATGTCCAGCGGGTTAGGCACCACTGGCGTGATGCTGACGGCCGCGCTTTTTGGCCTGACCACCTTTCCCATCTATTCCGTGGCCGCCGCCCATGCCCATGACTTTGCCAGCAGCGAAGAACGCGTGGAGCTGTCGGCCGCCTTGATGTTCTGGTTTGCGACGGGGGCAATATTTGCGCCCTACCTGGCCTCTGTGCTGATCGACGGCTACGGGCCTGCGGCCTTGTTCGTGATGATCGCGGTCGGCCATGGCGTGCTGGTGCTCTTTGGCCTGCTGCGCATGCGCGCACGCCCCACCAAGCTCCGGCGCACCCCCTATGTTTATGCGCCGCGCACGTCCTTTATCATCGGGCGGTTGATGCGCAAGGACCGGGACAAGATCTAAGCCGCAGGCTTTGCCATCAGGAAAGCGGTTTTCTGGCTGCGCTGCTGATTGATCCTGCGCCGCGCAGGGTCTATGTGATCCGGGCAGCCCCCTGCACAAAGGAAAGACCCATGGCCCGCCACCTGATCACCTCTGCCATTCCCTATATCAATGGCATCAAGCATTTGGGCAATCTGGTGGGAAGCCAGTTGCCCGCAGACCTATACGCCCGCTACCTGCGCGCGCGCGGCGAAGAGGTGCTGTTTCTATGTGCCACCGACGAACATGGCACGCCCGCCGAACTGGCCGCCGCCAAGGCGGGCAAACCGGTTGAGGCCTATTGCGCTGAGATGCACGAGGTTCAGGCCGAGATCGCCCAGGGCTTTGGTCTGTCCTTTGATCATTTCGGCCGGTCATCTTCGGTGCAGAACCAAAAGCTGACGCAGCATTTCGCAGGGGTCCTGGCCGATGAGGGGCTGATCGAGGAAGTGACCGAAAAGCAGGTCTATTCCATCGCCGATGGGCGTTTTCTGCCTGATCGCTATATCGAGGGCACCTGCCCCAACTGCGGCTTCACCTCCGCGCGGGGCGACCAATGCGACAATTGCACCAAACAGCTGGACCCGGTTGACCTGATTGATGCGCGCAGCACCATCTCGGGCTCGACCGAGCTTGAGATGCGCGACACCAAACATCTGTTTTTGCGCCAAAGCCTGATGAAAGACCGGCTGGATGCATGGATCAACGAAAAGACGGATTGGCCGGTGCTGACCACGTCCATCGCGCGCAAATGGTTGCACGATGGGGATGGGCTGCAGGACCGTGGCATCACCCGCGATCTGAACTGGGGCGTACCGGTCAAGCGCGGCGATGCCGAATGGCCCGGCATGGAGGGCAAGGTTTTCTATGTCTGGTTCGATGCGCCGATCGAATATATCGCCTGCGCGCAGGAATGGGTCGATGCCGGAAAAGGCCAGGATTGGGAACGCTGGTGGCGCACCGACAAAGGTGCCGATGACGTGCGCTATACCCAGTTCATGGGCAAGGATAACGTGCCGTTTCATACGCTTAGCTTTCCGGCCACCATCATGGGGTCGAATGAACCCTGGAAGCTGGTCGATTACATCAAATCCTTCAACTACCTGACCTATGACGGCGGGCAGTTTTCAACCTCGCGCGGTCGCGGCGTGTTCATGGATCAGGCGCTGGATATTCTGCCCGCCGATTACTGGCGCTGGTGGCTGCTGAGCCATGCGCCAGAGACATCGGATGCAGAGTTTACCTGGGAAAATTTCCAGACTTCCGTGAACAAGGATCTGGCGGATGTCTTGGGCAATTTCGTGAGCCGGATAACCAAGTTCTGTCGCGCCAAATTTGGCGAGGCCGTGCCAGAAGCCGGGGAATATGGCCCGGCAGAAGAAGCCTTGATCGCGGACATCACTGCGCGTGTGGCCCGGTATCAAGACCACATGGCCACGATCGAAGTACGCAAATCCGCACAAGAGTTGCGGGCCATATGGGCTGCGGGCAATGAATACCTACAAGCCGAAGCCCCATGGACGACCTTCAAGACCGATCCGGACAAGGCCGCAGCACAGGTGCGGCTGGCCCTCAATCTGATCCCGCTCTATGCGACATTGTCCGCCCCCTTTATTCCGGCGGCGGCGCAAAGCATGCTGGAGGCGATGCATGTAAGCGACACCACCTGGCCCGACGATGTGCCTGCGGCCCTGGGCCAACTGGCACCGGGCCATGGTTTCGAGGTACCTGAGGTGCTTTTTGCAAAAATTACCGACGAAGATCGCGAAGCATGGTCAGAGCGGTTTGCGGGCATTCGCGACTGATTTTGGGTGGTACCCAAACGTTCTTGCGGGGCAGCCCCATAGGTCTGCCCCCTTCTTTTTGGGCTTAGAATTCCTCCCAGGCGTCGTTTTGCGCGGAGGGTGAGACCGCCAGCGCGGCATTGCCCTGAACCCTGGGCTGGACCATCGCCGCAGGCTTGCCTTGATCAAGCGGGGCGGACATCTTTTTCGCCCTTGGGTTTGCTGTGACCCGCAAGCCATCCATCTTGAACCGTGACACGGCCGCGACCAATGCATCGGCTTCGGTGGTCAGTGCGTGGCTTGCTGCTGTGGTTTCCTCAAACATGGCGGCGTTCTGCTGGGTCACGTGATCCAGTTCATTCACTGCTGTATTGATCTCGGCAAGTCCATTGGATTGTTCGCGCGCCGAGCCTGCGATGTTGGACACACGGTTTGAAATCTCTGCGATGGACACAAGGATAGAGGAAAGCGCCGTACCCGTCCGGTCGACCAATTCGACCCCCAACTGTACCTGTTCACCGCTGGAGTTGATCAGCGCATTGATCTCTCGCGCGGCATCCGATGATCGTTGTGCCAAGGCGCGCACTTCTGTGGCGACCACCGCAAATCCGCGTCCTGCTTCACCGGCGCGCGCGGCCTCAACACCGGCATTCAGGGCCAGAAGGTTGGTTTGAAAGGCAATATCGTCGATCACGCTGGTGATCTTGGAAATCTCCTGCGACGACGTCTTGATCCCGTCCATCGCGGCCACGGCCTTGCGCGCGACATCGCCACCCTGTGCTGCGTTCTTTTGGGCCTCTGCCGACATTCTTGATGCGGCATCCGCACCTTCGGCTGCCGACTTTACCGATACGGTCAATTCGTCCAGGGCGGCGGCGGTTTCTTCCAGTGTCGCCGCCTGTTTTTCCGTGCGCCGGGACAGGTCATCCGCCGCCGAGGTGATTTCAGTGGTTTCATTGCGGATCGAATCTGAATTCTGGATCACAGCTGCGATGGCCTGGCGCAGCGCTTCGACGGTGGCATTGAAATCTGCCTTCAGTTTTTCATAGGCGGGGGGCACGCTCACGATGATGTCGGTTTGCAGGTCCCCTTCGGCCAGTTTGTTCATGGCATCGCCCAAAAGGGATACAACACCCTCAATCTCCTGGGCGGATTGTGCCCGCTCTGCCGCTGCTGCCTGCTCTCGCTTATGACTGGCGGAAACATCCGTTCCGAGGAAAATCGCGCTTTCGATCGTTCCTGTCTCATCGCGCAAGAGGGTAAAGCCCCCTTCAAGAACCAAAGGTTCCCCAGATCCGGGAAGGTGAACGGTGAAGCGTCCCGGTTTCGATGTCCCGGCAAAGACCTGTTGCACAAATTGCGTGCCATCTGCATCGCCGTCAATATTTCCCGAAAACATGCGCGCAAGCGAGGTCTTGTTCATGTCGGCAAGGCTGCTGCCGACCAACTCCAGAAATTTGTTATTGGCCGCGCAGACCGCGCCATTCGTGGCACATTCAAACCGCAACTGCCCGGTGTTGATTGCGTCGATCAGGGCCGCGTTGTGCTGATGTACGGTCCGGTCGGACCATTCGGTAATGCAGCCGATGATTTCGCCGGTCGGGTTGAACGCGGGGCTGATCTTGACGCGGATAATGCGGTCCCCCACGCGCAGGATACAGCTTTCATGGACGGGGCCTGCGCCATCGATCACATCCGGCTGCATCACCTTATCCAGGGTCGGCTTGAGCTGGGCAAGATCGGTCAGCTGCGCCCCTTCCAGACCGTCCGCCGTGGCAGAGGGCCAGATGGCCTGCAAATTTGGCATCAGCGTGGCGATCAGGTCATTGCAGGCGGGATTGGCAAACATGATATGGCAGTGTTCATCCACCATCATCATCGCAGCCGATGACCCCTCAAAGGCCGCCCCCTTGAAGGCCATTTCCCGTTGCGCGGCCTTGGCCGTGCCCAATTTGGCGCGGAATTCGTCCAGCCGCAGCGCCATTTTGCCGATTTCATCCTTTCGCGCCACATAGGGGATCGCGTTGCTGTAATCTTCCGCTGCAACAGCAGACATCGCTTGTTCCAGTCCACGCAAAGGTCTGGACATGGCAGCGCGCAGGTAAAGGGCCATTACTGACATGCTCAGTATGAAAATTCCAAAGCCGACTGCCAGAGTTAGTTTGAGGTTCTCATAGACCTCCACCATGGCCGCATCGATTGTCCAGGAGGTGACCACCACCCCCACGATCGTCTCATTTGCGGGAAAGCGGACAGGATAGGCAACGGCAAGCCGGTCTTCGGAAAAGGCCGCCGTACCTGCTGCTTTTGCTTGCCCTGCCAGTCGCGAAAATGCGCCGTCTGGATCGGGGATGGACAGATCATCCGACAAGGCAAAGGCCGCCACATCCTTGACCGGAAACACCAGAGCGCCGCCAAAATCGGCACCGACAGTATCCAGCAAATCGGCAACGATCCTGTCAATCGTGCCGACATCGCCAAACTTTACCGAAGCCCCCAATTGACTGGACAACACTGAGGTCAGCCTATCAGATTGAACAGAAATGCTTTTCTGCGCTTTTGCACGCAATTCGCGGTAATTTCCAACCTCAATCACCGAGACCACGATGAGTACACAAAACCCAACCATAAATGTTATCTTGAAAAATAGACTTTGGAGCGGATGAACCCGCTTGCTTGTGGTGTCGCCTGATGACATTGCTGCATCCCTTTGTCGCTTCGCTGGCGCAAATCGCCCTTTGAGCGCAAATTAGGCATGCAGTTCTTACAACCCGATTAACACGGGCCAGCCCGGCCTGCGGGCGGAAAAACCAGACAAGAAAGCCAGATCACAAAGACTGAAAAGACAGGCGCACGACTTCGGCGACTTCGGCAAAGGCATCGCCCAGCGGGCTGGATTTGCGCCAGATCATCCCGATGGTGCGTTCCGGCTGCGGGTGTTCAAACCGGCTGCAGCAGACGTTTGCGGATCGGGTTTCGACATCAACCGCCATCTCGGGAATGATCGTCACACCAATGCCTGCCCCCACCATCTGCACCAAGGTGGACAGCGAACTGCCATCCAGCCCGTCGCGCGGCACAGCCGAAGGGGCATTGCAAAAGGCAAGGGTCTGGTCGCGAAAGCAATGCCCCTCTTCCAGCAACAACAGACGCATATTGCGCAGCTCATCGCCCGCCGGGACCGGCTTTTGCGCATCACTGTCGGGGCGAACCAGAACGAAATTTTCCGAAAACAAAGGGGTTTCGATCAAGGCAGGCTCGGCCACGGGCAAGGCGACAATGGCTGTATCCAACTGACCTTGCAGCAATTCATGCACCAACCGGGGCGTCAATGTTTCACGCACATGCAAATCCAGCGCCGGGTGTGACCGGGTCAGTTTGCCAATGACTGCGGGCAAAAGATATGGCGCGATTGTCGGGATGACGCCCAGGCGAAACCGCCCGGTCAACCTGTCCTTTGCCGATCGGGCAAAATCATCCAATTCATCCACCGCACGCAGAATATCGCGCACCCTTTCGGCAAAAGCTTCGCCAAATGAGGTCAGGCGCACCTGCCGCGGACTGCGCTCAAACAGGCCGGTGCCAAGGGTCTCTTCGAGATCCTTGATCTGAACCGACAGCGCGGGCTGAGAGATGGCGCAGGCTTCGGCGGCACGGCCAAAGTGGCGATGCTGGGCCAGCGCTTCAAAGTAGCGGAGCTGTCGAAGGGTAAGGTTTGCCATAAATAAAAGTTATCAGAACAATCGGATAATCCAACTTAAATCTACTGCGGTTGTTTGTTATAATGATTCTAAATGAAGTTATGAGGAGAGACCAATGGACGGCAATGATTATGAAAAAGGTGGCAAATGCCCTGTGATGCACGGCAGCACAAAGAATGTCACATATGATGCCCGCACCAACAAAGATTGGTGGCCAAATCAGCTTAACCTCAAGATCCTGCACCAAAATTCCCCGTTGGGCGACCCGATGGGCGAAGGCTTCAACTATGCCGAAGAGTTCAAGAAGCTTGATCTGGACGCGCTTAAAAAAGACCTGGCTGCCTTGATGACAGATTCGCAAGACTGGTGGCCTGCGGACTACGGCCATTATGGCCCGTTCTTTGTGCGCATGGCCTGGCATGCGGCCGGCACCTACCGCACCGGCGACGGCCGTGGCGGCGCTGGTACAGGCGCACAGCGCTTTGCGCCGCTCAACTCCTGGCCGGACAACGGCAACCTGGACAAAGCACGTCGCCTGCTGTGGCCGGTCAAACAGAAATACGGCCGTCAGATTTCATGGGCAGATCTGTTTGTCCTGACCGGCAATGTCGCGATGGAGACAATGGGCTTTGAAACCTTTGGATTCGCGGGCGGTCGTGCGGACATCTGGGAGCCGGAAGAAGACATCTATTGGGGTGCCGAGGAAGAATGGCTGGAGCCGTCAGGCGGCGCACACAGCCGCTATACAGGTGAGCGCGATCTGGAAAACCCGTTGGCTGCGGTGCAGATGGGTCTGATCTATGTGAACCCCGAAGGTCCGGACGGAAACCCCGATCCGCAGGCGTCTGCCTATGACATCCGCGACACCTTTGCCCGGATGGCGATGAATGACGAAGAGACCGTCGCACTGGTTGCGGGCGGCCATACTTTTGGCAAGGCGCATGGCGCGGGCGATCCGACCCTTGTCGGTCCAGAGCCAGAGGCCGCACCGATCGAACAGATGGGCTTTGGCTGGACCAATGCCTTTGAAAGCGGCAAGGGCGTGCATACGACCACCTCAGGGATCGAAGGGGCCTGGACGCCTACGCCGATCACATGGGACATGTCCTATTTCGACACGCTGCTGAACAACGAATGGGAGCTGACCAAAAGCCCCGCCGGTGCCCACCAGTGGAAGCCTGCCAAGAATGCCTTGGCCGATGCGGTGCCAGACGCGCATGATTCATCCCGCAAACACGCGCCGATGATGACAACAGCGGATATGGCCCTGCGTACGGATCCGGAATACCTGCGTATTTCCAAGCATTTCCATGCCAACCCTGACGTATTTGCCGATGCATATGCGCGCGCCTGGTTCAAATTGACCCACCGCGACATGGGCCCCAAGGCACGTTACCTAGGCAAGGAAGTCCCTGCCGAGGACCTGATCTGGCAAGATCCGATCCCTGCCGTTGATCATGCGCTGATCGACGATAAGGATGCAGCCGATCTCAAGGCAAAGATCCTCGCCACCGGCCTCAGCTCCGCTGATCTGATCTCTGTGGCCTGGGCTTCGGCCTCTACCTATCGCGGGTCGGACCACCGCGGTGGTGCCAATGGTGCGCGCATCCGTCTGGCCCCGCAGAAGGATTGGGAAGTCAACGAACCGGCCAAGCTGGCCAAGGTACTGACAGCACTTGAAGCTGTGCAGGCAGAGTTCAACGCATCCGCAGCGGGCGGCAAGAAAGTGTCGATCGCCGATCTGATCGTGCTGGGCGGCAATGCCGGGGTTGAGCATGCGGCCAAAGCGGCAGGCCATGACATCACCGTGCCCTTCACACCGGGCCGGATGGATGCCACCCAAGAGCAGACCGATGTCGAAAGCTTTGAGGTGCTTGAGCCGACGGCAGATGGTTTCCGCAACTACCTGGCGGTGGATTTCGCAATCCCAACCGAAAAGATGCTGGTGGACCGTGCGCAGCTGCTGACGCTGACCGCGCCTGAAATGACCGTGCTGGTTGGTGGCCTGCGGGTGCTGGGTGCGAACTATGGTGGCACAAAGCATGGTGTATTCACTGAAACGCCCGGTGCGCTGACCAATGACTTCTTTGTCAATATCCTCGACATGACTTGCACATGGAAGGCGGCAGACGACAAGCAGGAGGTCTTTGAAGCGACCGACCGTGCCACGGGCAAGGTCACGCGCACGGCAACCCGCGCCGATCTGATCTTTGGCTCCAACTCGCAATTGCGGGCTCTGGCCGAGGTTTATGGCGCATCGGATGCAAAAGAGACCTTTGTGAACGACTTTGTCGCCGCATGGACCAAGGTCATGAACGCAGACCGCTTTGACGTCGCCTGACGCGCCGGGGCGTTTTCGGGGAAACCCTGAATGATCCATCAGGCACTTCGCGAAACGCAGTAGCGTGAAATATCCATGAAACGGCCCCCTGATGCAGTCAGGGGGCCGTTTTCATTTGTGCGGATGCCCCGGTTTGCGGTGCCGGGCCGGGCCGGCCATCTTGCCCGGCAAACTGTCGAAACATGTTGACAACGGCAAGCCTGTCCATATCATTCGCATACAAACAAATAACGGGAGGGCCGCTTGTCGTATCATAGCCCAACGGAACTGGCTTTGGCCTTGGATATCGCGGCAACCCCTGGCGGCAAGATTGTCGCGGGCGGGACCGATGTCTACCCTTCTGCCAAGCAAGGCATCCATCCCGATCATTATCTGGATCTGACCCGCGTGGCCGAGTTGTGCGGCATCTCGCAAACCTCAGCAGGCTGGCGCATTGGTGCCGCCACCACCTGGAGCCAGATCATCCGCGCCGATCTGCCACCCGCCTTTGACGGTTTGAAACAGGCGGCCCGCGAAGTTGGCAGCATCCAGATCCAGAACGCGGGCACCATTGCGGGCAATCTGTGCAATGCCTCTCCGGCGGCTGACGGTGTGCCGCCCCTGCTGACCCTGGACGCCAGCGTTGAACTGGCCAGTGCCGCACGCGGCACGCGGGTCTTGCCACTGTCCGAATTTGTGCAAGGCGTGCGCCAGACCGCGCTGGCGGCGGATGAACTGGTCACGGCCATCTTGGTGCCACCGGTCCCTTTGGATGCGGGGTCCTGCTTTGAGAAACTGGGCAGCCGCAAGTATCTGGTGATCTCCATTACCATGACAGCGGCGCTTGTGCGCTGTGATAATCGCGGACTGATCACTGCGGCACGTATCGCTGTGGGGGCCTGTTCCGCCGTGGCGCAGCGTCTGCCGGCACTTGAGGCTGAACTGATCGGCCAGCACATCAATGATATTGCGGTGCGGCCAGACCACCTTGCCCCGCTCAGCCCGATTGATGACGTGCGCGGCAGCGGCCTGTTCCGGCTGGATATGGTGGCAGAACAATGCCTTCGGGCGATCAGAAAGGCAGCAGGCCATGAATAAGGACGCAGCACTCAAGGGCACCGCCTTTCATCTGGATGGCACCCCTGTCACCGGGTTTCCCGCGCCGGGCGAACGGCTGTCAGAAATGCTGCGCGAGGGGCTTGGGGCAAGGGACGTCAAGATCGGCTGCAACGCGGGCGATTGCGGGGCCTGTACCGTTCTGGTCGATGGTGCCCCCGTCTGTGCCTGTTTGACGCCGGCCCAGCAGGTTGCGGGACGGCAGGTCGAAACCCTTGCGGGGCTCTACAGATCTGATCCAATCGCCAAGGATCTGGGTTCACGGTTCGAAGATCACGGGGCCGCGCAATGCGGCATCTGCACGCCGGGCATGATGGTTTCCGCCGTGGCCTTGCTGCGCGAAACGCCCGCACCCAGCACGATGCAGGTGCAGGACGCTTTGGGCGGCGTGCTGTGTCGCTGCACGGGATATCGCAAGATCATCGACGCGGTGCGCGGTGTGACCCCCATGGCGCAGGCAGCAGAAGGCCAGGTCGGGGACGCGATCCGCAAACTCGACAGCGCGCCCAAGGTGTCGGGCCATGAGGCCTTTGGCGATGACGTGGCCCCCGCCGGCACGCTTGAGATTTTCATCCTCCGCTCCCCCTACCCGCGTGCGGGATTTGCACTGGGCGACACGCAAGCCTATGTGGCGGCGACCGACGGCATCGCGGCCGTGTTGACAGCCGCCGATATTCCCGGCCGCAATGTCTTTGGGGTGATCCCGCAGTTCATGGATCAACCGGTCTTTGCCGAAGCGGAAACCCGTTTTCGCGGCGAGGCCGTCGCAGCGATTGTCGGCACGCCTGAGGCCATTCGCGCCTTCAACCCTGCGGATTTCCCCATCACATGGGAAGAACGCCCCGCGGCATGCGACATTGCATCCGCGCAGGCCCCGGCAGCCGCCCAGCTGCACGCGGGACGCCCGGCCAATGTCATGTGCGGCGGCTTTGTCGCCTGCGGCGATGCGCAGGCCGCGCTGGCCGCCGCCGATGTCACCGTTGAGGGCCATTTCAGCAGCGGTTTTGTAGAGCACGCCTATATCGAGCCCGAAGCCGGTTTCGCCCGGATGGTGGGCGACCGCGTCGAGGTGCAGGCCTGTACCCAGGCCCCGGTCATGGACCGCGAGGCGCTTGAGATCATTCTGGGATTGGATGCCTCAAAGATCCGCATCCTGCCCACGGCTGTAGGCGGCGGCTTTGGGGCCAAGCTGGACATCACCGTGCAACCCTATCTGGCACTGGCGGCGATGAAGACGGGCAAGCCTGTGCGCCTCACCTATTCGCGCAGCGAGTCGATGCAAAGTTCGACCAAGCGGCACCCGTCCGACATCACCTTGCAGATCGGTGCCACCAAAGAGGGCCGCATCACAGGGTTCAACTTCTTTGGGGCCTTTGACACCGGGGCCTATGCCAGCTGGGGCCCAACCGTGGCCAACCGCGTGCCGGTCCATGCCTCGGGCCCCTATCAGATCGCGGACTACCGTGCTGAATCCAGGGGCATTCACACCAACAACCCGCCTGCAGGTGCCTTTCGGGGCTTTGGCGTGCCGCAATCTGCAATCGCACAGGAAAGCCTGTTTGACGTGCTGGCCGAAAAGCTGGGGATGGACGCGCTTGAATTCCGCATTCTCAATGCGCTTGAAAACGGTGCGACCACGGTCTGCGGACAGGTGTTCACCCAAGGGGTGGGCATTGGCAAATGCCTTGAAAGCCTGAGACCCGCCTGGGCGGCGGAACAGGCCGAGGCCCAGGCGTATAATGCCGCGAACACCGTGCTGAAACGCGGTGTGGGGCTGGCGGCGGGCTGGTATGGCTGTGGCAATACCTCGCTGCCCAACCCTTCGACGATCAAATCGGGCATTCGTGCGGATGGGACGGTTGTGCTGCATCAAGGGGCAATGGACATTGGCCAAGGGGCCAATACCGTCATCACGCAGATTTTCGCCACCGCGCTGGGGACAGAGGCCACCGGGATCGAGATCATCGGTGCCGACACCGATATCACGCCGGATGCGGGCAAGACATCGGCCTCGCGTCAGACCTATGTGTCGGGCAATGCCGCGCGCCTGTCAGGCGAGGCTTTGCGCGCGCAGATCCTGGATCTGATGAATGTGGCAAAGACCGCGCAACTGTCTTTTGGCGATGGTGTGATCCGTGCCACAGATGCAGCAGGCGCGCATGAGTTGACCCTGTCTGAGTTGACACCGGATGCCGAAGGCTATCTGCTGCGGGCGCAGGAAACCTATGACCCGCCCACCAAACCGCTGGATGCCAATGGCCAGGGTGAACCCTATGCGCAATTTGGCTATGCCGCGCATCTGGTGGTGGTCGAGGTCGACACGGCCTATGGCACGGTCAAACCGTTGAAATTCGTGGCTGCCCATGATGTGGGCAAGGCGATCAACCCGATGCTGGTTGAAGGTCAGGTACATGGCGGCATTGCCCAGGGCCTCGGCATGGCCTTGATGGAAGAATACCTGCCCGGGCGCACCGAGAACCTGCATGATTACCTGATCCCCACCATCGGGGATATCCCGCCGATTGAAACCATCATCATCGAAGAACCCGATGCCCATGGTCCTTATGGTGCCAAGGGTCTGGGCGAACATGTGCTGATCCCCACGGCCCCCGCGATCCTCAACGCGATCTATAACGCCACAGGGGCGCGGATCACCCAAGTCCCGGCCACCCCCGCAAGGGTGCGCGCGGCAATAAAGGCATTGTCCGAATGAAAGACGCAGAAACACCCGCAAAAATCCGATGTGACGCCTGCCCGGTGATGTGTTTCATTGCCGATGGGAAATCCGGTGCCTGTGACCGCTATGCCAACCACGCGGGCGAGCTGGTGCGGCTGGACCCGCTGACGATCATCGAGGGGACGGACCAGAAACTGGTCCCCTTCCTCAAAGACAGCGCGCCGGATGAATGGGATGGCAATATCGTCAAGGGCGACCGTCCCTTCGTGACAGCGGTGGGTGCGGGCACGACCTATCCTGATTACAAACCAGCACCTTTCATCGTCTCGCAGGATATCGACGGGGTGGACATGGTGACGGTCGTGACAGAAGGCATTTTCTCTTACTGCGGTGTGAAGGTGAAGATCGACACAGACCGCCATATCGGCCACGAACGCGATGTGGTCTATGCGGATGGTGAGCCTATTGGCCATGTGATGACCTCTGAATACGGCTCCAAGATGCTGTCGCTGGGCGGGGTTGAACATCTGACCGGCGGCTCCAAAAAGGAAGGTCGCGTGACCTGTGACGCCCTGCTGCGCCTGTGCAACCGCGAAGCCGTCGAGGTCACGATTGGCGAAGAGGACCACAGGACCCAGGTGATCATCCAGGCGGGCAAGGCACCGATCATCAACGGGGTCGAGGAAAAGCTGATGCGCGTGGGATGCGGTTCTGCCACCATCGGGATGTTTGCCAAGCAGTGGCTGGGCCATGCGGATGACGTGGTGGTGGTGGATGACCACATCACCGGCGTCTTGTCAGAGCATGAGGCCGGCAAGCAATTGGAAATGCCGCCCACCGGCATCAAGATCAAGGGCCGTCGGTCAACACCCGGCCGGTATTTTCAGGTCGCCGATCCCGGCACCGGATGGGGCGGCACCAATATCGAAGACCCGCTGACCATTCTCGGCCCTTTCAACCCCAAGATCGCGCGGCAGGGCATGCGTCTGCTGATGGTCTCTACCACTGGAGAGCAGTTCAGCTATTACGAGTTGGACGCCGATCTGGTGCCGCAGCCCGCCCCGATGCCCCACGCACTGAAGGTCTCTACCGATATCATCGCCGAAAACTGCGAACCGTCGATCTGTTCGGTGCTGTTCATGGGCGGTGCGGGCGGCAGCCTTCGGGCGGGCGTGACCGAAAACCCCGTGCGGCTGACCCGTTCGGTCAAGGATGCCCTGACCCATGTGTCCTGTGGCGGGGCTGCGGCCTATGTCTGGCCCGGTGGCGGGATCACGGTGATGGTGGATGTGCTGGACATGCCCACAGGCTCCTTTGGCTATGTGCCGACGCCCGCGCTGGTGGCCCCGATCGAATTTTCCCTCAGGGTCAGCGATTACAAGACCCTCGGCGGCCATATGTCAGAGATCAGGCCAGTTGCAGATGTGTCCGAAGAACCTTTGCGCAAGGTGACGCTGGACCGGCACAAACATAACCCGATGGCGCGTGAAAATTATCGCTGGTCCAAGGACGCGCCCAGCTGATGGGACCGGCTGCAGCCCTTTTGCCCTGTGGCACACGCCTGCATCTGCAGCACGGGCCGATTGACCTGATCATCGGGGCTGACGGGGACCGCGCGGCGGCATTCCTTGCTGCACGCGCGTGTTTCTTTGACGTGCTGGACGGGCTGGTGTCTGAACTGGATGCATTGCGCCAACCGCTGACAGCCCGCCTTGCCCGGCCCGAAGGCCCTGTCGCACAGCGCATGGACCGCGCCGTGCGGCCCTATGCCGGTGGCCCTTTCGTCACGCGCATGGCCGCCGTGGCGGGCAGTGTCGCAGATGAGGTTCTGGCCGCGATGCGCAGCGCCACACCGCTCAGCCGGGCCTATGTGAACAACGGCGGCGATATCGCAGTGCATCTGGCACCGGGGCACGGCTTTGTCACGGGGATGGCAGGCCATGACGGCCAGTCGCTGGGCCAGCTGACCATCGACCACGGACAATCCATCAAGGGCATCGCGACCAGCGGGCGGCATGGCCGCAGCTTCAGCCTGGGGATCGCCGACAGTGTGACGGTTCTGGCCGCCAGCGCCGCCGCCGCAGATGTCGCCGCCACATTGATCGCCAATGCGGTGGACCTGCCGGGCCACCCTGCCATCACGCGCCGGGCAGCGCGCGACATTGATGACACGTCTGACCTGGGCGATCTGCCTGTCGTCACCCATTGCGCCACCTTGACTGCCAGTGACCGGGTCCGGGCGCTTGGCGCGGGGCGGCAAATGGCGGACGATCTAATCCAGCGCGGCCTTATTGCAGGTGCCGCGCTCTTCCTGCAGGGTGCGGCTGTGGCGACGCAATCCGCCCCTTTTACATTGTCCCAAAGGATGCCTGAACATGCCTGACGTAATCCTGCGCAAAACGATCTTTTCGATCGAAGAGATTTTCCACGAAGGCGGCCCGACGCCTGCCAAATCCCTGCGCCGTGCCTCTGCGCTGGCGATCATCGAAAACCCCTTTGCGGGCCGCTATGTCGAGGAAATTCAATCTTTTATGGAGGACCTAAAGCCCCTGGGCCTGACCATGGCGCAAAAGCTGGTGGATATGTTGGGCGGGCCTGACCAGATCGAAGGCTACGGCAAGGGCGCGTTGATCGGCGAGGCCGGAGAGCTGGAACATGGCGCGCTGTGGCATGCGCCGGGCGGCTATGCGATGCGGGCCCTGCTGGACAATTCCAATGCCATCGTGCCCTCAACCAAGAAGGTCACCGGCGTCGGCGGGCGGCTGGACATTCCCATCACCCATATCAACGCGTCCTATGTGCGCAGCCATTTCGACTCAATGGAAGTCGGTGGCAATGATTGCCCCCGCGCCAATGAACTGGTCTTTGCACTGGTGATGAGCACGGGCGCACGGATTCACAACCGCGCAGGCGGCCTTGCCGCTGCTGACGTCAAAGGGGAGGACGGATTGCGATGACCGCCAAGATCAGAAAGATTGCGATCAACATCGAAGAAACCCACCGCGAGATCGGCCGCGAGATTTCGCCGCCCACGCGCAAGGCAGTGGCTGTTGCGGTGATCGAGAACCCCTTTGCCGGTATCTACCAGGAGGACCTGACAGAGCTGATGGACATCGGTGCCGAACTGGGCGCGCTTCTGGGCGAGAAATGCGTCTCGGCTTTGGGCATCACCCCCGCGCAGGCCGAAAGCTATGGCAAATCCGCAATGGTGGGAGAGAACGGCGAGCTGGAACATGCGGCGGCGATCCTGCATCCCAAACTGGGCGCGCCCTTGCGGGCGGCGGTGGAAAAGGGTGCGGCGCTGGTGGCGTCCTCCAAGAAGATGGGCAGCCCCGGTCAGGTGCTGGACGTGCCACTGGGCCACAAGGATGCCGCCTATGTGCGCAGCCATTTCGACGGGATCGAAGTGCGCCTGAACGACGCCCCCCGCGCGAATGAGATCATGGTGGCAGTGGCCGTGACCGACAGCGGACGCCCCCTGCCCCGCGTGGGCGGTCTGACACATGCCGATGCCAAGGGCGAAGACGGGCTGCGATAAAGGCAAAGACGGTTGTATTGGCCATGGCGGCTGGGGTATGAAATGACATGGCCCCAGCTACTGACCTTACTGCTGAACGTGATTACGTCCTTGAGGCGCAGGTGGGATACCTGTTGCGGCTGGCCAGCCAGCGCCATGCGACGATCTTTCAAAAACATGCGATTGACCAGCTGACCGCGACGCAGTTCACGACGCTGATCCGCGTTGCCGAACAGGGTGACGTGTCCCAAAACCATCTGGGCCGGATGGCCGCGATGGATGTGGCAACGGTCAAAGGGGTCGTGGACAGGCTCAAGGCCAAGGGCCTGATGCAATCAACGCCCGATCTGGTGGACAAACGCCGCTCTGTCATTTCGCTGACGCCAAAGGGTCAGGCCCTGATCGACGATCTCAAGGCCATGGGCCTGTTGATCACCGAAGAAACGCTGGCCCCGCTCACGCAGCAAGAGCGTCAGACCCTGATCACCCTGCTGCGCAAGATTTCCTAGACCGTTTCCGGCAAGAACCGACATCCCTTAAGACTGCCTGAAATCAGAGAGTTCAGCCCGCTTAGGGCTGCCAGATCCATGAGCGATGCCAAGAGGCGCTTTGGGTGGATATCACAGCACCCGCTCTGGCAGGCGGTTGGCGGGGGGGGTGTTGCGGCTGCGCTCTGAACAGATCTTGCCGTCGATGATGGTCATGCCGACGCCGGGCAGATTGCCCTGTGACACAGAGTCCAACATGGTCTTGCCGGGTGAATGCTGCGCCTGATCCAGCAGCACAAAATCCGCGCATTTGCCCACTTCGATCAATCCGGTGTCCAGCTCGCGCTGGCGTGCGGTATTGCCATTACCAAAACAAAAGGCCTGCTCTGCGGGAACATTGCCAAAGGCCGAAAGCATCGCGATCATCCGCAAGATGCCCAAGGGCTGCACGCCCGACCCCGCAGGCCCATCGGTGCCAAGGATCACCTGATCCAGCTTGCCCAATTCACGCGCCGCATTCAGCGCCAGAACCGCCGAACGTTCATTGCCGTTATGCACAATCTCAAAGGCAGAAGAGCAGCTTTCGCACAGGCACAGGATTTGATCGTCCGGCAGGGCCGAATGGCCGCCATTGATATGGCCGATCACATCTGTGCCCGTCTCCATTACCATATCCGCATCAATCAGGCCCGATCCCGGAATAGACGGCCCGCCTGTGTGGATCGTGCTTTGGATGCCGTATTTGCGCGCCCAGCTGACCATCTGCTGTGCGGTCTTGCCGTCCTTGACTGTGCCCAGCCCGACTTCACCCAGCAGTTTGACGCCTGCATCGGCAAGGTCTTTGAAGTCCTGCTCGACCATTCCATGTTCGATCACCGGCGCGCCTGCGTGGACCTTGACCCCCGAAGGGCGAAAGTTTTCGTACCAGCGCTGCGAGGCGATCGCCATCGCCTTGAGGCCCACGATATCCTTGGGGCGGCCCGGCATATGCACCTCGCCTGCGGAAATGAGTGTGGTCACACCGCCATGCAAGGTGCTGTCGATCCAGTGCAATTGCTGTTGGCGCGGGGTGTAATCGCCGACCACCGGATGGACATGACTGTCGATCAGGCCGGGGGCCAGCGTGACGCCGTGCGCATCCACAATCGTGGTCGCCCCTTCGCAATCGAGGTCCTTTTCCTTGCCCCAAGCCGTGATCTTGCCATCGACGGCAATCAGGCAATCGCCGTCAAAGATCGGCTCTTCCAGTTTACCGGACAGAATTTGCCCGATGTTCTTGATCACAAGTTTGTCCATCGCCGGTCCCCTTTGGTGATACGCGTTACTATAGGAATATGCAGTGAAGATGCGTCAAGGCCGTCATACCCCTAGATACTGGCGCAGCTTGCCCGGATCGCTTTTCAACGCAGCCGCATCCATCGTATCGACGTTCTTGCCATTCTCGATGATGACCGCGCGGTCCGCAATGGCCAGGATCGCATCAAGGCGTTGTTCGACCAGCACGATGGCAAAGCCTTCGCTTTTCATCTTGAGGATCACCTGGCGGATCTGTTCGATCATCGAGGGCTGCAAACCCTCCGTCGGTTCATCCAGCAACAAGACCTTGGGCCGCAGGCACAGCGCGCGGGCGGTGGCCAGCATCTGCTGTTCTCCCCCCGACAGCGTCCCTGCCTGCTGGCCCAGCCGCTCGCGCAGGCGCGGAAAGAGGTCAAGCACCCATTCGCGGGTGTCAGCGCCCTGTTTGCGGGTCATCAGACCCACTTCAATATTCTCGGCCACGGTCAGTTCGGGAAACAGCCGCCTGCCCTGCGGGATATAGCCCACACCTTCACGCGGGATCAGATGGGGTTGCATGCCGGTCAGTTCGGTGCCGTCCAGCGTGATCTGCCCCTCACTCACCGGCAAAAGGCCCATGATGGATTTGAGCGTAGTCGTCTTGCCGGCCCCGTTGCGCCCCAACAGACACAGGATTTCGCCGGGCTGCACCGAGAGTGAAACACCATAAAGCGTTTTGACCTGTCCGTAGGCCACATGGATGTCGCGCACGTCAAGCATCGGTCGATGTCCCCAGATAGGCGGCCTGCACGTCGGCATTGGCGCGGATGTCGTCAGGTGTGCCTTCGGCGAGCATCCTGCCCTGATCCAGCACCGCAATCATATCTGCGGTTTCCATCACCACGCGCATGTTGTGTTCGATCAGCAAAATGGTCGTCTCTCCGGCCAGGGCGCGCACCAATGTGATAAAGTCATCCACCTCGGATTCAGCCAGGCCTTGGGTCGGCTCATCAAGGATGAAAATCTTGGGCTCCTGGGCCAGTCCCATGGCGATCTCAAGGATGCGCTGGTGGCCATAGCTCAGATCGCCTGCGATTTGAACTGCCCGGTCTGACAGGCCCACCCGTGCCAGCACCGAGGTGACGCGTTTGACCAGCGCTTCGGGTTGGCCCGCCAACAGACGGCGCGCGGCAAGGGCCACGTTTTCCTCGACGCTGAGGCCCGCAAAGATCGAGGTGATCTGAAAGGTATAGGCCAGCCCCAACTGGATGCGTTTGTGCGCCGGCAGATGGCTGATGTCCGCGCCTTCAAACAGGACCTGCCCGCGGGTGGCCTCAATCCGGCCACTGACCATGCCCACAAAGGTGGATTTGCCCGCGCCATTGGGCCCGATCAGCGCTGTGACCTTGCCACGGGCCAGTTCGAAATCAACGTCCGAATTGGCATGCACCCCGCCAAAGCTTTTGGACAGGCCCCTGGTTTCAAGAATGTTTACGGCAGCCATGTCAGCACCTTTTTACGCAGCAGTCCCGCAAGACCATGTGGGGCGAAAAGCGTCAGCAAGACCAGCACGACACCGACGACCAGCATGTAGGCATCGGTGAAACCGCTGGAGATGTTGATCAGGTAGAACATGAAAAACACCCCGATCAGCGGCCCAATGGTCGTGCCTGCCCCGCCCAAAAGCACCCAGACCAGCGGAAAGATCGAATATTGCACGGTGGCAAAGGTTGCCCCGACATAACCAAAGAGCAAGGCATAGGTCGCCCCCGCCACGCCAGAGAACAGCCCCGAGATCACGAGGATCTTCAGCTTGTGACGGTGGCTGTCATAGCCCAGCATGCGCGTGCGCTCTTCGTTTTCGCGAATGGCGACCAATGTCTTGCCAAACGGCGTCTGCACCAGCCGTGCAATCAGCAAGAAACAAATGCCAAAGATCAGCAGCGCGGTGAAATAGCGCCCGGTTTCAGAAGTCAGGTCGATGCCTGCAATACTGCGTTGGGCCTGCTGAATGACAAAACCTTCGTCGCCACGGGTATATGTGCCAAAGTAGAGCACCACCAGATAGGCGGTCTGGGCAAACATCAGCGTCACGATCATGAATGCCACGCCGATGGTGCGCAGCGCTAGGAACCCCACGACCAGCGCCAGAACCCCCGCGCAGATCACGCCAAAGCCAAAGGCCAATGGCACCGGCAGCCCGCCAAGGTTGGTGGTCAGGCCAAAGCCGTACATGCCGGCGGCAAAGAACATCGCATGCCCAAGGCTCAGCAAGCCGGTATAGCCGAACAACAGGTTGAACCCCATCGCATAGACCGCCAGCACCATGATGCGGGACATATTGCCCGCGTGATACACCGGCAGGATGAAAAACAACGCAAACAGCACGACCAGCACGCCGATATGCATCAGATTGGATTTGGAATTATCGGTCATCGCGCGATCTTTCCCAACAGGCCCTGAGGGCGGAACACCAGAACCATCGCCACAAGGAAGGTTGCGATGATCTTGGCCAGAGTGGGCGAAAAGAACACCGAGATGATGCCATCGCTCATGCCAATCAGGATGGCCGCGATCACCGTGCCGGGCAAACTGCCCAGCCCGCCGATGATGACGACAATAAAGGCCAAAAGCAGCGGATCATGCCCCATCAGGTAATGGGCCTGCTGGATCGGTACGACCAGCACGGCACCCAGCGCAGCCAGCCCCGCCCCAAGGCCAAAGACCCAGGAATAGACCTTGCCCACCGGCACGCCAAAGGCCTGGGCGGTTTCACTGTCTTGCTGGGTGGCGCGCATCAACAACCCCACCTTGGTGCGCGTCAGCACCAGCCAGAGTGCCACCAGAACCATCGCCGCCGCCGCGATCACGAACAGCTTGTAGCTGGTGGTGCTGAGCCCCCAAGGCCAGATCATCGCAAAGCCGTTTTCGCCCCATTCAAACCACGGCAACGACAGGCGCGTGTTGAACGGTGCCTCAACGGGCCGCGCGTCGGGACCAAGGGACATCAGGGTGGTTTGTTGGATGATATAGAGCATGCCGATGGTGGCCACGATGGTGCGGTCGGGGTCATAGTTGACCCGTTTCAGGATCAACCTGTCCGCACCGGCGGCCAGACAACCCACCAGCAGCGGGGCCACGACAATCGCCGCAACAAAGCCTATCGCAGGATGCCCGCCAACTATGGAGGTGATGAACCATGTCAGCACCGCCCCCAGCATGTAGAATTCGCCATGTGCCACGTTGACCACGCGCATCACACCGAAAACGATGCTCAGCCCCATGGCAGTCAGCACAAGAATGGCAGAGATGACCGCCCCCTCAAGGGAGGCGAGCATCAGATGAGGACCAAAATCCATTGGATATTTGCCTAATGTTAGGTGAGGGTATGGGCGATCAGAAAGACTGGGCCGTGTAGTCGACCTCATCCTCGTAAAGGCCATCCTCAATGGACGCGGTATGTTCGACCACCAGTTTGCCGTCTGTCACCTTGGAGATGTACTGACTGCCAAAGGTCTGGTGCGTCTTGCCGTTAAAGCGTTTGGCTCCCTGCGGGTGATCCGCGCCTGCGGGCATGTCGGTCATTGCTTCAACCGCTTCGATCAACTTGGCACGGTCTTGCGGGCCTTGGTAATCGGCGCTTTCCATACCGGCCTTGATGATATTGAGCGTCTCCCAGCAGCCGAACATATGGGCATAGGTCGCCACGTCCTTGCTGTCTGCGATCGAGGCCCCGTTTTCATCAACGCCCACCGCGGCACGGTAGTCTTTCTCGTAATCCGCCTGATCGGCCTGCGCGTAACGCGGCATGCCTTCCCAGAAATAGGTGCCTTCGAGGAACTCAAGGCCCGAGCTTTTGATATCCACTGCCTCAAGGCTGTCGATAAAGCCAAAGAGTTCCGGACGGTTGGGGCCAAAGAATTCGCCCAATTCCTTTACAAAGGTCAGAACCGCAGGGCCCACCATGACGTGATAGATGACTTCGGTCTCGCGCGGGATCGAGGGGAAATAGCGGGTAAAGGATGTCTCGGTTGGTGGGATGGCGATCTTGGCCACGACCTCACCGCCCTGCGCTGCGATGGCTTCGGAAAAGAAGTCGCGGTGATCATGGCCGAAGGCAAAGTCGGGATAGATCATCGTGACCTTCTTGCCCAGGTTATTGGCCACGAAGGGGGCCATCGAGATCACCTGGCTTTTCACATCCGTGATGCCGGGCTGCAATGTGTAGCGGTTCAGCATGCCGCTGGCGACATGGTGACCTTCTGAGACCACGAAATAGGGCAACTTTAGCTCGCCCGCGCGGGGGGCAGAGCCGATGACCACATGCGAGAAAAGCGTGCCGAAGGCCACATCGCAATTGTGCTGGTTGGCAAATTTCTCAAGCACTTCAGCGCCACGACCGGGGTCTGTGCCATCGTCTTCGACGACAACCTCTACGGGACGGCCGTTGATGCCGCCTGCGTCATTGATGCGCTTGACGGCGGCATCGGTGGTGGCACCATACCAGCGGCCATAGGCGGCACCGATACCGGTTGCGTGTTTCTGAAAGCCGATCTTGATCGGAGCCGAGCTTTGCGCCTGGGCAAAGCCCATGGTGCCGGGCAATACGCCCGCCGCAGCAAGCGCACCCGCACCGGCACCCATACCCAGCAAGGCAGAGCGACGGCTGATTTTTGACGTTTTGGATGTTCCGTTGGACACAGTTGGTCTCCCATGTTGATCAGGCTTTTTGGCAGCCTCTGAAAATAAGTTTGTGTGTATACAAATGAAATGTCTAGAACTTTCTTGAACTCATGCGCCACGCGGGCTGGCCAAAAGCCACAGACCAAAGATTGTATAGGCGATCATCAGTACACTCAGCCCGATCTGGATGGAAATCAAATCCTTGTTTTTATTGCAAAACCTTCCCGCAAGATGATGGGTCATCAGCACTGAAATCACATGGGACACCACAACCGCGCCCGCCTGGGTCAACCAGATCACCTTGACGCTGGCCTGGGTGTTCAAAAAGCCCGTGGTGATCCGCAGATCGCCCAGACCAAACAGATTCCATCCCCGCGCCAGCGGATCAGACAGGGTCGACAGCACATATTGCCCTTGTATCATAAGGGTCACGAGGTAATGCGCGATGTGATAGCCCAAGGCGATGGGCAGGATCGCAATCGCGAAGGTACAAAAGGCTGTGGCGAAGGGGGTATGCGTTTCAGAAGACACTGCCGCCAAGGTTTTGATCCCAATCCAGACAGACAGGGCAAAGATGCCTATTAATGCGGCATTTGAGGCATAAAGCCCCAACAGTGATTGTGCGATCACCGCAGAGCGGCCGGGAAACTCCAAGGGGTTCACGCCGATTCTGCCCAACCACCAGAAGGTTTCATGCAAACCGTCAAAGCTGCCGGAGGCCAGAATGATCAGACAAAAGACCGCACGGCTGAGGTCCAGGGGGGCGTCCAGCAGGCTTTGCCAGCCGACAAAGCCCAGCTTGAAACGCCCTTGCAGGTCAACGGGCCGCAAGCTGCCGATCAGCCGGAACAGAACGGTGAAACATTCGACCTGCGCCAGCCATGCGGCACGGCCAAACAGGGTCATGCCCGCAAATGTGAACACCCAGTAGCCAAGGGCGAAACTGGCAAGGCGGCGCGGATCATTGGGCGCGATATCTGCCAGCACAAAGCCCTGAAAGGCAAGAAAGATGCAGACAGCGGGCCAGGCCTGCAACCACTCGGGCAAGCGCAGAGGGCCAGCGGCGTCTTCAAACACAAGTCGGTGCAGCCCCTCCCAAGGATTGATCAACCGCCAGATGTCCAGCACCAGCCCCTGCACCACAAAGGCGGCGATCCACCAGGCGGTCCAGACAGTCAGCGGCAACAGGTTGTTCTGCGGATCGCTGGGCCCATAAAACCCGACATAGACCAGCAGGCCGTAGACAAGGCTGGCCAGCGCAGAGATCGACACGGCAGCAGTCGGCAGGACCGGCCAGCGCCCCAGATCGCGGGCGGAAAAGAACCCCCGCAGCAGTTGAGGCCTGACACAGGTCACCAGCACGATCGACAATATAACCGCCAGCGTCCCGGCGGTTGCGTAAACATCAGTTGGCAAAAGCAGCACAAAGGCCTGCTCTGCCGGGTGGGCCATGGCAGCGGATGATCCGGTGAAAACAATGGCCGCAGCCGCAACAAAAGACTTTGAAAGACATTTCATTTCATTAGTATGCATATGAAAACAGATTGGGGAACTCATGAAACGCATTGTTGCTCTTGTGATCGTGGCACTTTTCACGGCTATCGCATTTTGGTTCGCCCCCAAAGGCCAAAGCGCGATCACGCTGTCCAATGCGACGGCTGCGCCCATTGACGGGCAGCCGGGCATGTACATGGTGTCGGTGACCATTAACAACGACGGGCCTGCGGCGATCCTGGCCGCCGTCACTTCGGCCGAGGCTGATATGGTGACGGTGATGAACCCCGATGCGCCCACGGCGACATTGGTCGTGCCGGCGGGGGGCAGCGGCAGTCTGGCAATGGATGGCGCGCATGTCATGCTGCGCATAGACCCCGCATCGTTTGAGCAAGGCGCGCTGATCCCCCTGTCGCTGCAATTTGCCGATGGCACGCAGGTCACCACAAGGGTGATGAATACCGGCCCCTCTGACATGCAGCACGGGCAGAACAGCGGTGTTGCGGTCACCCCTGCCCCGACCCTGTCACTCGACCTGCCCCAAGGTCCCGGTACGGCGGGCTTTCCCCTTGCCCTTCGGGTCGAGAATTTCACTTTTGTGCAGGCCGATGGGGATGCGGTGCATGTGCCCAACCAGGGCCATGCCCATGTCTATCTCAATGGTTTGAAGCTGGGCCGCCTTTATGCACCAACATTTGACGTCGGCGGTTTGGCCCCCGGCACCTACCGCCTGCGCGTGTCACTCAATACCAATGACCACCGCCCCTATTTGAAGGGAGGTGCCGCGGTCAGTCAGGTTGTTGATTTCGTACTTCCCCAATAGGTTGGCTCTTGAGGGTCTGGGCGGCCTCAAACTGGCTCAAGAAAATCTGGCCTGTCAGTTGGTGCAGAAAATGCTGATTTTCCAGCCGGTCCATCACCGGGCCTTTGACCTCTGACAGATGCAGCTTCACGTCCATCTCGGCCAGGCGTTCATTGATCCGTTCCAGGGATTCAAGGGCGCTGAAATCAATTTCATTGATGGCCGTGCATTGCAGGATGACGTGGCGGATCCGTGGGTCGCCCGCAACGCGGTTGTGAATCTTCTCTTCCAGAAAGCGCGCATTGGCAAAATACAGGCTTTCATCCACCCGCAGGCTAACTACCGCGGGATCGGTCAACACCTTGTGGCGCAAGATATTGCGGAAATGTTCGGTACCCGGAATTTGCCCGACTTCGGCAATATGAGGCCGCGAGGAGCGGTAGAGATGCAGCAGGATCGACAGGCCCACACCGGCAGAGACACCCGCCTCAACGCCCATGGTCAGGGTCAGCACGATGGTCACCAGCACTGCGGCAAAATCCGCTTTGGAGTAGCGCCAGCTTTTGCGCAGGATCGAGAAATCAACAAGGCTCAGCACTGCCACGATAATCGTGGCCGCAAGGGTGGCATTGGGCAGAAAATAGATCAGCGGTGTCAGGGCAAGGGCCGCAATTGCCAGACCAATCGCGGTAAAGGCACCGGCGGCAGGGGTTTCCGCGCCAGCATCGAAATTCACTACCGACCGCGAAAAACCACCCGTGACCGGAAAGCCGCCCGTTAGCGAGGCACCGATATTGGCGGCCCCCAGTCCAATCAATTCCTGATCGGGATCAATGCGCTGGCGCTTTTTGGCGGCAAGGGTCTGTGCCACCGAGATGGATTCCACAAAGCCGATGATCGAGATCAGGAAGGCGGGCAGCAACAATTGTTGCAGCAATGCCGGAGAGAAGGATGGCAACGTCAGGGGCGGCAGGGCCTGTGGCACGGCACCCACGATCCTGACGCCCTGATCCGCCAGCCCCAGACCCCAGACCGCCGAAGTCGTTGCGATGATCACCGCGACCGGTGCCGCCTTGACCGCAATGCCGATCAGGCCACCCTTGACCCCCAGCCGGGTCAAGGCGGGTTTCATGCCCTTGCGCACCCAGAACAGGAATGCCGTTGCCAGCACCCCGATCACGGCTGTGCTGATGTTGATCTGTGGCAAGTGCTGGATCAGCGACGCCAGGATTTCCAGCAGGGTATGCCCCTGAGCCGGGATGCCCAGAATATGCTTGATCTGCCCTGCAGCAATCAAAAGGCCAGAGGCGGTGATAAAACCGGCAATGACCGGATGGGACAGGAAATTTGCAATGAACCCCAGCCGGAACAGCCCCATGGCAAGCAAGATCACCCCCGACAGCCCCGCCAGCGACAGCGCGGCAATGCCGTATCCCATGCTGCCCTGTTCAACGATATTGCTGAGGGCCGCCGCAGTCATCAGCGACACCACCGCCACAGGCCCCACGGCAAGCGCGCGGCTGGTGCCAAAGACCGCATAAAGCATGATCGGCACGATAGAGGCATAAAGCCCCGCCTCGGCTGGCAAACCTGCAAGCAAGGCATAGGCCAGCGACTGTGGGATCAGCATGATCGTCACGATCAGGGCTGCCATCAAATCATTGGAGAGCGCCGTGCGGTTATAGCTGCGCCCCCAGGAGAGGATGGGCAGATAGGTTTTCAATGTCGGTTGCATGGGCGGGGGTAAGCCTTTGTTAAAGTGACCCTCGCGATGATCGTGAAGGCAGAGCGGTGCAGTATTGGCACGCGGGGTATCGGCAGACAGGCCGTCAGTAAGGTAGATGGGCAGGCAGTTATGCCTGAGCTGCGTTATTCGGTCTGCGACAGGGTCCATAGATTGGCAGAGCGCGCGCCACTCCGGCAATAGGCCAAAACGGGCCCTGGCAGGTCGGTCAGCGCCTGCCGAAAGGCCCGCGCATCCGCATCGGCCATCGACCCTGCCACAACCGGCAGATAAAGCGCTTTGATCCCGACCTTCTGGGCAGCATCGGCGATCTCGGCAAAGCGGGGCTGATCTTCGGCCTCCCCGTCGGGGCGGTTGCAAATGATAGCGCGAAAGCCTTCCGCCTTGAGCATTGGAACATCATCCACGGTGATCTGGGGGCTGACCGAAAGGTCAGCGGTCAGGCGTTTGGTATCCATCTTCCTTTTCCTTTCACAGCGCGTTGATTGGCACCTTGAGCATGGGATTGCCGTCGGCATCGGTGGGGATTTCGCCCGCACGCATGTTCACCTGCAAAGAGGGAATGATCAGCCTCGGCATGTCCAGTTGTGCATCACGTTCGGTGCGAAACTTGATGAACTCCTCGCGGGTCTTGCCGCCGCCCACGTGAATGTTGTTGGCTTTTTGCTCGGCCACCGTGGTTTCCCACTGGATCGCACGCCCGTTGGGGCCATAGTCATGGCACATGAACAGGCGCATCTCGTCCGGCAGGCTCAGTACCTTTTGGATGGAATCGTAAAGCTGACCTGCGTCGCCGCCCGGAAAATCCGCCCGCGCAGAGCCGCCATCGGGCATGAACAACGTATCGCCCGCAAAGGCCGCGTCACCCATCACATGCACCATACAAGCAGGTGTGTGGCCGGGTGTGTAGATCGCGATGCCCTGCATATTGCCAATCTGGTAAGTGTCGCCATCCTTGAACAGGGCGTCGAACTGGCTGCCGTCACGCTGAAATTCAGTGCCTTCGTTAAAAACTTTGCCAAAGGTTTCCTGCACCACCATGATCTTTTCGCCCACACCGATCTTGCCGCCCAGTTTTTGCTGGATATAGGGCGCGGCACTGAGGTGGTCGGCATGAACATGCGTCTCGATGATCCAGTCCAGCGTCAGGCCCCGGCGGGTGATTTCGTCAATCAACGCATCGGCGTGGTCATAGGTGATCCGGCCTGCGGCATAGTCGATGTCCATGACACTGTCGACGATGGCGCAATGGCTGCTGGTCGGGTCCTTGACGATATAGCTGATGGTATTGGTGGCCGCATCGAAATGCGCCGAAACGTCAGGTTTTATCGACAGGTCAACGGGATAGGTCATCGCATCGCTCCTTAATCTGAGACAAAGTTTGTGGCGATCGGTTCGCGCCGGTAAACAGGCGGCACATCTGCCCCGCTGGGGGTCAGACAAACGACTCAATCGCTCCTTCACATTCTTTGTAAGACTTTAGGGGTGCAAAATTCGGTGACATTGTCACACTGCATGCGCCAAACCGGAAAAACGCCCTAAACGCTTTGACCGGCAAGCTTTTCAAGCTGGATGCGGTTCAGCAGGCTGACGCTGCCCCGGGCCTGTTCGATCCAGCCGCGGCGCTGGAATTCCTGCAGCTGCCGCGAAATCACCTCTCGGGCTGTGCCCAGCTCGACAGAGAGTTTTTGATGGGTCGTCGCAATCTTTTCCTCTCCGTGGGAGAGTTCGATCAGCCTGTCCGCCAGCCGCACGTCAAGCCGCTGAAAGGCGACTTCGTCAATCATCAAGAACAGATCGGTGATCCGTTTGGAAAAGGCCGCAAAGACAAAATCGCGGAATTGTTTGGACTGGGCCACCAGATCGTCAAAGACACCGCGCGGCACAGCGGCGGCCTGCACGGTGGTTTCCGCGAAACCCTCGGCTGAATAATCCTCATAGGCCAACAGACAGGCGGTGGTCAGCACACAGCTTTCACCGGCATGAATGCGGTAGAGGACAATCTCATGCCCAGTGTCAGACACCTGTTGCACCCGCACCGTGCCATCCAGCAAGAACAGCATATTTTCGGGTGAATTGCCGGGACCAAAGATCATGGTGCCTTCGGGTACATCGACAATCTTGCTGCGGTCCAGCAGCAGCTTCTTGGTTGCGGGATCAAGGCGCGACAGCCCCGCAAAACGTTCTACCCATTCCGTATCAATCATTGGTCTGTATCCTGTGCAGCGGGCGCTTCTGGGGCACCCTGCAGGTGTTCCGATATATATGGCGCTGAAGTGTATAGCAATTGTGGGGATGCCGTTGATCCCGATCAAGGCTGAATGCCATCGGCACTGAAACAATGCCCATGATGGGCAGGCTTGCTAAACCCCTTTCATCAATGCCATATTCAAAAAAAGGAATTTGTCAGGAGAATGACATGAAACTGGAACGGCGACAGGTTCTATTGGGAATGGGCGGTGCTGCGGTTTGCGCCACGCCCTTGCGGTCTTTTGCGCAAACCACGCTACAGTTTGGCGCGATGGATGTGACCAGCGTCAGCGATGGCAATCTGGTCTTGCCCGGCTCGATGTTTTTTGACGGGCTGCCGGCGGATGAAGTGGCGGCGATCCTTGCCGCCCATGGGCTGTCCGGTGATCAGCTGGAGCCGCCCTGCAACCTGACGCTGCTGCGTCACGCCGACAAGACGGTGCTGTTTGATGCGGGATCGGGGTCCAGTTTCATGCCCACTGCGGGTGCCATGCTGGACAGCCTTGATGCCATCGGCGTCGCCGCAGCGGATATCACCCATGTTGTCTTTACCCATGCGCATCCCGATCACCTTTGGGGTGTGCTGGATGATTTTGACGATCCGGTGTTTCCTGATGCGGAATTGATGATCGGTCAGGCAGAGTGGGATTATTGGACAGCCCCCGAAACCGTGGACACCATCGGAGAGGCGCGCGCCTCTTTTGCCGTAGGGGCCGCGCGCCGGCTGGCAGCGGTTGAGGACCAGATGAGTTTCATCAAGGACGGTCAGGAAATCCTGCCCGGTGTGATGGCCCATGGCACGCCCGGCCATACGCCCGGCCATATGTCATTCGAAATCCGTGACGGCAGCAATGCGGTTCTGGTGGGCGGCGACATGATCGGCAACCACCATGTGGCATTCGCCCGTCCCGATTGGGCCAGCGGCGCGGATCAAGATACCGATTTAGGGGCCCAGACACGGATGCGCATGCTGGACAAATTGGTCACCGACAAGATGACCCTTTTGGGGTTTCACCTGCCAAATGGCGGTCTGGGTCATGTGGAAAGAGACGGCGATCACTACCTCTTTGTTCCGGAGGCCATCTGATGCGCGGGCTTTTCCCTGTCCTGCTGGCCGCACACTGCTTTGTGCTGCCGGTTCAGGCCAGCGAGGATATTGCAGATAAATACCCCCAGTCTCTGTTGTATGACAAACCGGTTGAGTTCATCCCCGGCGTCTTTTCCGCCATCGGGGCCACGGCTCCGCCGACCTATGAGAACGCAGGGCACAACAACAACCTCAGCTTTATCGTGACGGGTGACGGTGTGGTCGTGATCAATGGCGGCGCGGCCTACGGCCTTGCCAAGGCGCTGCACGACGAGATCAGGGCGATCACGGACCAGCCGGTCAAGCTGGTGTTTAACGAAAACGGTCAGGGCCATGCGGTGCTGGGCAACAGCTACTGGGCCGAACAGGGTGTTCCGATTGTCGCGCATGTCGATGCGGCACATGAGGTCGAAACCTATGGTGCCTCCATTCTGGAGAGCATGGAAAGGTATAACCGCGATCAGGCCGAGGGCACCAAAGTGCAAGGCCCGACAGAGACATTCGAGGAAACATACCGGGTTGAAATGGGCGATTTCGCGATTGAGGCGCTGCATCTGGGTCCGGCCCATTCGCCGGGTGATATCGTGATCTGGCTGCCCCGGCAAAGTCTGGTGGTTTCAGGCGATATGGCGTTTCACGAACGCATGCTGCCGATTTTCGAAGATACCTATACAGCCGACTGGATCGAGACATGGGATACCGCCTTTGAGCCCTTGGGGGCCACTTATGTCATTCCCGGGCATGGGCACCCGACCAACATGGCGCAGGTCCGGCGCTATACCCGTGATTATCTGGTCTATCTGCGGGCCCAGATTGCGGCGCATCTGGACGCAGGCGGCGGGCTGGCCGAGGCCTATTACGTGGATCAGTCACCCTATGCCCATCTGGACACCTTTGAGGAATTGGCAACCAAGAACGCAGGCCGCGTTTTTGAGCAGATGGAATTCGAATAAAGGTGCCCCCCTGTCAGGTCCGCCTGTCGGATGGGCCTGATAGATGATCGTCAAAGATGATCGTGGCAAACCAGACGGCCCGCGATGCGCAGCCCGTGGATTTGGGCCTGCCAAATCATTTTCGGAAAACTCTGACATCCTTGGCGCTGCCTGAATGCGTTGATTTCAGGCAGCGCCAAAGGCATCGTTAAGGATGAGGCATCCCCAGAACCGCTTTATTGCGCGGCCAGCGGCATGCGCGCCAACTCGCATCTTTCCCAAAGCGCGCCCAGCCCGGCAACAAGCTGATCAATATCCGCGTCTGAATGCACCGGTGACGGCGTGATCCGCAGGCGTTCGGTGCCCTTGGGGACGGTGGGGTAATTGATGGGCTGGATGTAGATGCCATAATCGGCCAGCAGCAGATCAGAGATATATTTGCATTTGACCGGGTCGCCCACTATCACCGGGATGATATGGCTTTCGTTACGCTCGTGCGGGATGCCAAGCTGATCCAGACGGTCGCGCAACTGGGCCACTTTCGCCTGATGCTGGTCCCGTTCTGTTTGTGATGTCTTGAGGTGCCGGATGGACGCTGCGGCCCCTGCTGCGACCGCAGGCGGCAGCGCCGTGGTAAAGATAAACCCACTGGCAAAGCTGCGCACGAAATCGCACAGATCGCTGGAGGCCGCGATATAGCCGCCCACGACACCGTATGCTTTGCCCAACGTCCCCTCGATCACGGTCAGCCGGTCCATCAGACCTTCGCGTTCGGCAATGCCGCCGCCGCGCGGGCCGTACAGGCCCACGGCATGCACTTCATCCAGATAGGTCATGGCGTTGTATTTATCAGCCAGATCACAGATCGCAGCGATGGGCGCGATGTCACCGTCCATGGAATAGACGCTTTCAAAGGCGATCAATTTGGGGCGGTCCAGCGGCAATGCGGCCAGCTTGGCCTCAAGGTCAGCCAGATCGTTGTGTTTCCAGATCATCCGTTCGGCGCGCGAATGGCGAATGCCTTCGATCATGGAGGCATGATTCAGCGCGTCTGACAGCACCACGCAATCGGGGATGCGCGCGGCCAGCGTGCCCAAGGCCGCCCAGTTCGACACATAGCCAGAGGTGAACAAAAGCGCGTCTTGCTTGCCGTGTAGATCCGCCAGCTCTGCCTCAAGCAAAACATGGTCGTGGGTCGTACCAGAGATGTTCCGCGTCCCCCCTGCCCCGGCACCGCACCGATCAAGCGCCTCATGCATGGCAGCCAGGACTTTGGGGTGCTGGCCCATGCCGAGGTAGTCGTTGGAGCACCAGATGGTGACGGGTTTGACAGCATCCTTGCCATGGGCAGCGGCATGAGGGAAATCACCGCACTGCCGCTCAAGTTCGGCAAATACGCGGTAGTTTCCTTCGTCTTTCAATGTCGTGAGGCTGGCGGCAAAAAAGTCTTCGTAGTTCATCTATTCCATCGCCTCTTTCACGATCTCGTCCAAAAGCGCCTGCACCTGCTGCATTTCGCCCATCGGATATTTACGGTAACCCACCATAACCTGCCCCGCCTGATCGGCGACAAAGATGCCATAGGGACAATGGGCGATGTTCATCGGGTTGGCTTCCATCACCTCGCGCGACAATTGGGCAGAGCAGAACAGGAACACATCTGCGGCATCAAACAGCACCACATCCGATCCAACATCCTGGCCTGTGCGTTTCAGCATTTCACCGGTATGGCTGATGTAGTCGATGACCAGCCCGCGCCCGACAATGGCACTTTCCACTGCAAAGGTTGCGTCGTCGAATGTGCCCTCAAAAGGATAGGTGATGGCCTCATCGGCCATGGCGGCTGTCCCTGTGACAAAGGCGGTGATCGCGGCAATAAAAAAGCGCTTCATTTTGTATCCTCTCAATTTACAGGGTGACAGTATCACGATTGTCCAACCTTTTGTTGATTTGGGTCAAATCCGCCGCTTGGCCCTGCCGCATTCAATCGGCAAAGCTGGCCAGATAGGCTGATACGGCTGCGATATCCTCTGCGTCTTTCAGGCCCCGGAAACTCATCTTGGTGCCCTTCATGAAACCCTTGGGAGAGGCCAGGAATTCTTGCAGGTTGGCCTCGTCCCAGATCAGACCATCCGCCGCCATCGCCATCAGGGGTTTGGAGTATTTGAACCCCTCTACCGCACCGGCCGCGCGCCCGACCACACCGTTAAGCTGCGGGCCGGAACGGTTCTTGGCGCCGTCGCCGATCTGGTGGCAGGATTTGCACTGGCGAAACACCTTTTCACCCGCCGCTATAAGTTCGGGATCAATCGCTGCGACCTGCTGAACCTGCGCTTCGTTTACCTCGGGTTCGGCTGCCGCTTCGACGGTGACCTGTTGCGTTTCAGCAGCGGCCTGTGTCTCTTCTTCCGGCGTCACATCCAGCACCAAGGCGCGCATGGTGACTTTTACCTCTTGCTTGCACTCGGTCATGCAGGGCTCGCCCACCCATTTGGAAAATTCTGTCTCGATCCGGTCATCGATGATGAAACCGTCTTTGTTGGGCATCTCGAATTCGGCAAAGGTCTCGTTCGACAGAACGAAATCGTCGTCCACCAGGTCATTGGAATAAAGGATATAGGCGACGATGGCATAGACTTCATCGGGTTTCAGCGACTGCGCATTCCCAAAGGGCATGGAGCGGTTCACATAGTCCCATGTGGTGGAAAGATACGGCCAGTAGCTGCCGACGGTTTTTAACGGGTCTTCGTGGTTCAGGGTCCCCCAGCCGCCCGCAAGCTTGGGCCAGTTGTCCACACCCTCGGCAAAATCGCCATGGCAGGCAGCGCATTGATCGGCAAAGACTTCCTCGCCGGTCAGCACATCGCCTGAGCCTGCGGGCAGGCCCGTGCCGTCGGGGCTGACGTCCAGGTCCCATGCCGCGATTTCTTCGGGCAATGCGGGACGGCCAAGGCCGAACCCTTCGGCAAAGGCCGGTGTGCTGAGCAGAACCAGCGCGGTTGCAAGCTTAAGATACTTCGACATTTTCCGCCTCCCCGTTCGGGCGCACCCACCAGGTTTGAATACAATTGTTGTGGTAGATCGAGTTCAGCCCGCGCACCTCGCGCAGCTGCGTCTTGGTCGGCTGGACATAGCCGGTTTCATCCATCGCGCGCGATTGCAGGAACATCTCTGTGCCGTCCCAGTCGGTATCGAGGTAGAAACGGGTCATCGCCATCCGCTCTCCCGGCTTGGCCAGACGGGCGGTTTCCCATGTCTTGCCGCCGTCTTTTGATACATCCACGCGTTTGATCGCGCCGCGCCCGGACCATGCCAGGCCCGTGATCACCAAGGGGCCGGAGCCATGGGTGATTGGTGATTGGGGGCTGGGCGATGTGACGACAGATTTCGCATCCATCTCCCATGTCCATTTGCGGCTGATGCCATTGGCCAGCGTATCGGTGTATTTGCTGGTTTCCTCGCGGCTTTCGACAGGACCGTCCGTGATCTCGATCCGGCGGATCCATTTGATCCACATGTTGCCTTCCCAACCGGGCACAACAAGGCGGACAGGATAGCCGTGTTCCTTGCGCAGCGCCTCGCCATTGGCCTTGAACGCCACCAGGACGTCATCCAATGCTTTTTCCATCGGAATGGACCGCCCGTTGGAGGAGGCATCAGCCCCTTCCACATAGACCCATTTATCCTTGAGGTCGCCTGCTGCACCCAGCCCCGCTTCCTCAAGGAGGGTGCGCAGGGGCACACCGGTATATTCCATGTTGTGGATCATGCCGTGGGTGAATTGTACGCCATTCAGCTGTGCGCCCGCCCATTCCATGCCGGTGTTGGCGGCACATTCGCAGAAATAGACGTGGTTTTCGCGCGGAAAACGTTCCAGATCAGCGTAAGAAAAGACAAGCGGGCGATCCACCAGACCGTTGATCATCAAACGGTAGTCCGCCTTGGTCAGCTCAATCGCGCCGGAATGGTGACGTTCAAAGGCGCAGCCCTGCGGGGTGATCGTGCCGTCAAGCGCATGGATCGGCGTAAAGTTGATCGAACTGATCGTATCGGCGGTCAGCCACTCCACATTGCGGCGAATGACGTCTGCCTCATGTTTGATCGGCAGGCCGTAGGGGGTGGCATCCACGCCATCCCCCAGACCCGAAGCCCATGGCTGCACTTGGGTGATCAGCGGATCAGGTGTCGCCGCCTTGGCATTGCCGGCAACGGTGACCGCCGCACCCGCAGCAAGCCCTTTGGTGAGGAAACCTCTTCTTGATGTCTTATGCGCCATCATTCACTCCGTTTTGTATCAGCAGCCTATGTCGCGTGATCCCAGGATCAGGGGCGGATATAGGCAAAATCCTGTTCTTGTAGTTCGATCAACCGGACAACGCCGGACGGGACGACAACAGCCTCGCTCATCAGCACGACATCATGGCCGGCCTTTTTGCTCATGTTGCGCAGGGTATTGCCGCAGGCCGCGAAAGACAGGTTTTCCATCTCAAGCGACATGGCTGAAATTCGGTCGGCCACGGGGCTTTTGTCGGCGACGAACATGTTCAGCCCGGGACCATAAGCCACCACTTCAACGATGACGGTGTCACCGATGCTTTCATAGTGCGCCGTCACATTGGACACGTTGTTAAGGGCCATGTTCATGACCTGCGGGTCGTTTTCATCAACGTGGATGGCCACGCGGTGGGTCATCCCCTCGGCAAAGGCAGCCGTCGCCAATACGGTCGCAAGAATGGCAGTTCCAAGCATTTTCATCATAGCAATCACTCCACGTTGGTTTCAGTTTATGCGCCGACAACCTCGACGCTGGTGTTCGGTTCAAGCTTAACCGTGCCCTGTTTGCGGATGTGGTTTTCGACCACGTCCCAGATTTCGGGCCCTTCGGTGCCTTCATTGACCGACGCCCAGCCTGCGACCTGATAGGTTTTGGCCGGGTCAATCTTTTCGCCGGTCTTGAGCAAGGTCAGTTCTGTGATACGGCTGCCCTGCGGCTGGGTGATGTCGATGCGGTAGCCAAGGCCCCCGGTGCGCACCATATCGCCGCCCTGTTGGTAATAGGGATCGGGGTTGAACAGGTTGTCGGCCACGTCTTCCAGAACCACATGCAGGAATTCACCGGTCATTTCAGTGCGGTATGCCTTGCCATAGGTCATGGAGGTGACGTTCCAGATGTCTTCGCGGGTGATGTCCTGACCGGGCAGAATGGAGGGGCCCCAACGGACACCGGGGCTGAGTGCAATATCGGCCTCGCGCTCTGACAGCAGCGCATCACAGATCAGGTCGTCCCATGTGCCGTTGAAATTGCCGCGACGGTACAGCAGGCTGTCGGTCTGGCCGATCACCTCTGACATCGTGTCCTGATAGGGTGCGCGCACGCTGTCGATGACGGCGGCGACCTCCTTGTCTGGCGTGATCACATCCGACAGGATCGGGATCAGCTTGTGACGGAACCCCATCATGCGACCGTTTTGCACGTCCAGATCCACGCGGGACACGAATTTCCCGTTTGATCCTGACGCCACAATAATCGTGTCGCCCACCAGCACCGGTTCGGGCAAAGCGTCATGCGTGTGGCCCGACAGGATCACGTCGATGCCCGTGACGATACCGGCCATCTTCTTGTCCACGTCAAAGCCATTGTGGCTGAGACATACAACCAGCTCCGCGCCCTGGGCCCTTACCTCGTCCACCATCAACTGCATGTTTTCATCCCGGATGCCAAAGGCATATTCGGGGAACATCCAGCCGGGGTTCGCGATAGGCATATAGGGAAAGGCCTGACCGATAACGGCGATCTTGACGCCGCCGCGTTCAAAGAATTTGTAGGGCGGGAACAGCTCTGCCGGTTCATCCCATTCCGCGTCAAAGATGTTCTGGCCAAGGGCGGCAAAGGGCAGCCCCTCGACAATCTCGGCCACGCGGTCAGAACCCAGAGTGAATTCCCAGTGAAAGGTCATCGCGTCAGGTTTCAATGCGTTCATCACATCGACCATGTCCTGACCCTGGGTGTGATAACAGGTGTAGCTGCCGTGCCAGGTGTCGCCGCCGTCCAGCAGCAGGGCATCAGGCCGGTCGGAACGGATCTGGTTGATCACGGTAGCCACACGGTCCAGACCGCCGACGCGGCCATAGCCTTTTGCCAGGGCCTCAAAGTCACCAGCAGACAGGGCGTAATGGGCATAAGAGCCATCCTCGATCCCGTACATCTTGCGGAAATCGGCACCGGTCACATGCGGGACCGCACCCTTGTTGCTGCCCACACCGATGTTGATCGACGGTTCGCGGAAATAGATTGGTTTCAGCTGCGCGTGGATATCCGTGATATGGATCAGCGAGACATTGCCATAGGTGTCAAACTGCAGCAATTGATCCTGCGTGACAGCCTGTTGGGCAGCAAGCCTGCTCCATTGTCCGAAACCCGAAGCTCCAAAAATTGCGCTGGCTGCCATACTGGTCTGGAGAAAGTCCCGCCGGGATATCATATGCGTATTCCTGAATGTATTTAGAGAAAAAAACCCCGCACGTCGCCGTGCGGGGTTTTCCGGATATTAGTTACGGATGGACGGGCCTTCGACCGACAGACCGTTACCGCGAGAGGCGACGTAAAGCTCAAGCGCGATGAACTCTGGGCTGCCCTCTTTGAAGGTTTCAGCGCGGGTGTCGCGGATGCAACCTTTGAAGCGTGAATGCGCCGAGTTCAGTTTGGTGTTTTTCAAACGATACGTCGGGAAACCGTTGATCTGCCCCTGGCTGAGGTGATCGGCGCGGATCATCATGCCATAGTTGGCCTCATGGCACGACGCGCAGGCCAGTTCCAGCTGACCGGTGCGGGTGTAATACAGTTCCTTGCCAGCTTCCCACGTGGACTGGGCCGGGCCATCAATGGCGACATTCACAGGCATACCGCGAGAGACCGAAGCCAAAAGCGCTGTCATGTTCACCATATCACCGCCAGAATACTTCCAAGGCTCTGCGCCCATCTGGTTTTCACGGCAGTCGTTGACCTGCATTTCCAGCGTGCGCACTTCGCCCGCCTTCTCGTTGAACTTTGGATAGACAGGGCGCACGCCGGCCATGGATGCCGGATCATTGTGGCAGCTTGAGCAAGACTTGCCCTCTGACCCTTCGGCTGTGTTCCAGGCTTCTTCGGCCTGTTCCACAAAGATCATGCCAGGATTGTCAAAGTCATCTGCCTGCATGGCACGCGTCTCTGTGCCGCGGAACAGCCAGCCTGACATCACCTCGTCCACTACGTCCGCCATATGGGCGGGTGCCGCAGTCCGCGTGACCATCGTGATTTCTTCATTCAAGATCAGCGTGTCATCGACCGGATCGGCCCAAAGCGGGGTGCTGGCAATAACGCTCGCCAGCAAAGCGCTTGTGAGTTTTTTCATTGTTGTCCCTCCCAAGACAAACAGATCAGCCAATGGCGATCATCTTGCTTTCCTCGTAGACTGACCCATCGTCGTCATACCACGTGAATTTGAATTCGCCTGCTTCAGGCACCAGTGCTTCGAACTCGAAATACGGGTTGGTCGAAATTGCAGGCTCCATCGCCACATCAATGACGTTCTCGCCGTTAAAATCGCAGGTAAAGCGGTTGATGATGGAACGCGGAATGGCGTTGCCCTCTTTGTCTTTACGCTGACCGGATTCCATGTTGTGGCTGATCAAGGTCTTGATCGTGATCGCCTCGCCAGCTGCTGCCGACTTGGGCACTTTAACACGGGGTTTTACATCTTTTGCCATGTTCTATCTCCTGATTAGCCGCCGCAGCCGCCGATTGTAACTTTGACTGTCGCGGATGCCTGTACAAAAGATCCGTCGTCCAGCTTGGCGATTGCGACAACATCCTGTGTACCAGCAAGGCGGATACGCGTGGACGCGTGACGTGCTGCTGCCAGCTTGCCAAATTTGAACTTGGCCACGCCGGGGGTTGGATTGCCCAATGCCAAAACCATGATTTCTGCCGCTGTGTCAGAGGACACCTCGATTGGCACGGTGTTGCCGTTTTCCGCGATCTCGGGCGCGGTCAGCTTGATGTCGCCCGCGCCAATTTCCGCGCCGCCCGTGAAGGCTGCGATTGCGTCTTCGCCTGCGGCGGAGACCCGCAATGGCAGACCAGCCACAAACAGTGCCCCGGCCCCCATTACAATTGCGTTACGTCTTGTCAGTTCCATGCGTGAACCTCCGATTTATCCCTTAGGGCGTTATTCTTTGAGGGTAGCTAGGTAGGCCACCACGTCTTCAACTTGCTGGGCACTCAAGAGTGGTCCGAATGTCTCGTCTGCGGCTTTGCCGGTGTAGGCATTGCCGGGACGAATGAAGCCTTCGGTCTTGTAGAAGGAAGGCATCAGGCTGTCTTCGAACATCATCTTGGCATTGACGACAATGCCGCGCAGTTCTGCTTCTGACCAACGATCTCCGGCACCATCCAGCATGGGGCCAATTTCCCCGTGCCAGGGCACGTCGGCCAGGTCTGTAACTTGATGGCAGGCAACGCAGTTGCCGAGGCCCTTGTTTCCAACAATGTTGCGGCCACTGGCTGCATCGCCAGGCACGCCTGTCAATGACGTAGCAACGCTACCGTCATCAAAAGCAACCTGGGTTGGGGCGATCTCTTCGGCGTTCACAGCAAAGCTTGATGCGGCAAAGGCCAGAGGTGCGAGGTATGTGAGTTTCATGCGTCCTCCCAAACACATTCAGGGTTTCGTATACCATAGGGCACAAAATCGTGAGGCGGCAAGAACAAATTCGAATACTTGAATTTGATTTTGTCTCAATCCGTGGATCCGCTGGCGCGCTCTTGAATGCGGCGTGCATGATATCGCTGAAAATCTTCATCGGAATCAAGCGCATAGCGCTCTTCCTTGACCCAGGTGAACATGTCTATCGTGGTCCCGGCACTAAAGGCACCCGGCATCAAGGCGACAGAGGCAGACTGCGCTGTGGCACCCTCCTCCACTTCTTTTGGCAGGAACAGAATCGACGGGGTGAAGAGCAGCCCCCATTTGCGCGTGGCTTGTTTCTCTGACAGCGCCTCGCCGTCAAAGTCGACGATTTCGGTGTCCCCATGCAGGTTGATCTGCACAACAAAGAAGTTCTCGCGAATGTAGTCGGCTACATCTTCTCGTGAGAAAACCTCCTTGTGCATTTTAGCGCAGTAGATGCAGCCGCGCTGTTCGACGATCAGGGCCAGGCGTTTCCCTTCGGCATTGGCCTCGTCCAGATCTTCGCGCAGGTCCTTGAAGGTATCGCGCATCCAATCGGCCTTGTGCAGACCGTCATCGCCCAGCTCAGCCGCCCATGCGGGCATGGCCAAAAGGCACAGCAGAAAAATGAAACGTTTCATCAGTCAGTCTCCTTAGATATTTTGAAAGGCAGGAAATGCTTCCAGCATCCATTGGGCAATATAGTTTACGCTATCCGTGGCGATCAGCGCGGCAAAGACAATCATCAATATGCCCATCGCCTTTTCCACTTTGGGCAGATGACGGCGGAATTTGGCCACAAATTTGAGGAACGGGCCGATAAACAACGATGCGATCATGAACGGCGTGGTCATCGCCAAACCAAAGACCAACAATAGCACCAGACCGCGCAGCGCCGTCGCCTCTGTGCTGGCGGTAAAGACCACAGCCGTCAGAACACCCCCGACACAGGGCGTCCAGCCCGCGGCAAAGGCAAAACCCACAACATAGGCCCCCAGCACCGACATGTTCTTTGTGTCCCCGGCATCCAGCTGGAACACCCGGTTCAAAAAGCCGATCCTGATAACACCAAGAAAGTGCAGGCCCATGATCAGAACCACAAGGGCGGCAAACAGGCGAAACTCTGTCTGGGCGCTCCGAAAGCTTTGTGACAATCCGTAGGCCGCGGCCCCCAGCAGCACAAATACAGTGATGATACCCAGCGAAAACATCACCGACGCCATGAATGCCCGCTTGCGCACGCCCGGGGCCAGTTCCCCTTCGGCGGTGATTTCCGACATGGAGGCCCCGGCCATGTAACTAAGGTAGAAAGGCACAATCGGTAGCACACAGGGCGAGAAAAAGACAATCAAGCCGCCCAGAAATGCCCCCATTAGACTGACGTCGAACATCGCGGCTTCTCCCGGTGCTTGAATGTGTTACATATTCAAGATATTCTATGTTTTGGTAGGACGTCAATCAGAACCCCTAAACGGAAACCTTATGAAGCAGATTGTTTATGCCATCGCGCTGAGCCTGATCAGCCTGCCGGCCTTGGCTGCAGAGCTGGTCATGGTCGAACAACATGGCTGCCACTGGTGTGCCAAATGGGATGCTGAAATCTCTGCCATCTATCCCAAGACCGATGACGGCAAACGCGCGCCGCTTCGGCGTGTTGAATTGCGCGATCTGCCGGACGATATCAGTTTTTCTTCTACGCCCGTGTTCACCCCGACATTTGTTCTAATTGACGCTGGAAAAGAATTGGGGCGCATCGAAGGCTATGCCGGTGACGAATTTTTCTGGTTTCTGCTTAATCGGCTCCTAAATGAACATTCAATAGCGATTAATGCAAAATCGTGAAGCGACCTGTCAGATGTAATTGACACAGGTTGCGGAAAAATTTGCTGTTTGGACGCCGTTTTGATATAAGGACTGGAAAATTGCTGGACGCTAGCCGCGAAATGTCATTGCCCGTCATCACTCAAGATATGCCTTCGGTCGAACTTGACCGGATGATGGAGAACGCCTGCGACGCCTCCAATTTTCTCAAGGCGATCAGCCACGAAGGGCGTTTGATGATCCTGTGTCACCTGTCAACTGGTGAGAAAACCGTCACCGAACTGGAAGAGCTTTTGTCGGCCCGCCAGGCGGCCGTATCGCAGCAATTGTCCCGCTTGCGCTTTGAAGGGCTGGTGGCCCCCCGCCGCGAAGGCAAGACGATTTATTACAGTTTGACAGACAGACGCGCTGTCAAGATACTCGAAGTTGTCTACGATCTGTTCTGTAAGGACGGATAGCGCGATTAGCCACGCCCGTAGACATACGGGAGGATAAAAATGTTTGACGGTCTTACGGATGCTGGCCTTTTGGCCATCATCGGCTGTGCTGGTGGCTTGGTGCTTGGGCTTGCCGCCCGATTGGGGCGGTTTTGCACATTGGGTGCCATAGAAGATTTTCTATATCAGGGAAGCGATGTTCGTTTGCGCATGTGGGTCTTGGCCATTGGCGTGGCGGGGCTTGGTGCCTTCACGCTGGTCAGTCTTGGTGCGCTTGACCCATCGGATTCGATTTATCATCTGGCACCTTGGTCGCCGCTGCTTGGCATTCTTGGGGGGCTCATGTTCGGCTATGGGATGTCACTGGCTGGCAACTGCGGCTTTGGTGCATTGGCACGGTTCGGCGGCGGCGATCTGCGATCATTTGTCATTGTCCTGGTGATGGGCATCAGCGCCTATGTGCTGTTGTCCGGGCCCTTGGCCTCTTTGCGCGTAGCGGCGATTTCATTTACCGAAATACCAACACAGGCCAAGAGTTACCCTGCCCTTCTCAACAGTATGACAGGCCTGCCCGTGGCGGTTTTGGGTCTGGCGCTCAGTGCGGCCATAACCGCAGCGGCACTTTGGTCCCGGGCCATCTGGTCTGACCCCAAGGCGATCTTCTGGAGCGCGATGGTGGGGCTGGCGATTGTCAGCGGCTGGGCCGGCACATATTGGGTGGCGCATCACGGGTTCAGCGGCACGCCCGTCGCCAGCCATACTTTCACATCACCGCTTGGCGAGACGCTGTTGTTCTTGATGACGTCCAGCGGGGGCGGCCTGAGCTTTGGTGTCGGTTCTGTTTTTGGGGTCCTGGCGGGGGCGTTTGTCGGCAGCCTGTTCAAGGGGCATTTTCGCTGGGAAGCCTGCGAAGACCCCCGCGAATTGAAACGTCAGGTGCTGGGTGCTGTCTTTATGGGCTTTGGGGCGGTGCTGGCCATGGGCTGCACCATCGGGCAAGGTATATCGGCCTTTTCCCTGATGACCCTGAACGCGCCCTTGGTGTTTGCATCCATCTTTGCAGGGGCCGCATTTGGCCTACGCCAACTAATCATGGGCCTGTCGTTCGGTCGCTGACGCATCAAGGGTTGGTAATGACCAACAATGCCGCGCGGCATACCGCTGCGCATGCAGGATCGCTGCCGGGTCTTGCCCCGGCGATGGTGAGGTCCTGCAGGGCGAGAATGCCCTGGGCAAACCTCAGGGCGTCTTCACATCACCGGCGATAGCATTTGGATTTGCTGCCGAAACCCGCAGGTGTACAGACGTATTTTCCACTTCCCGTGGTGATTGACACGGTCTTTGGTCCCGTCGCGGCCTGCACGAAAGTGCCGGCAAAAGACGAGACGGTCAAAATCGCTAAAACCAAGGTAAACTGGCGACTGAAAGGCCGTTTTAATGTTCGGGGCACTGCTCTCTCCTCATTTCGAAGCCACGGTCGGACGTCGCGATCTTCGTTATTACGAAAGAAAATGCGATACCTTGCCGTCCCCCGTCAACCCGACAGAAGGCTGCCGCTGCGGTTCAGGCCCTGAGCGCGGGTCCCGGCCCGCCCTATCCCTCAGCAAAGGAAATATAAGCACCCAGAAATCAAATTCTTAGCGCGCCGTATGGGGTGCAGGGGGCAAAAGCGGCTTTCCGCTTATGCGCCTGCACCGCCGCTTTGGCAGGTCAATTGAGAATGTTCTGTTTCACGCGCCAGTCCGGCAGCCCGAAATCATCAGGCCAGGGATAGACTTCTTGCTGGTTGAAATAGATCACCGCCTCAAGCTCGGGATAAAGCGCGCCTTTGCTGCGCACGTCTGCCTCCCACAGGGCGACGTGGTCGGCATCGCCAATATAGCCAAGTTCGGCCACCATGATCGGTTTGTTGAACTGCAGCGCACGTTCATAGCGCGGGGCAAAGATATCATCAAAAGTCTGTTCCTGGCCCAGGATCTGTACTTCCCAGGGGCCATTGCTGAACACAGACAGGCCCACGATATCGACGTAGTCATCGCCCGGATAATAATCCGCCATGTTTTCATAGCCAAGCGGGGACCACATGAAGGTCGCGTCAGGCATCGCCGCGCGACAGACATCGGTCATGCGGCGGTATGCCTTGATATAGACCTCAGGTTCCCAGCCAGCCCAGATGAACTGGCCGCTTCCGTCATCCATTTCCTGTGCCCAACGGATCGTCAGCGGCCGCTCAAGTGAGCCCAATGCGCTGCAGACGGTGCGCATGGTTTCATCATAGGCCCCCGAAAAAATGCCCGCCCGCAAGACGGATGGCGAATTTCTCTCATCACGGGTCCAGGTCCAGGGCTCAACGGTCACCAGCAGCGTGCGACCGCGCTGTGATGAATAGGTCTCCGCCTCTTCCAGGCTGGGCAGGAAAACGTCCTCCCAAGGCAAGAACAGATGCTCTATCGAGACGCCCTTGGTGTCGCTGAAATCACCACCGGGATCGAAAACGCCAAAGGGCAAATCACCCGGTGGCAGGCTTTGGCCGGAGGCCAGTGATCCAAAAATGGCCGCAGCGATCAAGAGCCCGGCGGTCATGGGCTTGTGTGCACTAATGCGGGACATGGTTTTCCCTTTCTGTTGTATAGGATTGAAACAGCTGCGACAGCCATTCGTGGTTGTAGGAGGTATGCAATTCTCCGCGCCCCCCCTGCCCTGCGCCAGCCACGATATGGCTAGAGCGGATAAGCTGCACCGTGCCCTGCGTGGTCGCCAAGGCGATCAGCGCGTCGCGCCCCTGCGCCATGGTGCCAAAACCAATCGCAACGCCCAGCACGGCAACACAGCCAAACTGGGCCAGCGCCTGCTGCGGCAAGAATTGGCCGGTGTCAGGATTTTCGACAAGCTGCTTGGTCACGACAATCACGAACAGGCCGGTGTAGATTGCCGCGTTGAACAGCGCAAAAATGTAGAAGCCGGCAGCCTCGGCTACATTTTCCACCAACAGAACCGGCAAAAGCGACAGCACCGCAAGGCAGAAATAGGGCAGCAGGACAGGCCAAGGCACCACGGAAGACACGCGTTCGCCTTTGGGGGTGACACGAAAGTCAACGAATTTGCCGCTTAGCCGGTCCCAGACCGCCATGACGCACCCCCACAAGACCCAAGGCCATTGGAGCGCGGCAAAGACCGCCTTTTCCCAGCCCAGCACCTTGGCATCCGACGGCCGGAAAAACCCATCTGCGCGGATCTGAAAAGCCAGCCCCACCAAGACGACAATCGACGGCAGCACATGCATCAGAAAGGCAGGATAGGTGACATCGACAAACCGCATGTCAAATATCAATGCCAGGATGGGCATCACGAACATGATCGCCATAAAGCTGGCGAACAGCGGATACCACAGCTGCGAGAACACAAATTGGAACCGCTGTATCGGGGGCAGATCGCGAAAGTACTTCGGCGTGTAGCTCAGCAAGAGCGTGACCAGACTGCGCGACCACTGAAACTCTTGCGTGACCAGATCGGACAGGCTGGCAGGCCCCTGACCTATGGCGATGGCCTTCATCGCATGCATGCCGCGCCATCCGCCAGCATTCATCAACATAGAGGTCGAATGATCCTCTGCCAGCTCTGGGCCCAACCCGCCGATTTGTTTCAGTGCGGCGGTGCGCACGGCATAATGCGACCCTATGCACATCGGTGCCCAGCCGTTCGAATAGCCCGCCTGCAGGACGCCGTGAAACATGGCCTCTGCGTGCAGGCGCGTCCGCGCGGCCCAACTGGTCTCGGCATTCTGCGAACAGATGCTGGGGGCGCTCACATATCCGACTGCAGGATCGGTAAAGGGGCGCAGGATTTGCCGCAGATAACCCGGTTGCGGGACGTGATCAGCATCAAGCTGCGAGACAAAGTCATATCTGTCGTACCCGTAATGATCATAGAAATAGGCAAGGTTCCCTTCCTTGCAGCGGGTGCGCCGCGGCCACTGCGTCTGGTGGTAGGCCTCAACCCCCTTGCGAGAAGAGATGTTCACTCCGTTGTCGCGGCACCAGGCGATCGTTTCGGGCTGCGGATCTTCGTCAGCAAGCCAGGTGTCATGCGCGACATCCTGCGCCAGCATCGCAACAAGCGTGTCGCGCACGACGGGGAATGGCTCTGCCGGGGCCTTGGTCACCACCATCGCGACACGTGGCGCATCCAGATCCGCGACGCTGCGCGCCACCTGCTGTGCGCGCATGAACATGGCGATAAAATAGGCCTGCAGAAAGAAGATCCAGAACAGACAGGCACTGACCGCAAGGTACCTTATCCAGCCGATGTTGTGCTCGGGCCGCAGCCACCATGCCCAAAAGAAGATCGCGCAGATCACCCAGACGGTCACGAAACCCGCATAGGCCACCTTGCGCCGGCCTGTGACCACCGCTTCCCGATAGGCAAGCACCGGCTCTTTTCTGGGCAAGGCGATGTCTGACCTAATGTGCATGAGCGGCCTCCAACGCGAAACTGCGCGCGGCATCCGTGATGATTGTGGCCAAGCCGGACCGCCTGGGCACAAATCCCAACACATCCTTTGCGCGCGATATGTCGGCCACCAGCGCGGGTGGATCACCCGCGCGGCGCAGGGCGATCTGAACTGGCACGGGACGGTTGAGGATGCGTTCGACCATTCCCACGATCTCAAGGTTGGAGGTGCCCCGACCACTGCCAAGGTTCAGCGTCAGGTTGCCGCCCCTTGCCCTGAGGTGTTCAAGAGCCAGCAGATGCCCCTGAACCAGATCGGAGACATGAACGTAGTCGCGAATACAAGAGCCATCGGGCGTGTCGTAATCACCGCCAAACACCCGCAGCGCCGGCCCCTGTCCTGCTGCCGCGAAAAGCGTCAGAGGGATCAGATGCGTCTCGGGGTCGTGACGTTCGCGCAGGGTGCCGCTGCCATCTGCGCCGGCCACGTTGAAATAGCGCAAAATCGCATAGGACATGGCCGTTTGGCCTGCAATGTCTTTCAGCATCTGCTCGCAGATCAGCTTGGTCGTCCCGTAGGGATTGATCGGTCGCTGCGCGGTTGCTTCTGTTATCGGCACGCGTTCGGGCACGCCATAGGTCGCACAACTGCTGGACAGGACAAAGGTCTTGACCCCTGCGGCGGCACAGGCGGTCAGCAAGGACAGCATCCCGCCCACATTGTTGTCATAGTACTTCTGCGGGTTCGAGACAGATTCCCCCACATAGGCCGAGGCCGCAAAATGCAAAACCGTATCGACACCGTGGCGGATCAGCGTTTCGGTCAATGCTTCGGTCTGGCGCAGATCCAGCTTTGCCAGCGGTGCCCAGCGCACCGCATCGCGTGACCCTGTCGACAGATTATCGACAACCACGGCTTTGCGCTTTTGCGCCGCCAGTGCCAGACAGGCGTGGCTGCCGATATAGCCCGCGCCGCCGGTCACGCATATGGTGCCCGGCCCGGTCATTCTGCCGCCCACAGCGCTTTGCTGTAGCGATTTGGCTCAGCGGCGAAATACGGAATGGTCAGCGCCAGGCCCTGGGCCAGAGTGACCTGTGGTTCCCATCCAATGACACGTTTGGCGCGTTCAATATTGGGCTTGCGCAGCTTTGGATCATCGGCAGGCAGATCGCTAAACCGTATCCGCGAGGGGGATTTCAGCGTCTTGATCACCGTCTCGGCCAGTTCCAGAATTGTGAATTCGACTGGATTTCCCAAGTTGACCGGATCGACCACGGTATCAGGGGCCGCCATCAGCGCCTTCAGGCCGCGCAACATATCGCTGACATAACAAAAGGAACGGGTCTGGCTACCGTCTCCAAAGACCGTCACATCCTCACCGGCAAGCGCCTGAACCACAAAGTTCGAGACGACCCGCCCGTCGCTGGGCGACATGCCCGGCCCATAGGTATTGAAGATGCGCGCAATCCTTGTGCGCAGGCCACGCTGTTTGTGGAATTCGTAAAACAGCGTCTCAACCGCCCGCTTGCCTTCGTCATAGCACGCCCTTGGGCCGACCGTATTCACGCAGCCGCGATACCATTCCGGTTGGGGATTGATCTCTGGATCGCCATAGACTTCGGAAGTGGAGGATTGCAGGATCGTGGCCCCCTTGCGATCGGCCAGCTCCAACAGGTTCAAGGCCCCGATAACATTGGTCTTGAACGTATGCAGAGGATCGGCCTGATACTTTGGCGGAGAGGCGGCGCATGCCAGGTTGTAGATTTGATCGACCTGACCAATATCGGGAAGTCGTGCGACGATATCATGTGTGATCAGCGTGAACATCGGATGATCAAGCAGATGCGCGACATTCGACAGACGTCCCGTCAGGAAATTGTCCAGACACACCACAAAATGACCATCCTTGATCAATGCATCACAAAGATGGCTGCCCAGGAAACCGGCCCCTCCGGCCACGATGATACGTTGACGTTCATCCTGAGTGCAGGCGTTTCTTCTGCTCGAAAAAATATCCATGATGTCCCCTTTCAAACGGTCTGAATAGACCCCCTAAGCGGCAACCCGCGCCGCATTGCTGCGCTCAAGATTGCCTTTAGGTTCAGTTTGAAATTAGGTTTCGGATTGGGGTGCTGTAAGCTAGAAATAGGGTTAGCCACGTGATCATTCGGGATAGCCAAAGTCGCTAACCGTCTGCCATATATGGCGATTAATGGCAGCCAGTTCGTTGATTGCCTCTTGAACATCCTGCGCGGCTGCGGCGTCCAGATCGTTTACCTGACCGATCATCAAACGGTCTTTGCGGTCCGCAATCCGCATCAATATGGACCGCGGATTGCAGCCAGCTGTGTCAAAGGCATAGATGCAATGATTATACCGGTTGCGCAGCCCCGATTGCTTCTTGATCTGGCTGGTCAGGGAAAGGATGCGGTCGCGCTCTTGCGGGGCGACGCGGTCCAGTTTGGATAGCCGGTCGACCAGATCAATCCGCGCGCGCGTGCTGTTCAGCGTCAAGAACACCACCGTGGCGGTTTCCTTGTCCATGCCAGACAGACCGGCGATCAAATGGATAAGCAGGCTTTCGGTGTTGGTCCAAGTATAGTTCAGTTTGCCGATCAACAGCAGGAAGGCATCAAAATCAATCGGCCGGCCAGCCTGGGGCATTATTACCTCCCCCGGCCATTCGCGTATCGGCCAAGATACCAGACAGCGGCTTCGGTGCGGTTATGCACCCGCAGCTTTGCGATGATGTGATGCATATGCAGCTTGATGGTATGTTGCGACAGGTTCAATTCGTCTGCGATGATCTTGTTCTGTTTACCTTCAGAAGCAGATTGCAGCACTTGCAGTTCGCGCGCGGTCAGATGCACATCGGTTCCATCATCGGGCCCATCAGCTGCGGGCGATGCATCCCTGCCAGATGCATCCGGCTGGGCTGCCGGTTGCTGTTCGCGCTGCAAAAGCTCTGCGGGGATCAGGTATTCCCCCGAGATCAGCAGCTGCAAGACAGATAACCAGCAATCTATGTGCAAGTTCATCGGCAAAAGCCCGACCTGGCCCCATGACGGTTCGTGCTGCATCTTTTCCATCAGCTCGCAGGCTTTTTCGACATGTCGAAACGCCAGTGCGATATTGGCCTGAGGAAACTGCGTGCGCAGTCTGGGCAGCACATGTGTCAGACGATCCAGCATCGTTTCATCCACTGCAATCAGGCGCACGGTTTCTGAGCGGGCGTCGCTCATGAACAGCAGGTCATTCACGCCCGCCACGCGGATGCATTTGACCACCCCCATCTCCGCCTCAGCAAGGCGCAGCCCCCTTTCGGGAAAGCTCAGTGCGTCACCAACGAAAATGCCCGTAATCATCGATGTGTCAGATTTAATGTCCCCATCCATGGCAGGAATCCCCCTTCCTAATCAAATTGTTCATATCAGCAGCAGCATAGGCAGTATCTTCGCGTTTAGGTTTCACTTGCCCTGCCCCCATCGCTCTTGATTGATGTCAATTCAGGCGGTGCGTTTATGATATGTTCGCTTTATTTTCACTATATGATCTACAGTTATCTATCTTTTGCCTCCGCTTCTTGGCTGGTGTGGAGGGGTGGAATGGCGAATGCCCCGGATCGAAGCCGATCATCCTGAAAAGGTCGAACTAGTGGCTATTCATATGATTTTATTTGGATTTTTAGTGCTTGGGCCAATTTCAAATGCGATCTGATTCTGCAGCCATCAGCGCGCGCTGCATCTTTGCCTGACAAAAGCACCGCGCCGATCCTTAAACCGATGGGGACGAAAGCACGTTTTGCGCCATTTTCCCGACCGTCTTGCAACGCCAAAGGGCATTCCGCAGGCCTTTCGGAATAGGATCAATTCGTGCCGATTTCCCCCAAGGATTAGCCCCTATAGTCAGCCCGGTGGAAAGCGCCACCAAGCCTACCCCTAGTTACTAACCACGACCCGAAATCGGGCTTGTCCACTTAAGAAATTATTCAAATTTCTCTATCCGGAACAGATGGTTAACCCCATTTTCGCGCCCGTAAATCCTATGTCTAACTTACCGATGCCACCGCAATCAAGGAAGCTGAACCAGTCACGAATGACCGTGATGGCAAACGTCTGAGACGACCTTTGCCGCGGCAAAACTCTGGGCCTGACGGGCCTTTTGCATGCCGTGAATGCCCTGAAACAGCGCGGAGGACACAGCATAGAGATACAAGCACTGCCGGGGTGAGATTTGAACACAGATCATCGTTCAAAGCCCCCGAACCAAATCACTCAATTGAAACCTGAATCTACGCGTTGGTCGCATCTTATAGAATGGCGGTCCCGTAGATCACTTTTACGGAGATACCAAAATGTCTGGACACAGAAATCACATGTTCCCAATGGGTGGCCATAGCCATCAGACCCAGGATCAAGATCAGGACCAGGATCAGGACCAAACGCAAGAGCAGGCCGAACTTCAGGCGCAGCTGCAAGCGCAGGGTCAGGAACAATCATCGTCAAATGACAACGACAATGAAAATGGCAACCAGTCGGGTAACGACAATGCCAACGGCAATGACAACGGCAATGGCAACGGCAATGACAACGGCAATGGCAACGAAAACGGCAACAACAATGCCAGCCAGAACCAGAACGCCAGTCAGAACCAGAACGCCAATTCCAGCATGACCACCAGTTCGAACTCCAATGGCAGTACGAACAGCAACGCCAATGGCAACACCAATACCAATGCCAACGGCAACGCCAATACCTCTGACACTTCTGTGTCTGTTGGCATTGATCTGGACATGACCGGTTGGGATCCTTCCGATGATGATTTTGCCGATATCGATTTGGCGAACTCAAATGCTGGTGACTTCGTGATGTCGCAGGGCGCGATGAATTTCAGCCCCGGCGATGACATGAACATTCATGACATCCTGAATGATGCGCTGAACGGTGCTGGCAATGATTCAGCGACCGTAAACTCGCAGTACAACAAGCTGACCGACAATGACGACCTGTCAAATGTGTCAAACAGCGGCTCACTGACCCAGAACAACACCTCAAGTGGTGGCCATGCTGAAGCAGACGACGGCATTTCTGCCGGCGCTGATGGCGGCAAAGGCGAAGGTTCTGCCAAGGCTGATGGTGGTGGCGCGATCGGTGGTCTGGCCCATGGCGGCCATGCCGGTGCAACCGGTGGTGCGGGCGGTTCAGCAGGCAATGCAAACGCTGCTGGCGGAGCCGGTGCAGCAGGTGCCAGTGGAACAGCCATGGGCTTTGGCATGGGCCATGGAAGCGCGGCTTCCGGTGCCGAGGCCACTGGCGGTGACGGCGGCAACGCCACATCCATGGCTGCGGCGCTTGGTATGGGTGTCGGCATGTCCGGTGCCGATGCTGACGGCGGCGGGGCTGGTGATGGCGGCGGCATGGGTGCCGGGTTCGGTGACGCCGATAGCGACGCCGACAGTGATGGCTCTGGCGGTGGTCATGGCGGTCATCATATGCCTGTCAAGATGGGGCATGGTGGGCACGGCGGCGGATCGGGTGATACCGACGCTGATTCCGATGCAGATGCCGACGGATACGGCTCAGGTTACGGCGAAGGCGGTGACGGTGCCAACGCAGGTGCCACATCTACCGGCAATGGCTCTGGCTCTGGATCGGCACAGTCTGGCAATGCCAACAGCGGTGACGGTGGTTATGCCGGGGCAACCTCTGGTGCTACAAACAGCACTGCAGGCTACGGCGGCGACAACGCAGCCTACGGCGGCGGCGGCGGTGACGGCTATGGCGGTCACGCATGGGGCGGCGACAGCGGCGGCGGATACGGCGGCCAGGCAATCGTCGGTGCAGCCCAAGCGGGCGGTGGCACGGCAGGTGACGGCGGTGACGCCTTTGCTGGCGGTGGCGGTGCTGGCGGAAACGCCGGGATGTGGGGATCGCAAAACGGTGACGACGGGTATGTCAGCGGTGAATCCTTTGCCTCCGCTGCATCGCAGATCGATACATCTGCGTTCAACCAGACCATCGTTCAGGGTGCAAACGTGCTGGGCAATACTGTCGATATGACGGTCGTTGGTGGCTCGTTCAGCTCCAGCTACATCGGCGACGACGGCGACGGCGCATAAGCGTCAGGACATTGTCTGGACCCGGCACAACCGGGCCCAGACGCACTGTTGAAAAACAATAATTTCAGCGTCGATCGCAGGTTTCTCAATCAGAACCCAGAGTAATGGGCCGCAACAGAGCCCTTTTGCACGCAAAGCGAGGCAGCGATGTTAATGGATCAGATGACCGAAATTGTCGCCCATATGGTCGGGATATTTCACGTCACCGTAGAAGAAGACCGGATGCGGACCAGCTATGACAAATTTGTGGCGTTGAAAGCATCCTATCCCGAATACGGCTCTTTTGACACAGCAGAGATTACCTTCACATCGAAATACGACCTTGAGGGATTTACCCCCGGTCTTCGCTATTCAGACAAGATGGTCACCCATACCCACAGCACAGCGCAGGGTTCGTCCTTTGACAGTCAATCCTATCCGGTGGGCAATGTCACAACCGCCGCAACCCTCTACTGGCCCAACCAGACCCAAGAGAGCGCGGTGACCCAATATCCAATCTATACCAAGCCCCAGCTTCAACTTGAGCCGGCAGGCAGCGTTGTCACGATCACGCATCAGACATCGTTTCTGAACGATGATGATTTGCTGCTGCTGGGGGACGGCAAAACCGTTTTCACCCATCCTGATGTGTTCCTGGCTGAACTACAGCAGTATCAGACCATCACAGCGGCCATCGCGGCACCGCTCAGCGCGACGATGATCACACCTGGTGCAACCGCAGCGCAGGATGCCATTGCATTGCACCAACGCATCACGACAGCACAGATACCCACCTTGACCGGGGTTTCGGCGACCATGCTTTCAGGTGCAGATGCCTATGGCCTGCACATCAACGGGGAAACCGCTGACACCGCCCCCAACGTCAGGGACCTGCTGCCAGCAATCAAATCCGACGGTGCAGAGGATACGGACGATGCCTTGCCAGATCCCTTTGAAGGTTTGGAGACACCGATCCGCGATGCCCTTTATGAAATCCAAGACGGCCATGCGGTCGTGACCGGTGCCAACACGCTGGTCAACGAGGTTCTGATCGCCACGGCATGGATCGATGCGCCGGTCATTTCGGTGATGGGCGATGTGGTCGACCTTAATGTCATTTCACAGATCAACGTCCTTTTTGATCACGACGCCGGCGGCGTTAACAGCAACATCAACTCGACCGTGATGAACGCGGCCACGCTGACGGCCAAGCCGACCACACCTGCGCCTATTAACGAACCAGCTGCCGCCGATGCCAAAGATTTGGATCTGCCCCACAATTGGGTCGTCACCAAGATTGAGGGCGACCTGGTCTGCGTCAATCAGATTTCGCAGTATAATTTCATCACCGATCATGACCGTGCCGAGATCACATTTGACAGCACCAATACCTTCATCGCCATGGGCGATAATACCGCAACCAACCTGGCGGACCTGTCGGAACTTGGGTTTGGCTATGACCTGATCATGATCGGCGGCAGCATGATTTCCGTCAATTGGATCACTCAGATCAACACTATGATCGACAATGACCACGTCACTTTTTCGACGGGTTTTGAGGGCGGCGACAACCTTTTGTTCAATGGTGCCAGCATCACCAACACGGGCGTGGATAGCTACGGTGCCATGCAAGACAGCTTTGTGCAGGCAGGCAAGGACCTCGCGGCAGGTGGGGAAACGATAGAGGAGGCCGTTGCACACAACAGCCTTTTTGATGGAACCGAAATCCTTCGCGTTCTTTTTGTCGAGGGTGATATGACGGCGCTGAACTGGATCGAACAGACGAATATCCTGGGCGATTCTGATCAGGTTCATCAGGCGATGAACGCCTTTGAGACGGCATTTGGCAGCACCGCTTCAGTAACCACCGGGTCAAACTCCACGATCAACCTCGCCAGCATCAAGAATTTTGGCATAGATTCAACAGTCGCCGTGAACGGCAATGTCTATGATGACGCGACCCTCTATCAGGCCGAATTGATCAGCACTGACGCGGCTCCGCTAGGGGTCAGCATGCCTGCGCTTTTGTCCGAGGCCGTCGTGTTTCTGGCCGAGGATATGCTGATGCCCGAAATGGGCGACATGGACATGATGATCACCCCAACGGCCCCCGAAAACGTATCAACCCCCGACATGATGCAAGTCATGCTAGCCTGACAGGATACCCGATTTCATGGATTTCCCAGAGACTGAGCCGTTGGACAAGAGCCTGCGCGCTGGCCGCAAGAACGGCCCTGATGCGGCATCTGCCCCGGATGCAAACGCGGCCGCCAAACCCGCGCCTGCCCTGCGGCTGACGGATGAGCAACGCATGAAACCGCAAGCAAAAGCCACGCCGGACAATAACCCGATGCATACCCGGGGACTGGGCGGCGAACAGATCGAAGGCAGCACGGGCCCGATGCTAAAGCAAAGTGGTGGCGGCAAACCACCCGATGCCTCTGGCGGCGGCAAGGGCGGTGGCGGCGGCGGTGGTGGCAACAGCAGGGGCACGCCCAATTTTCACAAACGCGCTGCCCCCGATCAGTTCGTCCAGCAGCTGCACACTGGCACGCGGGTGGTGAAAC
>Ga0213868_10000155_pt1 | contig 60925 bp, 39 predicted proteins | sample PICome_9_FD_160087 | JGI IMG/M metagenome (GOLD analysis project Ga0213868, IMG submission 160087) | Coastal seawater microbial communities near Pivers Island, North Carolina, United States - PICO127 | ecosystem: Environmental > Aquatic > Marine > Coastal | place: USA: North Carolina... | reverse complement strand
GTGTCATGTTGGAAACCGATCTTACGTCAGGCCTCGCAATATTCCAGTAGATAGTGTTATAAAACGGAACCTAGTCTCATCTTTAATTCCATCCCAGATCTTGCCAGATTCTTCTTGTGTCAATTTGACATCGGATCTCGATATATTGGTGGTCATGTAATCGAAATCCATACCCTCAAGGCTGTTTCCCCTGACGAAGTGAATGCCCCACCTCAAGAAGGAAGGGTCGTTTTCATATCGATTTTGCCAGACCTTCTGGAAAACATCGCGCTCTGCATTCCTGTATACTGATCTCTTGCCTTCAGCAGGCTTAATATAGCCGATGTTCAAAACAATCTTTTGAAGATCCTCAGGCCATTTGGATGCATCCATATCACCTACTGTATAGTCTCGAAGAGGCGCCGTGACGGTTCCCTTGTAGGTGTGTAACTTGGAGAGCTCGTTCCATATTTCCTTCCAACGAGCGACGGAAAAGGAAGGGGGCAATTGCGGGATTCCCCAGGACCGGCGACCTCTCCATTGGGCTGAATCTTCGCCCAATGAAATGACGTAATTTGATCCTAACTCATTCGTCCTCGCCTTGAGAATACCAAACCATTGGAAAGCCCCATTTTCAACCTGGTACTGCCTAACGGGCAGTATCTCTTTAGCAAGAGCCAAATAAGCTTCTTCGTTTTCTTTCTCCACCTTATAATGATAATGGTTCAAGATGTTATAAGGTTTTTGGGCAGCCTTGAGTCGGGTCTCATGAGGCACTAATTCCCCAGGCGCATCAGCACCATGAGTAGTACAGTCAAAAGAAATGAATGCTGTTGCCAGTAATAAGCTAATTGTGTTTGTGATTTGTTTCATGGTCGTTGGTTTTTTATTTGATTCATATTCCAGATTTTTGATGTTCAATATTCTTGAACTACTCCTTCACCCTTTTGAGCCTCACAAAACGTTTCTCGGATTTGCCCGAAGGCAGAATCAGCACTTGTGAATGTTCCCAGAGATCTTCACTGATTTTTTTCTGAGTGATGATTCGGGGGTGAACACCAATACCTTCTGATTCGAGCGGAGTTAAGGTGAACCAAGGTTGCTCTGCCTGGCGGTGCCGTAAGCGTTCTTTTCTTGCGCTGCTTTGTTGGGGTTGCCGGCAGCTAGGAAATTGCTTTTCGTCTATGGGGTCAGATTCGCCGCATTGCTAAGCATTGCAGGGGGGGGCAGCTTCCGACCTACCCTCCCATTTTCCAATGAGCGGAGCGGAGTTTTCAATACGAGCGCGGACCAATCCACCACCAATGGTTTTCATAAAGAAGTTGAGTTTCGGGGGGAGGGGCGAATCTGGCGAATTCGAAGCCGGCAAAGTTATCTATCTGGCCGAACCATAGACATCGGTAAACACATAAGAGTCATCCTCGGAGCGAAAGAAACTCTTCGTGCTCTGAATTTTGATTCCATCCACCTCGAAAACTCCGTGGCATACAAAATACAAATCGGGGAGATTTGATTCTGGGTCAGGCTTTTGGTGGCGCCCACCGATAATGGCAAAGGTGTCGGGGTCTGCATAAAGCGTCCAATGGCCTCTCCAATAGCTGAAGGGCCCTTCAGCCGGACCGCCAGTGAGCTCAAGAGCGTAGCAGGCTTTCCCCTGGAACTGGGCCAGCTTCACCTCCTTTTGCGCCTTCAATCCAGCCAGCTTCATTTGCATCGGCATTCCAAGATGGCCAGAGTGATGCTGTCTCATCATGGGAGCATTACTGCGAGACTGTCGCAGTTGCCTGTCGCCCTGCTGCTTATTTTTGGGGGCATCTGTGAATTTTGAAAATGCCGTTCCGTCGTTCACGCCGGCGACCAATCCGGTAGCATTATCCTTTTCGGTCTGATAAAAGTCTCTATCCGCGTCGATGCTGATGGTTTCGCTATACAACCGACCTCGACTATTTGTAGTGACCAGGCGGACTCTCCCATCAAAAGAATCCCAGTTGCTACCCGGATCGTGATAAGTGATCACTTTTTCCCAAAGTTCCTCTCCAGTGATCTCGGCGGCACCGATGACTTGGCAGAATGAGATGATGGAAACGAATGATATCAACCGAATGAAATTTCTGGTTTTCATGATTAACTAATTAATGTATTCTTAACGGATCTGTTCGGCGACCATGCCGCCGGGTTTTGAGGCAAGGGTGGGTGTGCAATTGAGGCAATACTAACGCGTAACGGTTTTCGAGAGAATCGAAGAGGATGTGCCCCCCCTGCGAAGGGGGCTGGAGGCAATCTTCTCGTCATGGAATGGAAATGAGACGTGGATTATCAGAACCCAGTTACCCATGCGCAAATTTGGCTGATAGTGTGTCACTAATCTTCATAATCAGGAAAAAATCCCCACGGATGCTGAGAGGAGCGCAGGTATCGCTTGCCGGGCGAGGCCTTTATCACTTCCAAACCATGCGGATAGCGCCTGCGGATGCCGGTCAGAAGTTTCCCCATACCCGCCGACTTGAATGGGGGCTGAACCCCCTCCAGTCCCTATCAATGAGGCGAATCTGACCCCATAGACGAAAAGCAATTGCCTAGCAGTAACACGGGAATCAGTTACTTGGCCCCGGTAAACTTCGCAGACTACTTGCTCGTCCTGAACTACATGAGCACCGATGACTGGCCTGGAAACAACAAGATCTTGGCCCGTGGCCGTCCCGATGGGAAGTTTAGCTACTAGGTGTGGGATGCAGAGCAAAGTATCGGTGCGGGGCACGACGTTGACTACGAATTGTCCGCCAATGAAATGTTAGTCAATGCACAATGGCACGGAGGATCTGATCTCCCTATTTACTTCACTCGGCTGCATGAGAATCCTGAGTTTCGCCTCCTCTGGGCAGATCGCACTCAGAAGCACCTCTTCAATGGGGGCTCTTTCGTCTGCGTCGCTAGATCAGGGCTGGACCGAACTTGAACAACCTCTGCAACTCTTGATGCTTCACATGTGTGGGATTAACTACAATGACCCTGCCGGACAGGGATCGAAGAATGAAGCTCGGTTTGAATCCTGGCGCGATGATCGGCCGAGCATCTACATGCAACACCTGCGCGATCATGATCTCTGGCCTGAAACGGAAGCGCCTGTCTTCAGTATTCATGGGGGAAACGTGGCTCAGGGAAGCACCGTGACGTTATCGAATCCCAATGCCGGTGGCACCCTCTATTACACCACTTCAGTTTAGCAGTTGAGCGATGCTCTACCACATGGCAGCGTCTCTGCCGACCTCACTTGTGCGCTAGCAACTTGAATCCACGCCTGAAGCACTCAAGGTAAAAGCGTAAACAAAGAGGCCACCTACTTCGGTAAACTTGAAAACAAAAAGCCCGACGAACTCCTTGCCATCGATCTATGGTTCACAGCAAAGTCTGGCGGCATGATGCCGCCAGACTAACAAGCACAAGTTAAGCGAGCTGTGTAGCCAAGCCATCAGGCAAATCGGACGGCGAGAGGCTCATACATTGGTCCAGATTTATTTTCGGAAACTTCTTTTAAGTCAGTCAACTTTCTTAAGTACGATTGTGGGCTCTTCAGGCTGAGCCACACCATTTAAAACACGATCATAAACTTTATGCTTCAAGACTCCTGGCTCAGATGCATCCAGTAGACATTTCTCATACAATGCACCATTGACAGTATTACCGGAACGCTCCCAAACGAATTTTTTGCGCCAATAAGATATGAGTTTCCCGTTTATTTGATTGCCGGTGGAAGCATGATAACTTGTCCTGATATACCCGGTCGCGGCGTCATAGCTTTGAGCACCAAAGCAATCAATCTTATCGCTATCCCAATGCCAAAACATGATAGTTTTGTCTTTATTAAGCTGGACAGTATGTTTGACCTTTTGAGTGCCTGCCTTGATTCCATAAGCCTTCACATCTATTTGTTCGACTGTTCCTTCCCAGACTCCCAGAAGGGGCTCAAGAGCGGAAAGTTTTCTTTGAGCAAGCTGTTGATAGGTATGTTTTGGATTATCCGAGTCTATACGAGTGAACCTCCTCGGTGGGCGACCATCCAGGTTACGTCGCTTTGAATTCCAGAAAAACTCATCCGCCTGGAACAGATAATTGCGACTGCTTTTTTCCCAATCGCCCCATGAAGATGTTTCCAAATCCATGCCGCGCATCTCTGTTTCATTGAGTTTCAGCATATTACCCACAACTGGCTCAACATAGAAGCGAACTTGCCACTTACCTCTGATCTCACCGTTGTCATAAGCATTTGTATTCGTCGAGACAAAATGATTATCCGCTTCGGCTTTTTTTATCACCATGGTCATTGACGACTGCAACCCGGTCGTCGTCGATGTCCAAGTGCGCTTCCATTTCCCAGGGATGTAGTCTGCTTGCGCGATTTCAGTACTGACGTGATGATCAGCGAGTACCAAAGTGGGAGTAACAAAGAGTAATGATAGAATAAGTGGATGAAGTATCGTAGATGATTTTTTCATATTTAAGGATGAGTATGGTTTCACTTCTGAGAATAAGCCTGTGTTGGTTGGTAGTATTAGTCTCAAGAGACCAAGCGTGAATTGGGCTATAATTGTGTCATCAAAAATTACAGCAATCCCAGCTGCCGAGCAGTTTCTTCTGGCCCAAGGGTAAGGGCCTGGGTCAGCCTGTTTAGGGGATTCAGGCAGAATAAAGGAAATCTAACACAGGACGCTAAAATGTGAGAGGCAAGGACGTCGCGTGGTAAGCGTTACTTGCTATCAAATAACAATCGGATCCGAGGAGCGGCGGTTTCTTGCCGTGGGGCGCTTGGAAAGCGCCGGTCCTTGTGGATCCGGTCTTGTCCGCGGTGGTATTTCCAATTTGGCCTCTTCAGCAGAATCTGTGGGTGCCTAGGCGGCGCGAATCACCTAGAAGCCTGACCAGTAACAGGTTATATCCAATCCCTATAGTGGTCAAAGTTGTGGCAATAAGCAAGCCGCCCATCCAAACCTCGGATTTGCGAGGACAACGCTTGCGCCGGGGCTGCCCCTGGTAGGGCTCAGCCCATGAAACAAGCAGTTTCAGCCATTCAGGGGCAGCGGGACCCGGCGTCCAGCGTTCCCGGAGCAGATCCGGAATTTCACCCACAGATTCTGCTGAAGACCCCCGATTTGATATCCGCCTGGCTTAACAAGCTTACTAGTCATGCCGTATGAGTTTGATTCCACTGATGATGGTTTTTCCGTCAGACGCAGATAATTCGAGCGTGAAATAATCTTCTATTTCGATGCCTGTGAACTCTTTGATCGTGCCTCGCATCACGCCGCCGGCTTCATCCACGACGTCGAAATCAGAGACGACGGGGTGGCCCTGTAGTTTGATGTTCTGCAAGCGACGTTTCGGCTCAAGGGTATCTGGTTCCGCAAAGTAGAGCCTAACCAAATAGCTTCCTGGTTTGAGATCCTTGATCACGCAACGCTTCAGGCCTTCGGCCATCGAGGCACTGACCCACGGATGGAACTCAGAGCTTTGCATCCACACACTGTGGCGATAGCGGTACTGTGTAGATTCCGTGACCTCGACACTGATCTTGGGAGAGGGGCCGCCGACCGAGGGATAGTCTAACCAAAGGGTGCCATCGCGCGTCATGCGATCGCCTGGTGCTCCGAAGTTGATGCCAAGGCGTTGAATTTTTCCTGACTCCATCTCGCTTTTGCCCCAGGAAGACCATTGCTCGTGGCTTTGAGGCATGGCGACCAGGGCCATGGCGATGGGCAAAGGATAACTGCAGGTGCAACCGTCGTAGTAGTAGGGCACATTCAACAAACCGCCGGATGGGATAATGCTATTAGTGCATCCACTTCTGGGGCCACTGAGGAAGACGGTTCCGCTTTCGATCGTCTTGTCGTAATAGGCAGCGGTGCCGCTTCGAAGCGTGTAGAAATCGCCGTAGTCGACGCCGCCGTCACAACCATAGGTCTTGGGAAACCGTCTTGGTTCGGTTTCACCTGTCAGGGGATTGACCCTCTGTCCGATTGACACGGGACCGGCTTTCGTGGCGAACGGTTGGCCTGGCGTCCGATACTGGCTGGGTTCGAGTGCTGATGTTGGAAGTGGGTTCAGTGTCTTTCGTAAATCTGCGCGTTCCGACTTTTCCAGGACGCGGCCCGTGTACATATCGGACAGGACAGGAGGGAGCAACGGGTAGTCGATCTTGTTGTTCTCTTCATGCCTCGGTACGTCCCAATTCTTCGGTCGAGAAATCATCGTTCCTCGATCAAAGACGGGTTGTGGGGAGCGTTTGAAGTGAGCCAAGGTGTCGTCAAACCAAAGCACCCCTAACGGAAAGCGAACCAGCTCGTCTTTGCTTGCCGAGAAATCTCCCGGATACTGAGTCGACCCAGGCAACGGACCCACTCGCCGAGTGAATGAGAGACCCAATGCTTGGTCGTTCTCCAGCGAGAAGTTGCCGGGCTTAATTGTTTGGAGGGAGTCTTTGGTGAGACGACCGTCCACCGCGAGACCACCGTACGGGCGAAGTGTCTGAAGGAGAGGTTTCAGTTCGACATTTGATCGCTCGCTCATTAGCACTGTCGCGATATACGGAGGCAAGGTGAGATTCTGCAAATCGCTGTGAATGATAGCAGCTCGGTTTCCAGACCATCCTGCGGCCTCCCACTGTTGTCGCAACTGTTGCACGCGATCAGGATCGTTATCAACGACGACGACATGATAGTTGGACGATTCGATCAGGGCGTTGGTTAGTGATCCGTCTGACAAACCAGCCACGATCGCGAGACCATGTCTGCTTGATGCCCTACTCACGATCGCTGTTGCGATCGCTAACGAATCCTCTGATAAAACAGGTTGAGCTGTTCGGCGCTTCCAAGTCTTGGGGTTTTTAGGAGCTGTGTTACGGAAGCACATCAAACGACCGTCGCGTGTCGTGATAAACAAAGCGTCATCGGCAACGACCATGGAATGAACGGTTCCTTCGACACCCTGGTGGCCTTCGTCGAATTTGAGTGTTGTCTTCGCGGCACGGATTTCTCTGCTCAGTCCTTTGACTCCCCCGCTGCTGGTCTGGACTTTACCCTCGTGTCTGTGTTGATTGATAACTTCGTCAAAAGTCAGTTTCCCGTGTCGTATTGCCCGAGACGTTTCTGGATCGAGCGCAGCAAACCAACCTCCCGGAAGTCTTCCCATCTTGGGCAACTCGAACTCGATTAGCTCTCCGGTGTGTCGATTCAATCGCGCCGGGTAAGCCGTGGAGCATGGTACGATCAATTCATCTCCATTGACTAACAAATAGCCTTGAGGAGCAAGGCCGCCAATGGCTGTCGTGTTGTGAGGTTGATGGCCCCAAAGGTATCCGAGACGATCATTGCGCCACAAGACCTTGCCGGTGGCCAATTCCATGGCGTAGACGAAGACGCCCTCGAAAGGCCAAACGCCCGCGGCGAAGTAGACCTTCCCATCGGCGACGACCGGCCCGCCACGAACGGGCCACACAGAAATCAATCGTTTGTTCCCTAACAAACGTCGTTGGTTAGGCACCGCGCGATGTTTCCACCGAAGCTCACCCGTTGCCAGGTCGACACAGTAGAGACAACCGTCGTCTGATCCGAAACAGGCCAAGTCACCGGAGATGGCAGGTGCGAAACGCACGGGTCCATTGGTATAAAAGGACCAACGTTCTTCTCCTGACTTGGCATCATAGGCGCTCACCGAATCCGTAAGGGAAGAAGCGATGAGCAAGAATCCTTTGGCAATGACAGGCTCGTATCCCGCATCGAAATGCAAACGCTTGTCTTTGAACGCGGGTGTCAACTTGGGGAGTTCGCGCATCCACGTCAGAGACAAGCTCTCGGGAAGTCTGTCCTCAGTCACTCCACGACGACCCGCATCGTTGCGATACATCGGCCAGTCCGTTGCCATCGCCGTCTGACAAACGGGAAGCCAGCATACCAGGGCGATGAAACAGAATGGTAGAAGTCGTCTCATACGCACTTCATAGACGATTGAGCCATGAAACACACCTCGATAGTCGTCGTTTGTTCAAACGACTTGGCCTGAACGACTGATGGATGGCTGCTGTCTATTCTGGGCGGACGCGATAGAAGCCCGACTTGTCAGCGAGGAACCCTCTCTTCCAGGTCGTTCGCAACAGCTTCGCCGTGACGAGATCCAGTCGCTTCCAAGATCCGGGTGAGAGGTCGCGAGAGTGTTCGATCCGGTAGCGATAGTCCGGCCTGCTGTTCCAGGCGAGTTTCACTTCGAGGGAGCGGCGCTCAATCTCGGTGACTTTGAATGTAGGAATTGCCATTTCAGGCGGGTAGACTGTCAGTCAGGCCGGGCGTTGGTCGGCACTTGAATCAATCAGGCGCCTGGCATCACTTCCATTCAAGGCGGCTGAGAAGATGCCTCCAACCTCCTCCTTGGAATCTGCCCAGAAGAGGCGCCCTCCATGAACAATGATGCCCGTCGGGGAGTAATCGGCTTCGCCAAAGGTGTCATCTAGCCCTATCAGTTTATCAATATCGGCACCATCAAGCTTAGCCGAAAAGATGGCGTCCTGCACGGGATCCGTCCAAAGCAACCGCGACGCGGTCACTGCGAGTCCTAACGGGTAGTCAACGGCATCGTCTCCGCCGCCGTTCAAATCAACGACTTTGATTGATAGGCTGCGCCCATCGTGGTGCCATGTAGATGGCTTGTTCGCCGCCGTTGGTCCAGAAGAGATCCGAGCCCAGCGCGGCAAGGCCTTCTGGATTCCCAACGGATGGCCCCTCAGGCCTGGCGAAATCGAAAGACGAGCCGAACGCTGCGGCGTAGATATCGGGCTGATCCCTTTCCGTCCAGTAGAGTCCACCGTCAGCAAGGAGCACACCGAGGGGTGTCCCTGCGCTACCGCCAAATCGGCCCGCACTCAGATCGACCCGCTGGCCCAAATGACTGCCATCCAGTCCGGCCATGTAGATACCGTCCTCTGCTCCCCAAGCCATTCCCCATTCAAAGACAGAAATTCCCTGCCGGGCACGGGATGACGATGAAGCGGAGGAAAGATCGACAATCGGTCTCAGCGCTTCGCCATCCTTGTCCGCTTGATAGATGAACTGGCCATCCTGAGTCGTGAAGTAAAGCTTGGGAGTTTCGGGTGCGGGTGCGGTGCTTGCTAGAATAGCGGAAATGTCAGAAGCGCCTGCATTTGCCAATTGCGTTCGTCCACAGTTTCCGGCTCGAAGGTCGTCCTCAGCACCGTGTGCGTAAACGAGGTAGCTCTGGTTCATGGCAAATGAATACCCACATGAGGCGCCGCCATCCGAAGTCGTCACCACCACCTCCGAGTTTAGTGCATTGCCTTTGTGCACCTCGCTCACTTGGAAACGCACCATCACTTCATCGAAGGGAAACCCAAAGTCATCATTCGTAACCTTGGTCATCGAGATGACTCTTCCCGAGAATACGGAGGTTGATGAAGCGGCTGAGGGGCCCGGCAGCTGAGGCGGCCATAAACAGCTGCACGCCTCCAACATGGCGCTGCCCATCACGTGAAGGCAGGCGGCCAAACTGCACACGCCCAAATTCGTCCAATGATTCTGATTCCTAACTTTCATAGTGTAGTGATCTGACGCTGCTTCAGATGGGCTGGATGTTTCTTCGTTGCCATTCCGATTGCTTGTTTTCTAGGAAGTCGTTTCAGCGATTTCCTTCTCGGGCCGGAATCCTAGCCATGTCATCCAACCGTAGAACGCGATTGCGAACGCTAGTTGGACCCAAATCGCGCCACTCTCGACCATGCCCTCCATTAGCGAGACCATGGTTTTCGGCCAGATCAGGATGACGAATCCCTTCACCAGCGAAAGATAGCCGATGACCGTAATCACGACCCTCCAACTGCCGTCCCAGATATGGTGTCCAACAATCATCGCGATGCCAATGATCAAGGTCATCAGGCCCATGCTGAAGAGATAGGAAGGTTCCGCCATCGCTTGGAACATATCGTTCATGAGGCGGCCCTGGGTAACCAAACAAGTAAGCCCAACACTCAAGCCACAAAGTCCGAACACTCTTGCAATGAATCGTGAGGAATTCATGCAGAGACCATACCTAGGGGGTGTCGTCGAGGCGACGGAATTCTGTTCACACGCGGTGAGTCAGATTGTAACCGCCACCAGGGCGGGAGAGCCATGACACAGGTTCAGAAAGGAAATGAATCTTACGGGAAATAGCGGCGTCACGATGAATGGCTTTTGGCAATGACAGGAACAGCTGTCGATACCAGGGATTTGTCCTATTCACGGAAGAAACTCATGGCGGCGTGCAGGATCAGTTCGGGTAAAGTGGCCTGATCACCGGACATGAGCAGGCAAGCGCTTTCGTTCCAATCTGGAGGCGATGGGATATATTAGCGTAGCCAGGCAAAGTCCCACTGGCTGTCTGAACGAGGGGCGTTGACCGTGTGAGGGGGTGTCAGGCAGGCCATGTCTTGAGTGACTTTGTGCCAACTTCGGTCCGCCAGGATTGAACCCTAGCATTGAAACGGTCGGGAAAGAATATGCCAGATGACGCGCGAACGAAGGTGAACGGAACGGAACGGAACCTAAACAAGCATGACGCCGGCGTGGAGGATATTGTGAATCTCGAGCAAACGGGAGATCAGCGACTCGGAGAGCCAATCTCGTTTCTCTGTCTCAGTGCTTCGGATCGCCGTGTGGCGAGTTTGATCGCCTAAAATGTGGACATCGGAGAGGCGTTCGTGGATCACAGAGTGAGGATTGTCTTGGGTGGCCTTTCCGTTCTACACTACCTTAGCGCTCACGACGAAAGAAACAACGATCATGCCAAATCCCTGGACTGGAATAGGAAACCCATACACGCGAGAAGAAGTCAGAGAACGGCTTCAAGCCACCTTGGATCGCGGAGAAGCTATCATCGCGGCGGGTGCTGGCACGGGAATCAGTGCCAAATTCATCGAGAAAGGTGGCGCGGACCTCATCATCATTTATAATTCTGGTCGTTTTCGCATGGCTGGCCATGGCTCGACGGCAGGCTTGATGGCCTACGGCGATGCCAATGCTGTCGCTATGGAAATTGGCGAGTATGAAGTCCTGCCGGTCGTTCAAGAAGTGCCCGTCATCTGTGGCGTGCACGCTACGGACCCAAGACGCCGCATGTGGCACTGGCTACTTCAGGTTAAAGACATGGGCTTCAGCGGCGTGAACAACTTTCCGACGCATAGCATTGTCGACGGCAAGTTTCGCCAGATTCTTGAAGAAACAGGAATGAGTGTGCAGAAGGAGGTCGAAATGGTAGGGCTCGCACGGAAGATGGAAATGTTCAGCATCGTCTATGTGGGTTCGCCAGAGGAAGCGAAAGCCATGGCCGAAGTCGGTGCCGACGCGATCATCGCGCACGTGGGAACAACGATTGGAGGATCCATTGGAGTTGTTGATGCCACCATGACCATTTCCGAAGCTGCCGACCGCACCCAGGAGATCATCGATGCGGCAAAGACGGTCCGAGACGATATCTTCTTTCTCAGTCATGGAGGCCCTATCAGCACACCGGAAGACGCCGCCTACATTAATGAAAACACGGAAGCCGTCGGATTTGTCGGCGCCTCGTCCTTGGAGCGCATGGCGGTGGAAGAATCGTTGACGAGCCTAACCAAAGAGTTCAAATCCATTCCCTGTCCGGCAGGAAAGAAATCGTAGGAAGGAGAGCGGGAGATGGCTACGATTGCAGTTTTAGGAACGTTAGACTCCAAAGGGATGGAACATGCTTACGTCGCGGATTGTATCCGTGAGCACGGGCATGAGGCGGTCCTGATCGACGTGGGAACGGGAGAGTCTCCACAGATCGAACCTGACATCACGCGGGAGCAAGTCGCTGGAGTGGGTGGCCTCGATTTGGAGGCACTGATGGGTCGGCGTGATCGAGGCGAGTGTGTCACCGCGATGAGTACGGCCGCGCCAGAAATACTACTGCGGCTTCAAAGGGACGGCCGCATCGATGGTGTGATCTCGCTAGGTGGTGGCGGTGGCACTGCCATTGCCACGGCGGCCATGCGGGCACTCCCCATTGGGTTTCCCAAATTGATGGTATCGACCCTGGCCAGCGGGAACACGGCTCATTACATCGGCACCAAGGACATCGTCATGTGTCCAAGCATTGTCGATGTGGTGGGATTGAATCGTATTTCAAAGATGATCTTCGCTCGCGCTGCTGGAGCGATCTGTGGCATGGTCGGGGCACAACCAACGGCTGAAGCGACGGAGAAACCGATCATTGCCGCCAGTATGTTTGGCAACACCACGGATTGCGTCAATGAGGCGAAACGCATCCTGGAGGAAGCGGGCTACGAAGTCCTCGTGTTTCATGCGACGGGTGCTGGTGGACGCGCCATGGAATCACTGATCGAATCCGGCTTGGTCGACGGTGTGTTAGACATCACGACCACAGAATGGGCTGATGAATTGGTTGGTGGTGTCTTATCGGCGGGCCCAACCCGCTTGGAAGCAGCAGGCAAAGCTGGAGTGCCGACCATCGTGGTGCCTGGCTGTGTCGACATGGTCAACTTTGGAGAGCGGGACTCCGTGCCTCCAGAGTTTGAAGGGAGGCTGTTCTACGTTCACAACCCTCAGGTGACCTTGATGCGTACCAGCGTGGACGAGTCCCGAAAGATCGGAGAGATCATTGCAGAAAAGCTCAGTGCGTATAAAGGCCCTGTCAGCGTGCTCCTGCCAACGAAAGGGGTGAGCGTTATCGGGCTCGAGGGGCAACCTTTCTATGATCCTGAGGCTGACGCAGCCTTGTTCGAAGCAATTCGTTCAGGGCTTCCTGAGAGAGTGCCAGTGATTGAGCTAGATGCGAGTATCAAAGATCCGGCATTTGCCAAGGCTTGTGCAGAAGCTTTGTTAGAACACGTTCAATCGCGAGATGGTGCGATCTCCCGATAAGGGCGCTTCTGATTGTAGATCCCTTGGCGTCTTTGGAGGTCCCCAAGCAGTTTCTGATCTTTCGACTTCTTTGCTAGTTTGATCGCTTGATCAACGGTATTCAGGGCAGCATCAAAGTCTCCAGTCGCAGCTTGAGCCGCAGCCAAGGTATCGAGGATACTTGCATTCGGAATACCCGCATCTGCGGCAGCCTTCGTGGCGAGTGCCAAAGCTTCCTGAGGATTTCGGATCTTGGAACTGCTGTGCGTGGCCAGAAGCCAGGCCAGTTCGTTGGCGGCGACAAAGGAACTGGGCTGAAGGCGAAGTGACGTTCTGAAATGATAGACGGCGTCGCCTGCCTTGCGCACACGGACAAGAGCGTGGCCCAACCAGAGGTGGGCCATGGGATCGTTGGCGTTTGCACGAACAAGATGAGCCAAATGAGGCACCGCTTCTTCATAAAGTTTGGACTGAATGAGTGCCAGGCTGAGCATCTTGCGGGTGTTGTGGACGTCTGGGTGAGCTTGAACGGCCGCTCTCAGATGCGGAACCGCCTCGGCGAAGCGACGATGCTTGAAGTGGATGGTGCCCATTTCAAGGTGAATGCGCGTTTTGTCAGGATCAAGCTCAAGGGCCTTTGCATAGGCGGTGAGCGCCGCCGCCTCATTGCGCTGAAGTCGGAGCTCACTGGCCACAAGGAAATAGGACTCTGCGAGACCCTGATTCGCGCGTTTGTCCGAAGCCACCGTGAACGCGTCGAGATAAGACTTTGCTGCTTCAGGGTATCCGAAGCTCATGAACTTGTCGATCATCACGGTGGGTGTCGCGGGCCAGGGGCCGTCAATCCAGAAGCCTGGAAAGTGAACGGCTTCGGCGCGAAGTGTCTTGGAGTCCGCCTCAAGTAGCTTGGCGTCTCTGACTAACTGTTCCGCGCTCACGGGCCCCTTGTAGACGATGGCGATGCGGCCCTGTCGGCCGAGCAAGAGGCTACTGGGGATGGGGAAGGATTCAAACTTGTCGATCTGTGCTCGGCCAGCGACCTCTAGCGTTTCCAAGAGAGTGGGATTGGCGAAACCTGCGATAAAGGGAAAGCCGATCTTCTTTAGAAAGGGGCGGACTGGAGAAGTGTCTTCATCAACACTCAGGGCCACAACTCGGACACCTGTTTGAGTCAAGCGATCCTGATGCGTTGTCCATTCCTGCATTTCTGATAGGCAAGGAGCGCACCACGTCGCCCAAAGATTGAGAAGCATGGGTTTTCCCGGGCCTTGTAGCGGTTGTTCACTGCCATCCAGGGTCGTGTAGGTTGCTGTGGGGAGAGGTAGGCGCGACGCCATGACTGTCCTAGACTGTTGTGAGGCCTTTGGCAGAGCGGGCTCGGTGGGCAATGGAGTGGGAGTCGGCGGTTCCCATCGTTGAGCGCTGCTCTCTCCTCGTCTGAGTGTGAAGAATTGCCCAGGCATGATGCCAGTGATTGTTTGCGTTTGGCTCTGTGCCTGCGGCCAGCGCACGTCGACCTTGGAGATCTGCTCGCCATTCTTGAGGCCGACATGGAGCCACGTCGAGGATTGTGCTAGAAAGCCATGTCCAGCGCGCACCGTTCGTATACGCGGCCTACCGTTGACGGTGAACGTGACGCGCGCGCCAATGGCGTTAGCACCTAGTAGCTTGAGCGCGACAAAGGTATTCTTCGTCTTCGATTGGTTGTGTTGCAATCGCAGTCGAGGGCCATTGCGGTTGGTGACCCAGAAGTCCAACTTCCCGTCGTAGTCCCAATCAACGACGCCGATCGAGCGTCCATCATCCATCAGATCGAGTCCACAGGCTCCTGAGATGTCTGCATATCGGGGCGAGCCATCAGTTGCGTTGCCTATATTGAGGAAGGCACTGTTGCGCTCAAAACCACTGTAGGAGCGGCCTTCTTCTAACATCGTGTTTAGCGCTTTCCATGCTTTACGATAGGCGTGCACGGCATTTGCGCTCATGTTCGCATCTGGAGATTGCGACGAAACTCGCCGCCAAGCGAAACTTCACAAATCACCAGTATCATCCGTCGTGATCATGCCATTTGCCACGGCAAGATCCTGGGCGCCGTCGTTGTTCAGATCGATGAAATTCGAGCTCCAGGCCCAACGCGCCATGTTGGCTCCCGATTGATGGGTAACATCGCGGAACGTGCTGTCTCCATTGTTCACATAGACAGAGTTTCCGCGTGCATGACGCCGGGCCTGTTGACGTGTTGCGTCATCTGCACCTGGTAGGAACTGCTTCTGCAGGGTGATGCGGTTGCCTGCACTGGACCACATGTTGCCGATGTAAAGATCCATCCAGCCATCGCCATTGTGATCACCCCACGCAGCGGACATCCCCGGTCCAATGTCGACCACGCCTGCTTCAACAGCAATGTCAGTGAAAGTTTCGCCATCGTTGCGGAATAGGTTGTTCCGACCAAAGTCATTCGACACATAGAGGTCTTGATCGCCGTCGTTGTCGAAGTCTTCCCAAGCGCAGGCGAGGCTGAAACGGCGATTGTTGGTGTCCATGCCCACCTCTTTCGTCACATCGACAAATTCAAAGCCGCCGTCATTTCTGAGGAGCGTGTTTGGGCCGCCATTATTGGCGTCGTAGTAAGGCATCGGGATTCCCAGGGCACCTTGTTCGGCTTTCATGGCGCCGCTGGCGTCGCGGCCGCAGAGATAGAAATCGACATCGCCATCACCATCATAATCCGCCGCTGCCATCGAGTTGATTTGGCCTTCACTCGGCAGCTCGGTGCGCTTCGAGAACTTGCCTGACCCATCATTCTCAAACACTGCCACGGTCCAGGCGAGTCCGACGATGAGGTCTTGATCGTCGTCGTTGTCGAGATCGATCATGAGCGCACTCCGGCAGAAATCGAGAATTGCGACTCCTGCTTCTTTGGAAACGTCCACGGCAGTGCCGTCCGGTTGATGGAGAAACAATCGGTTAGGCAGACCACCTGGCTGGAGAATGTAGACATCATCGAGGAGATCTCCATCCACATCGCCCACGACAATGCCCTGGGCGCCTAACAGATCCGCGACGAGGCTCCGGTCAGACCGTGCCCGCCAATAATCAAAGCTGTGGACTAATTGATCGGCGTAGCTATTCGTGTTTGCCAAGACCTGGGGCGCGATGTCGACAAACTCAATCCTGCCTTGGTTAGGTGTAGCCTCGCGATAGTCCTCAACGCGGACCGACCGAAGCCGGTAGGGCTCTGGACTAGTCCATTCGGTGTGCCACACGGCGGTCGCTTGAAACCACCCTTGGGCCAACTTGCCGCTCATCTCGAACAACATTCGCGCATGAACCAAGTCCTCTCGTTGCTTGACGTGCATCACCTTGAACTTGGCCCGCTTGTTTGTCGCACGAGCAAGTGGGCTCGCTAACTCTCCCAAAGACACCTCGAAGGCCTTGATTCCTCGCACTTGGTTGGGTGCAGTCTTCTGACCTTGGGTGATCGCCATCTCGTAGCTCTCAAAAAGCGGTGGGCGTTGCGAAGGACGCAGAGCGCTGGAAACCAAGTCATCAGAAAGGAGACTACTTAACTTATCGAACGCCCCTTCCTTTGAACCAGTGAGACCTGCCGCGATCACGGCCTTCATTTCGTGGCTAACCCATTCACTAAAAGCTTCGCTTTGCCATCCCGTTTCCCCCGGGTCGAGGTTCTCGAACTCTTCAGCCAAGCGTTCGTGTTTGTTCAGCCCAGTGGCTTGATTGGGGAGTGTCCCGAGTTCTACCGTGGCGAGTTCCTGTGCCGTTTGCTTGGTCGCAGTGATCTGAGGCCTCTGATCACAGCCCGCGAACAGGGTGCAGACGATGAGAAACCATGCTTTGATTGACTGGGGCATCGTGTGTTCATCGATAGCATCGGATCGCTCGTATTCCCATCTCAAGTCACGCTCACTTTGTGAAATCCAGCGTCTCCGTGGAGAATACGTAGATCGACGTGGATTCTGGAGATGAATATGATCTTGATTTGACTGCCCGAAATGGCCCAGGATGTCCTTGATACCTATGAAAGCGCCTACTCGCCTCCCGGCTACGCTGATCGCCACTCTCAGCCTCCTCGCGTTCTCTTCCGGTCACACGGCAGAGCTTCTCGGCTACTACGCATTCGAAGATGATTACAGTGATTCCTCAGGGAATGGCAATGCGGCGATTCCCTCGCAGAATCCTGATGAGTTGAGCTTCGCCGATGGACTTCGCGGAAAGGCGCTCAGCATCAATGATCCTGACGGCGATGCGAATTCCGGTGGGTCGGCAGATATCCCAATCGATGCCAATCCGACCGAATTGCCGGGGGTGACTTTTGGTGGCTGGGTCAATGTGGCCGAAGACTTCGAGTTCGACGGATTCATGGCCATGGACAATGGCGGTTGGGATCGTGGTATTACGGTCAGTGACAACACTGGTGCCACTGGTTTCGGTGTCGCGAGTGGGGGAGCGCCAATCATTGGTGCGGATATTACCCCGGGCGAGTGGCAGTATGTTGTTGCGACCTTTGATACTGATGAAGGCGTCTCAACTATTTATGTGGGTGATTCCATGGCAGCAACATTGACGACCGAGGCTACCCCGGGAGACGATCTGGCGGGTGCAGGTGAACCTGTCATTGAGATCGGACGCTACGATAACCAAGATTACAACGGCTTGGTGGATGATGTTTTCGTATTCGACGAGGCCTTGGATGCCCATCATGTGAACGCGATTCGAAACTTCCGATTGAGCAGCCTCGACTATGACCCTGCACAAGTGTCGGCGCTCTTCGCGTTGTTTGCTAGTGGGCAATCCGGCGTGATCGGCGAGGCGAGTTGGGAACCAGCAAGTGGGCTGGTTGCCGATCCTCCGGGATCTGTTGTCGATCTTGGCGATGGCCAGTTTGTCGTCGTGCTCGATGATGCCGGAAACGGCATGAGAATTAGCGAGGGCGAGGCCGATCCTGATTCTGATGATGACGGGTTGGAAGATCTTTGGGAGACGCTGCAGTTTGGCAACCTCGATCAAACGGCCGATGGAGATCCAGATGAAGATGGTCTAACGAACCTCAAGGAACTTGAGGCGGGGACGCGGCCAACTAGCAGTGACACCGACCGCGACGGGCTGGCCGATGGCGCTGAGCTCAGCGAGCACATGACCAATCCGTTGAGCATTGATACGGATAGCGATGGTTATTCTGATGGGGTCGAGCTGGCCGCGGGCTCCGACCCTACCGATTCGGAGAGTGTACCACCGCCACCACCTCCCGGTATCCTAGCGTATTATGATTTTGAGGGGACCTTTGATGACACGTCGGGCAACGATAACACGGCGAGACCAGAAATGAATCCCGACCAAGTGTCTTTCATTGATGGTTTTCGCGGCCAAGGCGCAGAAATCAATGATCCTGATACGGAAGCGAATTCTGGTGGCTCTGTAAACATCCCCGTGGACGCCAACCCCGGTGAAGAACCGGATATTTCCTTCGGTGGCTGGGTCAATGTGGCCGAAGAGTTCGAGTTTGATGGCTTCATGTCCATTGACAATGGCGGTTGGGATCGAGGTATCACGGTGACTGACAACCAAGGCGGTGCTGGATTTGGCATCGCGAGTGGTGCTGCTCCTGTCATCGTCGGAGAAATCACTCCTGATGAGTGGCAGTACGTGGTGGCGACATTCAACGACAGCGAGGATCGCGGCATCCTTTATGTTGGGAATGCGGACCCAGCTGTTCGGACGACCGAGACCGGAGAGACACCCGATGCCGGTGATACACCGGGTGAAGTGGAAATCGAAATTGGTCGCTATGACAATCAGGATCTCAATGGCGTCGTGGATGATATTTTTGTTTATCGAGGTGAGCTGAGTGACCATCAAGTGAATGCCATTCGGAACCTTCGGCTAAGTGCGATTGACCACTCGCCCGTCGAGGCTGTGCAGTTGTTCGAGTTGTTCGGCTCTGGAGAGAGCGGAACGGTCGGTCTGTTCACCTGGACGCCAGTAGCTGGTTTGGCGGCAACTCCTCCTGGTGCTGTGGTGGAGGCCGGACAAGGATTCACCGTGGTTCTCGATGACGATGGCAATGGGATGATGTCCAGCGCGGCACCCCGGTTCCTGATCTCATCGATTACTCGAGATGACGTCTCGAGTGTCACCCTCACTTGGAACTCAAATACCAATAAGTTATACGCCGTAGACGCCTCGAATGACCTTACTACATGGGACACTCTTGTAGAACTTCTTCAGCCCACGGGCGAAGAGACGAGCTATGTTGATATGTCAGGTGAAATCGCCACCGACCTTCAGCGTTACTATCGCGTGCGGGAGCAAGCGCCTCCAAAGTTGTTTGAGGAAGGTTTCGAAGAGGGAGCTGAAGGGTGGACCGTCGGCGTTGTTGCAGGTTTCAGTGCCACAGGTACTGCCTGGGAACTTGGGGCGCCTAACAACAACGGACCAGCGGCAGCCTTCGCCGGTGAGAATGTGTATGGAACCGATTTGGATGCCAATTATGAAGACGCCACAGGCATCTATTTGCGCTCCCCGGTCATCGATCTTACGGGCGCTGGGCGCGCGAAACTCACCTTCCAACATTTCCTCGCGGCCTCTGATGGGGAAGGTGGGCGTCTAAATATCCTGGAGGCCGACGGAACACCTACTCCGGAGGGGGCTGGGCTAAAGCTCTACATTGGACCTGAAGGAAATACCGGAGATTGGGCACAGGAGTCGATTCGCTTAGCTGATTTCGATCGCCCAATCATCCTGGAGTTCGAGATCCTTTCAGCAGTAGACGACGATCCAATTAACCGTGCCGGTTGGTTTATCGATGAGATCGTCGTAGACTGAGGACGATGAATGTCATGATCCGGTGCTTGTGCGCCATCTGGTTGGTCTGCCTTTCCTGGGTTCAGGCTCAGGATAGTGTGGTTGTCTTCAACGAAATCCACTATCATCCGCCTGCAGAAGAAACCGAATGGATTGAGCTGCACAATCAGATGGCGGTTGACGTCGATATCTCCGGTTGGCGCCTGCGTGGCGGGATCAAGTATGACTTCCCAGCCGATACGGTCATTGGGGGCGGGGATTACCTGATCATCGCAGCCGATCCGGCAGGCGTGAAGGTGCCTTTCATTGATGTGTTGGGTCCATTCGAAGGCAAATTAAACAACGGTGGTGATACGCTGCGCTTGGAGGATCGATCGACGTTAGGGACGGTGGTGGGAGGCGAGCCTCGGTATCGGGTGATGGATCGTCTCACTTACGATGAGACCATGGAGACGGATGGGACTGGTTTTACTCTGGCAAAAATCGATCCGGATGGGGGAACTGAACCGTTATGGAATTGGTTAGCCAGTCATAATGCGGGGGGCACTCCCGGCCGTGCAAACTTTCCGCCAGGAACGGTGCCTTCTATTCCTGAGAACGGGCAGTTGGGGCCAATCGTGATCAATGAGATCATGTATCGCCAGCGACCTGCTCATGCCAAGCCAGCAGTTCCAGGTGAGTTTGCTCATGACGAACTCGTCGGACTCAACACCCCTTGGAAATTCGACGCCAGTGGATTGGCGCCTCTAGTAGACTGGGAATCTGGAGCGATTGATTGGCCGACTGGCAATGCGCCCTTTGGAGTGGGTTTGGATACTCCTGCGGTGACGATACGCACGCCACTGTCATTGTCCTCTGGCAATGTTCCCTTTGTTGCCACTCACTACTTCCGCAAGACGTTTCAGTTCACCGGAGATCCGGCAAGCTATTATGATCTGGCATTGAATCTCTATGTCGATGACGGTGCCGCAGTCTATCTCAACGGCACGGAGATCTATCGTGCGAATCTGCCCGAAGGTCAACTCACGAACAGAACCTCCGCCTTGGATGCGGTGAGCACGCTTGAATGGATCAATGTCCCTGACATCGATCCTAATCTGCTCCAACCGGGTGACAATGTGCTTGCGGTGGAGCTTCATCAGCAGTTCACCCTGTTTACCAAGAGTGATGATGCGGCCTTCGCTGCTGAGTTTGTTGCACGGCGTGCCACGAATCCTCCGGTAGGGGCGCAGCCTCATCGAGAGTCGGGAGAAGAATGGATTGAGTTGTACAATCGGAGTGATCGGCTTGTGGACTTGTCTGGTTGGCGTCTGGAAGACAAGCCGTTCGATGACGGCACCACACTCGCTGCGGGTGCCTATCTGGTGGTAGATTCGCTCAAGGGCACATTAAGCAATGGCGGCGAATCGATCCTGTTGCGCGATGCTGAAGGCAACGTGGTCGATGAGGTGTATTATCGGGATAATGGCCGTTGGCCGAAATCTGCGGATGGGTATGGATCGAGTTTAGAGCTTCGAAATCCCCATGCTGACAACGCGGTGGCGGAAGCTTGGGCCCCGAGTGATGAATCGACCCATTCGGAATGGATCACCTACAGTTATGAAGGCGTGGCGGAGAACGATGGCATTGGGACCTCTCTATATAACGAGATTGTCATTGGGATGCTCGATACTGGCGAGATCTTGTTAGATGATGTCAGTGTCATTGAGAATCCTGACGGTGCGGCGATCGAGCTGATGCAGAATGGGGATTTTGAGCAAGGAGACTTGGATGCGATGCCAGATCATTGGCTGGCTGTCGGCACGCACGGTGAACACGGTCGGACACGACTCGTGGAAGATCCGGATTCTCCCGGCAACAAGGTCCTTCACCTCATGACGACCGGTGCGACTGAAGACAAGCACAATCAGCTGAGTTCGGTTTATGATAATAACGATCGAGTCCAGTTAGGCCGGACGTATCGGATTTCTTTTCGTGCGAAATGGCTCTCTGGATCCAACCAGCTCAACACGCGTCTCTACTTCAATTATTTGCAGCGCACGACACGCCTGACGGTCCCTGATTCTGGGGGAACACCAGGGCAGCGCAATTCAACCTTCTCTCCTGACATTGGACCCACGCTCGATCATCTCACGCAGACCCCGGTCTTGCCGACTGCTGATCAATCAGTCGATGTTAGAATTCGAGTCGCCGATCAAGATGGAATCGACACGGTCAAGCTGACCTACGCGATTAATGGAGGGACTCTATTCTCGGGTGGGACTCACGTCGTCGACATGGAGGCAGAGAGCAATGGCATTTACAAAGGAACGGTTCCCAAGCGAAAGGTGGGCGATGTGATTCGGATCCATGTCTCCGCCACGGATACTCTCGGAAATGTAACGCATTATCCAAGACAGGGGGCGGACGCGCGAGCCATGTATGAGGTGATAGACGATCCGACGCTTGATGACGGGCCTCATCGGTTGCGGGTTTTGATGGAGAAGAAAGATCGAGAATATCTTTTTCAGGATGCGGTGAGAATGAGCAATGATCGCATTCTTGGTACGGTGATCTATAAGGATATTGTCTACTACAATGTGGGGATTCGACTCAAAGGCAGTGCCTGGGCCCGAAACAACACGCCCTTCCAAGGTTTGAACATTCGATTCGATTCCGAGAAGCCATTCCGAGGGGTGCATGAAACGATTGCCATGGAGCGCGACCCAGGGAAGGGCGAAATCATGGCGCACCATTTGTTCTATGCGGCCGGGGGGAAGCTTCCAGCCTACTACAATGATATTGTTCAGCTCGACTTTGATCAGGCAAGTTTCTCCGGTCGTGTCCTTCTCTTGATGGCTCGCACTTCTGGTCCCTTTCTCAGGGGCACCTTCGACAACGCTAGCGAAGGAACAGTTTACAACCTGGAACTTCTCTACACGCCTAATGGAACGATCGGCGGGCCAGAAACGGCCAAGCGCCCGTTCCCCTACAATCACACCAATGGGCGCTACGACTTCCGGATCATGGGTCCTGACAAGGAAGCCTATCGATGGGGCTTTCAGATTCGGAGCAATCGCGATCGGGACAACTATGAGCCCGTTCTCAGAGCGGCAGAAGCTTTTCACCTGGAAGGGAGCCGTCTGGAGACGGCGGCCGAGACAGCGCTGGATGTTGATCAATGGGCGCGTGCCTTTGCCATGATGGCTCTGAATGGCAACGATGATTTTTACAGCCGGATCTGGGAACACAATCTCCGGCTCTACCATCGGCCGGACGACGATCGCCTTCTGGCCGTTCCCTGGGATTTCGACCGTGCCTGGCGATTGAGTTCCTCATCTCCTCTCATCGGGGAGCGCAACGGAGATGGCGATCCCGTCAATCTCTCCAAGCTCTTTGAGGGATCGGTCAATCGTCGGCTCCTCCACAGTCACTTGCATGATCTCTTGGATAGTGTCTACAACACAGACTATGTCGACTCTTGGGCGAAACATTATGGGGCCTTATTTCGGAGCAGTCTAAGTAGCGTGACAAGCTATGTCCGGACGAGATCGAGTTTCGTGCGCAGGCAACTCCCTGATGAAATCCCATTCATCATCACGACGAATGGAGGCGTGGACTTTTCTATCGACCGAACCTTCGTTCCTTTGACCGGTCGAGGGTGGATCAATGTTCACGAGATCCGCCTGGAAGGGCTTCCGGCTCCGTTGCCGCTCGAATGGCGCGGTTCGGAGAATTGGAGGACTACCATTCCCGTCAACGAGGGAACGCATCCTGTCACGATCGTGGCGTATGACATGCGGGGCAATGAGGTAGGCTCCGCCTCGATCACCGTTACAAGCACCGCAAACGAGGTGCTTGCTAGTGCTAAGAATATGATGGTTTCTGAGATTCACTATCATCCGGCGGATCAGACGGCGAGTGAAACGGCTGCAGGATTTGATGACGCAGACGCGTTTGAATTCCTTGAGCTATGGAACGTTTCCAACAGCTTACGCGTCGAGTTGAATGGCTTGCATTTCACCAGTGGCATCCGTTTTGAGTTTGCAGAGACGGTTCTGGAGCCTGGTGAACGTGCGGTTCTCGTCGCCGATCGGTTGGCCTTCGCTCAACGTTATGGTGATCAAGTGCGCGTGTTGGGAGAGTATAATGGTCAGCTCAGAAACAGTGGCGAACGCGTTCTTCTCATTGCCGCCAACGGCTCCGTGATTGCTGATATCGATTACGACGATGATGCGCCGTGGCCGATTGAGGCCGATGGCGACGGACCCAGTCTGAGCTTCAGCGGCATACCAGGCGAGAGCCTGCCAGATGATCCGCAACACTGGGCCGCAAGCGTCATGTCAGGTGGTGATCCTGGCGTCTCGACGGGCGCTGCTGACATCACCTACGCAATGTGGAAAGAGGCGAACGGTTTGACTGATGATGCTGCGGATCTAGATGGCGATGGAATTTCGAACTTCTTGGAGTACGCTTTTGGATCAGATCCTCGAGATCCGTCTAGTTGTCGACTTCCCGCGCTAGACGCGTCAACGCGTCTGTTAGCGATTCCGGTGCGACCAGGCGCGATGGATGTGCAACGAACGCTCGAAGCGTCTTCCAATCTCGAGACCTGGGGGGCGGGAAAGATGTTTCGGTTGGTTCGCTCCGAAGGTGATATGCTCTTCTATCAAGAAGAGGCGGATGCTTCTATTAGAGAGAGATATATTCGTGTGAAAGTAGAGCTGTGAGGTAGAGGCGACAGGAGTGTCGCCTTTTCTTGATGTCTATTGGCGTCGGCGGGCAAACAACAGGCCGCTTCCTAGCAAGAGAAGCAGCGCAGAGGAAGGTTCTGGAATGAGTCCCCAAGAACCGGGTGCGGGAATGTCGCCAGGAGCGTCTTCGCCCAAGTAGAGAATGCCTGCAATGCGGTCGGCACCTAACACATAATCACCACCATTCTTATAGGGAGCCATGTTGAACTATGCCATGTCTGGAAATCCATCGACGACAGACTCATCCAGACCGGCAAGATCACCGACCACGGTGCCGAGACCAGTATCATTGGCACCGGCCGATTGCGTCAGATCAACTGGCAAGGTCACGACGCCACTTGTTAGGGTTGAGGAGCCGTTCGATACGTTGAGTTGAAGAATGTCTTCCCCAGCGCTACTGGTAAGGTTGACATCGAGGCGGATGCTTAGCGTCTGATTCGAGAATGCCTCGATACCGACAGCAAAGAACACATCTCCAGTTGGTGAACTGGTATTGAAATCGCCTTGGTCCTGATACACGTGGAGGCTTGAACCGATTAGACCAATCGCGATCCCTGTCCCATCGCCACCAGATTCGAACAGTATCTGGTTCGGTGAGGCCGGAAGGTTGGTGGCGGCAAAGCCAATGTCAGCAGTCCAATCCATCACGCCGACCAGAGGATCTGAGGTGTCGTTGACACCTGGCAAGAGGTCATAAACGGCACTGTGACTGGAGCTGGCAAGGGCCAAAGAACTGAGAAGGGTGAGAGCGCGCTTCCTCATGGCAATGCACCATATAAGCTTGTGGTAACAAGTGTGATCGTAATTCTCATCGTGCGCCCTCTCATGAGAAATAATTCGGCAGGTACGACCCAACCCATGAATAGTGTAGGAGTGGCAACCACCCTTTCAGAGCCCAGCGGTGGGAGCGAACACCTCTCCGAGGGCGATTTTATGCGGCAGCTGATGCAGCATGAGCCCGCTTTGCGGGCCTTTGCTCGGGCGTTATTGCCAAATTGGCATCTGGTGGATGAGGTGATTCAGGAGGCGAGTATCACGTTGTGGGACAAGTTTTCTCAACTGCGGGATGAGGAGGGCTTTCTTCCGTGGGCGAAAGTAGTCGTCCGCTTCAAGTGCCTTTCGGCCATTTCCAAGATGCAGCGCGATCGGCATGTGTTCAGTGATGGCGTGCTCGAAATTCTTGCGGATGACGCGGAAGCGATCGACGTGGAAGAGCAGGCTGCGGCCCGCATGGCTTTACGAACTTGCTTGGATCGCTTCTCTGAACCCCATCAGGAACTTCTGTTGGCTCCCTATTCAGGTGATGGGCGTGTGAAATCGATCGCGGAAGAAAGCGGGAAGTCGGCCAATGCGCTCTACAAATTGTTAGGGAGGCTTCGAGAGAAACTGTCCGTCTGCATTCATAAGAATCTCAAACCTCAGACCTGCTAAGGTGAATCCTGAAGAGCTCATCCATCGCTATTTGTTAGGCGAGGCGACCGGTGCGGAGATCAAGGCTCTCGAAGTGATGCTGGTGGAAGATGTCGAGGTGCGGCGCAAGTTTATCTTTGAGGCCGGGGTAGATGCAGGTCTTCGAGAGATTGCCTTGGAGCGCGTGTCAGAGCCGAAGGCGATCGAGAAAGTGCCGTTCAAAGCGAGGTTCTTGTCCGTTGGTTTCGCGGCTGGTGTTGCTTTCTTGTTAGGGGTGGGGATCATGCATTTCGGGGGAGAGACAGTGCCCGATGAGAGTGTGAACAATGTTGGGGTCGAGGAGCCTATGGCAGAGGGCTTCGCAGTCATTGAGAATCTCTTCGGTGCTGAGTGGGCACCCCATGAGAAGGCGCGGAGGAAAGGGGATAGCCTGGGGGCCGAGGTTCTGCGTCTCCAAGGTGGGTTGGCTGAGGTGCAGTTCTTCTCGGGTGCGACAATGATGATTCAGGGGCCTGCGGAGATCGCTTTGAAGTCGGCTTGGGAAGCGCATTGTCAGGATGGTGTGGTTAGAATGCGAGTGCCGCCGGCGGCACGTGGATTCAAGCTGTGCGGCCCGGAGACCGAGATTGTTGATCTCGGCACGGAGTTTGGGTTTCAGGTCCGAGATGGGGCTGCTCATGTGGAAGTGCTCGATGGGGAGATCTCGTTTCGTCATCGGGAGGGTGAGGAGCACATTGCCACCAAAGGGGCGGCATGGGCGTTGCCTGGTGATAGGGCAGAATCCGAAGCCGAACGTGGCCTTGTTCCCTTTCCAAAGATGAGTCGTATGGGAGGACAGGTTCAGTTGAGTCAGCGTAAAGGTTTCGAGCAATGGCAGTCTTTCAGCGCTGACTTTGCACGTGATGAACGAGTCATCGCTTACTACTCGTTTGATCGCGATGATTTGTCGGCTGTGATCCCGAGCCTGGCCGAACCTCGAAGTTCGGAACTCGATGGTGCGGTAGTGTTGGCGGAGTCTGCTGCAGGGCGTTGGCCCGGGATGAAGCAAGCGCTGGAATTTCGGCGGCCTGGAGCGCGTGTACGTGTGCGTATTCCTGGTGAGTTCCAAGCCCTAACGTTTTCTGCGTGGGTGCGATTAGATAGTCTCGACCGCCGTTACAATGCTTTATTCATGGGCGACGGCTACGAAACGGGCGAGCCCCACTGGCAAATTCGCGACGATGGAAAGTTGATGCTTTCCGTCATGGTGGACGATTCCCGTCATTATCCTGACCGTCCGGATTTGCGCTATCATCGCGTCTATTTCTCGCCACCCATGTGGGATCTATCGATGAGTGGGCAATGGTTGCACTTGGCTTCAGTCTTTGATCCCGCTTCTCAGACCGTGTCGCATTATGTGAATGGAACGCGGCTCTCTCGTGAAGTGATCGCTGCGGACTTCCTGATCGCCACCTTGCGTATCGGTAACGCAGAAATCGGCAATTGGGGGCAGCCTTTGAGAAAGGATCCAAGCTTCGCCATTCGAAATCTTAATGGTAGGATCGATGAAATTGCCATCCTGAACGCTGCTCTCACCGACACTGAGATCCGCGAGTTGCATGACCGTAGCCGAGCCGGACATTATTAACTCCCCCACCTCTGCCCACCCGACCATGAAGAAAGCCCCCACTCCCGCGACATCTCTTTTCGTGATTGCACTCCCATTGATGTTCGCGTTCACGGCCAGCGCGAAGCTTGTGGCCTGGTTCCCGCTCGATGAAGCCGAGGATGATGCGAAGCTCGAGGTGGCTGAGATGGTTGAGAACCGCGGTGACTCATTTACCATCGGCTATGATCCTAAATTCCCGGAATCGTCATTCATCAATCGTGGTCACCCTTCAGCGCGGGCGAATCTGGGTACGTCCTATCTCATTAGCAAAGGTGGCGGTTTGGAGCTAGGTGACCATATGGCCGTTCAGCCAACGGACAAATTCACGATATCTTTCTGGTTCCAACCGCTTACGTTAGACGCGTTTGATCGATTCATGGAGACTCAGGTGACGAATACGAATGCCCAGGATGGAATCCGCATTGACATGGGTTCAGGGAATCGGGTGCGCGTGCTGATCCGTGATGGCGGTGAAGCGAATACGCAGTTCAATCATCCCATTACGTTGAAGAATGATGGCACCTGGTACTTCTTTTCCTTCCGCTATGATTCCGAGGGGATCGATAATGCGCCCTTCCAACTGACGGTAGTCGAAGCCACTGGCGAACTGCTCGATGAGTTTGCCATCATGGATGCGACGGGAGGACCTGGAGCCCTCAACACAGGTCCTATTAGTTCCCCTCATGCTGTATGCACGTTAATTGGAGTTGAGAATACTGGTGGAACAGGTGGAAACAACCTTCACGCGGCCTTTGATGAACTTGCCTTCTACGACAATTCGGATGGCAATGGCGTCCTTTCCGATGAAGAACTAGCAAACGTCTACAACTTCGGGCCCTCGGGCGTTCAGTTGATTGGAGCTTTCTCATCAGACGTTGCAAGTGTCTCACCGGGAAGTCCCGCGACATTGTCTTGGGAGCTCTTGGGCATTATCGATACGTTAGTCATGGACGATGGCCAAGGAAACGTGACGGATCTTCTTCCATTGACCGATGCTGGAAAGGGCACCCTGGCAGTGATGCCTGACGAAACCACGACCTACACGCTACGAGCCGTAGGAGATGAGGCTGTGAATGTGCTCACGCTGAAGATCCTTGCAGGCGCTGCGCCTGAGATTGGTTCGTTTACGAGTACTAAGAAAGTTATTAAGAGTGGCGAATCGGTAGACCTTTCCTGGCTTGTCACGGGGGCAGACTCCCTTTCGATGAATCCTGGAGCTGCGGATATCATGGGGATGACGACCATTAGCGCGGCACCCACCGAGACGACAACGTATACCTTGTCTGCAACCAATGGCTTTGGGACGACTTCTGCCGACGCGCTCGTAACGGTGATTAGTGGTCCAGTGCCAGCACATCTCTATGTGGCGTCTCATCCTGACAATAACGACAATACGTGGGTAGACGGCGTTGCGAATAAGAACTTGGGTGTAAACGGAGCCATTCTCAATACGTCGCTGGTGGAGCCAAGCCCCAATACAAATATCACTTCGACCTATGCCTCAGACGGTGGACTTGCCGGTGCTACGGCGGGCAGTTTTCAGTTTCCTGAATTCACGGTGGAGATCTGGCTGCGACCGGGCGAGGATCTCGGAGCAGATCATGAAGTCGTCTTTGAATCCGGGGGGGGACAGAATGGGATCGCCGCGATGATTACGCAAAGCGGCTTCCGATTTATTGGCAGTATCGGGGACGAACGCACACTCGATATCGAAGTGCCGATGGGAGGGCTGGTGCTCGACGACTTTGTTCAACTGGTCTTCTCGATCGACGCGAATACGGATGCGTTTGAAGTGTCTATCCGTGACACGTTTGGGAGTACGAAGACGGCTTCTGAAACTGCGGACGTTCTCATTGGCGGCAATGGAGCGGTTGTCTTCGCCTATGGCTCCGGCGGTCTGGGTGGTGACAACAATCTTGGCGGGCGGACTGAAGCGGCGGATGTGAATCCAGAAGGGCTCACAGGGTTTGCGGGTGAGATCGCGATCCTAAATATTTATGATAGCATACTGAGTAGTGATGACATTCAGCTCGCGTTTGATGCTGTGGCAACTGCCGTTGGGACGCCTCCTCCAGCATTTGCTATCAGAGAAATCGTTCGCGATGCCAACGCTGGCACCCTGACGCTTACTTGGGATGCAGTTAGTGGAAGCACTTACGGCGCTCAGTTCTCTACCGATTTGGAAGAGTGGTTCGATCTTGCCGGGCCGTTTACGGCCACGGGCGAGCAGACCACGGAGATTATCAATGTGCCTAATCCTCCTGAGTTCTTTGTAAGAGTTGGTGTTCAACAATAGTGATTATGAGATTCTTTGCTATCCTTCTTGGTATCGCGTGGTTCACCTCTGCTGCGAAGGGACAGCCGCAGATCACCGAGTTCGTCGCGATCAATGCGGCGTCTCTTGCGGATGGCGATGGCAGTACGCCTGACTGGATTGAGATCCACAATCCCCAGGCGGAGCCCCTCAGTCTTTGGGGCTATCATCTTACCGATGATGTCGAGATCCCTGACAAATTCACTTTTCCAGAAGGAGCGATGTTATCTGGTGGAGGCTATTTGGTCGTCTTTGCTTCAGGGAAAGACGAGCCCGGCTACACTGATGCCAGCGGTAACCTTCATACGAATTTCTCCTTGGACGGCGATGGCGACTACCTTGCCTTGAGCGCTCCCGATGGAACGCTCATTCAAGTGTTTGATCCAAGTTATTCAAAGCAGTTCGAGGATGTGTCGTATGGGATTGGCACTTCAGCGGCTTTCACTTCACTGGTGACGTCTGAGACGGCGGCGACTTGGTTTGTACCCAATGCGGACATTGGGAGTGATTGGCAAATGGCAGACTTTGATGCTGCGGCATGGAACAACTCCAGTGTTGGTGTTGGTTACGGTCACGATGCCTTGGTTAGTGACGGTGGCAATACGCGTAGTGTCATGTGGTTTGGCAATCCCTCCGTGTATCTGCGTGTCCCATTCGGTGTGGAGGATCCGAGTGCGATCACGTCACTCACTTTGAATATGCGTTTCGATGATGGCTTTGTCGCGTATGTCAATGGAACGCGTGTAGCGGCTGCCAATGCGCCGGACGAGGCAGAGTTGATGAACAACTCGACGGCGACTGCTGAGCGCCCCGAAGATCGTGTGGCTGCGGCAGAAGCGTTCACGATTCCTGCCAATGTGCTTGTTTCCGGAACGAATGTCCTCGCCATTCATGGACTCAATTTCTCTGCTTCTGGTGCGAACTCGGCCGACTTCCTAGCGCTACCAGAACTGACGGGGCTATCGACTGATGCTGCTGGTAATTTTGGTTATTTCACCAAGCCAACTCCTGGCAAGATGAATGGCGAGTCACCCCTAATTGGCTTTGTCGAAGATACGAAGTTTTCCCATGACCGAGGCTACCACACAGAGGCTTTCGATCTTGCGATCACGACAGCGACTCCTGGGGCGACCATCATTTACACCACGGACGGGACGCCTCCCTCTCCAGATACCGGTAACATCTTTGTGGATACCATGAACGGAACGATCTATACAGAGCCCATTGCGATCAGTGAAACCACGACGCTACGCGCCATGGCAATGAAGACAGGTTATCAGTCAACGAACATCGACACGCAAACATACCTCTACGTGGATGACATTGTTCGCCAAGATCGGCCTTCGGATTATCCCTCGTCTTGGGGCGGTGGTCGTGCTGACTACGACATGGACCCTGACATTGTTGATCACCCGGACTATGCAGATAAGTTTCACAAGGCTTTTGCCGCGCTTCCTTCGTTGTCACTCGTTTTTGACCCGGATGCGTTCTTTGCGGCGTCTACGGGAATCTATCAGAATCCCCAACGTGAGGGAGCGAACTGGGAGCGACCTCTATCCGTCGAGTTCATGATGCCCGATGACTCGGAACCTGGATTCCAGATCAACGCGGGTGTGCGTGTTCAAGGTGGCTCCTCTCGTAATACTGACACTCCCAAACATTCCCTATCATTGCGCTTTCGAGCCGACTATGGTGCCGAGAAACTGCGATACCCGTTGTTTAAGAATTCGCCTGGAGGTGACACCGCCGTGGACCGCTTCGATCTTCTCCAACTGCGGCCAGAGTACAACTTCGGCTGGATGCACCGGCACTGGTATCAAGCCCTCCACGCTCTTTATGGACGCGATCAGTGGGCGAGCGATCTCTTCAATGCCATGGGGCAGAATGGCTCCCACGGACGGTGGGTGCATCTCTTTCTGAACGGCATTTACTGGGGGGTCTATGATGTCCACGAGCGTCCCGATGCGGATCACATGGCGAACTACTTTGGTGGGACTGATGATGATTACGACACGGTGAATTCATCCAACGCAACGCGCGGAGATTTGCGTGCCTACAACGACATGATGGATATCGCCTACGGGAGCATTGAGGATGAATCTGACTACAATGACATCAAAGAGTTTCTCGATATCGATGCCTTTATTGATTACATGATCCTCAATGCCTATGTGGGCAACCGTGACTGGGATGGCCACAATTGGCGAGCGGCGCGACGACGTGAACCTGGCGCGGGCTACCTCTTCTTTCCATGGGACACCGAATTTGCCGCGTCCCACGTTGGCGGCGGGGCTTTTGATCCGCCAGATTTCTTCACCACCACACTCTCGACCGATGTGACGGACAAGAACGGCCATCGTCGGCCCACCGGACTCCAACAGCGCCTTGCCATGAACGATGAGTATCGGAGAAGATATGGTGATCGCGTCCACGCCCACTTCTTCAATGGCGGACCGCTCACGCCCGAGAGGGCTGCTGCCATGTGGACAGCTCGATCTGCATCGATGAATGATGCGATTGTGGCCGAATCGGCGCGCTGGGGAGACTTTCGTCGTGATGTCAATCCAGGGCGATGGAGTAAGGACCAGTTTGATCTCTATACGCGAGACGAGCACTATTTGCCGGTTCACGAATGGCTCCTGGATACTTACATACCTCAAAGGTCTGACATCGTGCTAGAGCAGTTGCGTAACCGCAGCCTATATCCCAAGTCTGGTGCACCCGATTTCTCCGTGCATGGTGGCATGGTTGCTCAAGGAACAGAGGTTCTGCTCGGGAGTAGTGTCCAATACACCACGGACGGATCAGACCCACGACTTCCCGGAGGGAATCCGAACGCTATCTCGGGCAGTAGTCTCGTGCTGAATGAATCCACACATCTCAAAGCGCGCAAGCGAACCATCTTTGGTGACTGGTCTGCACTCACAGAAGCGTTCTTCACTGTCGGTTCTAGTGACCTCCGTGTTAGCGAAATCATGTATCATCCGGCCGACCAGCCTCGGGCAGAGTTTGTCGAGATTCACAACAGCGCCGACCACGCTGTTTCGTTGGCTGGCCTTCTGTTTAGCAATGGGGTCACCTTCGAATTCGATCTCCATTCGTCGATCCAGTCTCTTGCCCCAGGTGCGCGGCTTCTCGTCGTCCGTGATATTAAGGCTTTCAAAGTTGTTTATGGGGATGTTCACAACGGCATTATTGCTGGCTCCTTCCAGGATGGCACGAGCCTGTCCAATAGTGGTGAGACCCTGACCCTTTCTGATCCCAACAAGGCCGTAGTCTTCACCGTCACCTACAACGACAAGGCTCCTTGGCCAACGAACGCAGATGGTCATGGACGCTCGCTCGTCTATACGGGTGGAGATGCGAGCTCTGTTGGAAGCTGGGGGGCCTCCGCTGCGCCAAATGGCGGCCCAGGTGCAGCCGATACGGCCGAGCCTGCCTCGTTGGATATTCTCTCGGCTCCGCTAGAGATTGTGCGAACGAGTGACGTACTCATGCTGACGTATTCGACGACGTTGGCAGAAGCCGAGATCTCGATTCAGCAATCAGCCGACCTGAAGGTATGGGCGGACATTGAACCCGAAGTTCTGAGTGAGACCGTCGATGGGGACTCTCGATTGGTCACGGTCGAGTTGCCTGAAGATTCAGCGGGCTTTGTCCGTATCGTGGCAGTGCCAGGAAATTAATCTCACGTAGAGACGCGGAGTTTTTTAAACGAATGAAACTGGCGAAACAATCGTTCCGACTCAGACGTGGTCTTCACCTAATCAGCCAACTCCCTATAATATGAATCTCTGCGTGAGCCTTCTTTCAGAAGTCTTGTTATCTTAGCCTCACTAACCCTGTGTCGTGACCTCTGCGCTTGCAGATCGCCCCAACATTATCCTCATCCTCTGCCACGACCTTGGCTACGGCGATTTGGGGTTCAACGGAGCCATTGATATATTGTTCAGCGCCTAGTGGAGTGGCCTAACGAAACATATTATCACTTGTCCGGCGTGAGAGGTTTGATTGTCACGCCCGTCGCGCTGACGTGGTAGCCTACGCCAGATAGACCTGTGATGTAGCGAAGAATTGCTGAGGCCGGTACGTCGATTAGATCAAGGGTGATAGAAGAGCCACCTTTCGGAATCGAAGGGGCGATGGTGATTGGAACGCCCTTTTTCTCAGGGTCCAGTTTGATGGTTTCAGCGCGTAGCCAGTCAATGGCCTCTTTGAGGGATGCACCTTCGAGGCGCGCTTGAGGAATAACGATCTTGTTCAGCATCTTTGCGATGGCGACCGCACCTGGATCGTCGTCGTCGTTCTCTCCGACGGGCTCTGTTCCATCGCGCGGTTTGATCTTTTCGGCATACTTGTTTATCAGAGCATCTACCAATTTCATATTTGTTTGCGTGTTTCTGACGATGAGTATCGACCGCTTCTCTTGGTGAAACGCACTCGCGCCCTCGGGAAATTCGACCTTTGCTGCTTCTGGAATTTGCTTCTGGGTCACCGCTGATGACGATGCCTTTGATTTCAGGTTGAGGTCCTGAGTGGCGATTTGAATGAAGTTCTCTGGAGCACGGTAGGACTTGGTGTAGAGGGGCCCATCAGAGACCGAGGGCGAGATGATTGTAGTTGGGATGACAAGACTGGGTAGGAGGCGCTACGGGTTGCGACGGCTCAGTTGAACCGGCTTCGATTTCAACGGGAGCTATTTCACGGTGCACAGGTGTTTCTGCGGGTACCTAAATGTGAACCAAGGCTGGGAGAAACGATAGGATCGCGACGGCAATCGAGGCTCGGATTGTCCATCGCCAGAACACATTCCTGAGAGCCGCCGACCCTCGCTTGAGGCAAAGGATGTAGATCAGATGGCAGACAAGTAGAACGACCATCCCGCGGAGACTAGCAAGCCATACAGGATGCAAGTGAGTGATTGTCAGGGGATCGAAATTCATCGGTTGCGTTTCGCCTCCTCGATTTTTCGTTCAATTCGCACGATGTCTTAGGAGCCGAGCTCTTGGTCCTTCATGTTCAAGAGACCGGAGACCGCTTGTCCTACGGAACCATCGAAGAAGGTCTCTACAATTCGGCGAAGAGCGGAGTCGGCGGCTTTCTCCCGTTGCCATCGCGCTGTGTAGACGAATAGTCTTCCGTCCTTTTGTCGAAGCAAATGGCCTTTGCGCTCTAGCACTCCCAAGAGAGTGCGAACGGTAGAGTAAGTGGGAGGATCCGCCAACTTTTCATGAATGTCTCTCTCTGATGCCGCTCGTCCTGCGTAAACAATATCCATGACCTGGTTTTCTCTCCGCGTGAGGGCACCATCTTGCCCATCACGAATCTGTTTCTTCTTAGCCATCTCTTAAAGCTAAAAAAGTAATCGGCTGCTTGATCTGAGAAGGCGCGGTATTTAAGAAATATTCGTCGGCAGGTCTGTCAACGACGCAGAATAGGAGAGCATGTATCATTCTATCGCGCAGCGGCTTGCCGCAGCTTCGATTGGTTCCTACGCTTAGAGCAGTTCCCTTAAAATGAGACCTACCTTCTGCAGTTTACTCGGTGCCTGTTTCCTGTACACCTACGTCCTTCCCTGGTCTTCTCGCGCGGCCGACTATGAGACGGAAATTAGGCTGATCCTTGAAGAGAATTGCCTCGACTGCCATGGCCCTGACAAGCAGAAGTCCAAGCTCCGTGTCGACAAGCGGGCGCTCTTGGTAAGGGGTGGGGATAGTGGTATGCCTAGCATCGTGCCTGGTGATCCGACGAAGAGCCACTTGATCGATCTCGTCAAAGGAACAGATCCAGATGAAATCATGCCGCCAAAGGGTGAACCGCTGACAAGTGACCAGATTGCTCTATTGGTGAAGTGGATCGAGGGCGGAGCTGAATGGCCTGGCCAGATGGACGAAGTGGCTGAGGTCACCACAGACCACTGGTCGTTCCAACCGGTGATCCGACCGGCTGTTCCGAGTGGTGCTAACAAGCCGGTGGATGCGTTTCTCATCGCAGAGCTGAAGGACGTTGGGATTGAGGCGAACGGACCAGCCGATGCGCGATCCTTGATTCGTCGCGTCTCGATTGTATTGACAGGCTTGCCTCCGACGCCTGAACGCGTGGCGACTTTTGAGGAAACGTGTGCACAGGATTCAGACGCTGCTTACGCAGAGCTGGTGGACGAACTGCTTGTGTCCAAACACTTTGGTGAACGCTGGGCGCAACATTGGCTCGATGTGATTCGTTGGGCCGAAACGAATGGCTCCGAGTCAAATCTCTATCGCAAGAACGCCTGGATCTATCGCGACTATGTCATTCGTGCGTTCAATGAGGATCTTCCTTACGATCGCTTTGTCAGGGAGCAGCTGGCAGGAGATCAGTTAGGCTGTGGTGACGCCACGGGCTTTCTCGTGGCAGGACCGCATGTGCCTGCGGCTACGGTTGGCCAGGAGGAGACAGCCATTCGCCAGGCGCGCGCGGATCGTATGGATGAGATCATGCAAACGGTGGGAGCATCCATGCTTGGGGTCACGGTAGGTTGCGCGCGCTGTCATAATCACAAGTTCGATCCCATCTCGATCAAGGACTACTATGCACTCACAGCGGTCTTTCAGGGCGTCGAGTTTGGCGGGCGGGTTCCTGAATTCTCTGCAGATCATCCTCGTAGAGAGCGCGCTCAAGTTATTGGGGCTAAGATGTTCACAGAACGGGCCACGCTGCGGAAGTTTCTCGGCGTGTGGGAAGAGAATTGGGGTGGCTTTGCCGAAGTGCAGTTCCCTGCCACGACGACCAATGCGGTGCGCATCGAGTTTCAGAATAAGGCTGCCTTTGTGGATGAGCTAGAGCTCTTTGGCCCAGATGATTACTATCGAAACGTGGCCCTTGCTTCGAATGGTGCATCGCTTGTCACCAATCCTAGCATGACGCAACTTCGAGGTGACCTGAAGAATGCGAACGATGGCATCTACGGTACCATGACGTGGAAGTCTCGCGCGCCGGAAGGCAGCAAGGTGAAACCGTGGGTTGAGGTTCACTTCAAAGAGCCTCACGAGGTCAGTCGATTTCGGTTCAGCAGCAATCGGGAGTACTACTTCGAAACAGACTATTTGGAGAAGATGCCGTCTGGCACTTTTCCCGCCGTGCGAATCTCTACGATGCAGTCAGATGGGAGTTGGAAGGAGGTCGGAAACAGCCAACAGGCCCGAAAGAACCTAAATCAGAAGCCGGCGATGAAGGGGGCGTCTGCTAGGCTCCATGACCAGATTGCTAAACTGAAAGAGGAAGGGCCGCGGCATAGCTTTGTAGGCCAATTCAAGCGACCAGGAGTTACCCATATATTGCATCGCGGGAGTCCTGAGAATCCACGGGATGAAGTGGCTCCCGCTGGCTTCGATATCTTGAAAGGCGACCTCGGACTCGAATCAAACGCGCCTGATGCAAAACGCCGCCTGCAATTTGCGGAATGGCTCACCGATCCTGGCCATCCACTCACTGCCCGCGTGATTGTAAACCGCCTTTGGCATCATGTCTTCGGTGCAGGCATCGTACCTACGAGCAGTGACTTCGGCTTGGCAGGAGCGATGCCGACTCACCCCGAACTGCTTGATTGGCTAGCTGCTGAGTTTGTTGAGCCCAGTGGTGCCGAGGGGACTCCTTGGTCCATGAAGGGCATGGTTCGAAGGCTTGTGATGACCGATGCGTTTCGTCGGGCCAGCCAACCATCTGAGGTCGCGTTGCGGGCAGACGCCGGTTCAGCATTGCTCTGGCGCTATCCGCCTCGCCGGATGGAAGCTGAAGTCATTCGCGATGGGATCCTTCAGGCCTCGGATAAGCTGGATCGTCGCATTGGTGGTCCTAGTTATCGGATTCACAATGTGAAAAAGACCTACGCGCAGTGGGAGGTCGTCAATAACCATGGTCCCAATACGTGGAGACGCATGCTCTATCAAGAACGCTATCGTCGGGTTGATGATAAGATGTTCACAGCCTTCGATTTCCCTGATTGTGGTCAGGTACGGGCAAAGCGGCCTGTTTCGACCACGCCCTTGCAGGCATTGAATCTCATGAATAGCGACTTTGTTATTGAGCAAGCAAAGTTTATCGCTGAGCGTGCGCGGGCGGAGGGCAGCGCGGACCCTGTCACTCGAGCCTTCCAGCTACTGCTCGGACGGGCACCCGTTGCGGATGAACTTGCAGCCTGTGAAGACACGGAACTCGAGCTTGTTTGTCGCAGCCTGATGAATTCTAACGAGTTTGCCTTTCTGCCGTGATGATGAAGATGGCTCACGCAGAGACGCAGAGACGCAGAGATTCTTGTGCGGAACCCAATGAAATCTCGGGGCTGATCGTTGATCGGGCGGTGAATGTGCATACGGTTTTGGCCCCTGGATTGCTTGAGTCGGTGTATCAGCGAATCTTGGCCTATGAGTTACGAAAAGCCGGTTTAGAGGTAAAGACTGAGGTGGCTATCCCTGTAGAATGGGACGGTCATATCATCGACGAGAGCTTTTGTGCTGACATTATCGTGGATGGAAAGGTTCTGATAGAGCTGAAGTCACTTGAGTCGGTGCAACCTTTCCACAAGAAACAAGTTTTTACCTATTTGAAGCTCTCAAAAATCCAGTTAGGCCTTCTCATCAATTTCGGAGCACCCTTGCTGAAAGAGGGGCTCCACCGCATCGTCAACGATCTTCCAGAATGAACCACTCGTTATCAAAATCCTCTGCGTCTCTGCGTCTCTGCGTGAGCCTTTTATTCATTTGCTGCGGCGCTCACGCTGCCGACAAACCGAATATCCTCTTTATAGCCATCGATGATCTGAGGCCAGAACTTGGCTGCTACGGCTCGCCAGCGGTGAAGTCGCCAAATCTCGATGCGCTTGCAGCGCAAGGGATGCGTTTCGATCGGGCTTATTGTCAGGAGGCCATCTGCTCTCCCTCGCGTGCGAGTCTGATGACGGGCACGCGACCGGATACCAATGGACTGACGCACAACTACATCGATTTCACTGCTGTAGACAAAAGCCTGACGACGCTTCCCAATCACTTTGCCAACCATGGCTACGAAACGGTCTTCTGTGGCAAGATCTATCATCGTCCTGAGCACTCGCCGGAGTCTTGGACTCGCAAACCGGCGCACAAGCTAGTCAAGGTGCCCAGGCCTAAATCGCCCTACGCTCTGGCAGAGAATCAGAAGCTGCGTAATGACAACTTCAAGGCGATGTTTGAAACGTATGGCGAAGCGGCCAAGCGCGGATTGGGTAGTGGGCCCGCCTACGAGAATGCCGATGTTCCGGATCACCGTTACATCGATGGCTACAATACTGAGTTGGCCATGGCCACGCTCAAGCAAATGACGAGCGACCAGGTTGATAAGCCGATCTTCTTGGCAATGGGCTACAAGCTTCCACATCTCAACTGGATCGCGCCAAAGAAGTATTGGGACATGTATGATCGTGACAAGATCCAGCTAGCGAACCAAATCGATGGCCCGAAAGTTGGCGCAGCGATGGGGCTGCATGCTTCCTTCGAGCTGCGCACGCGGGCTGGCATTCCAAAGTATGGCCCGCTTGGTGAGGAGTTGGCCCGCACTTTGCTTCACGCCTATTATGCGAGTGTTAGTTATGTGGATGCCCAGATTGGCAAGCTTATCAGCACCCTTGCGGAAACCGGTATCAGTGACAATACCCTCATCATTGTTTGGGGCGACCATGGCTGGCATCTCGGTGAGATGGGCATTTGGGGAAAAGCGACGAACTACGAGATCGCCACACGCGTGCCGTTGATCGCGTCGACTCCTAACATGAAAGCTAAAGGCAAGAGTAGCAAAGGGCTGGTAGAGCTACTCGACATTTATCCAGCGCTGTGTGATCTTGCAGGGCTTCCCAAGCCCAAGCATATTGAGGGCCGTAGCTTTGCGCCTATCTTGGATGATCCGGAATTTGAGATGAAGAAGGCGGCGATCAGTCAGTTTCCCAATCCAGCCCTGCGCGAGTGGGCTGCGAATCCTCTTTCACCGGCAATGCGCGAGACCTTTTTTGGCCCGTTGATCAAGGATGTGGAAGCCAAGATCATCAAGCAACAGGGGGATGTTTGGGACCGGGATCTCTTTGAGAATCATCTGACGGGGTACACCCTGCGTTCGAATCGCTATCGTCTCGTGGTTTGGCGCGATCATCGGGATTCCGCATCGAATCCGATCTTCACCGAACTTTTTGATCACGAGAATGAGCCCACGGAAACTATTAACGTCGCTAGTTCTCATCCTGATGTCGTCGCGAAACTCACGGCCCAACTCAGCGAGATCCTGAAGAAATGAATGCTCACGCAGAGACGCAGAGACGCAGAGACGCAGAGTTTCTAAACAAGCTATCTGTGATAGGGCTTGGTCGTGGCCAGACGCTCATCGATTGCTCAACGGGCATAGAATAACACCCCCTCTGCGTCTCTGCGTGAGACTTTATTCACCTTTGCTTTCTAACCTTATGATTCAGCCAGAACATTTGACCCCTCGAGGGCGCCAGCTACTCAATCGCAGGAATTTCATGCGCAACAGCGGTCTCACGCTTGGTGGGCTTGGTCTAGCGCAGTTGTTGGCTGCGGAGGACGATCCGGCGGCGTTTAGCGGCAAGCAGCCCATTCGGCCTAGCATCGATGCCGACAATCCGTATACGCCCCGAGGAAGCCATTTCGCTGGAGCTGCGAAGCAAGTGCTCGTCATCTACTGCCCCGGTGCGCCCAGTCATGTGGATACCTTTGATTACAAACCTGCCCTAACGAAGTATCACGGTCAAAAGCCTCCTGGTGTACCTGCCGTGACGTTTGAGGGGCCAACGGGCAATATCGCGAAACCCTTCTGGGAGTTCAAACCGCGCGGCGAAAGCGGTAAGATGACGTCCGAACTCCTTCCGAACATGGGCGCGTTGGCGGATGACTTTTGTTTCATCCACTCGCTTCACACACAGACGAGTGCGCATCCCCAGGGTGAGAATTTCTTTAACACGGGCTTTACGATGGAAGGCTTTCCATCGTTTGGGGCTTGGGTCACCTATGCCCTAGGATCGGAGTGTCACGATCTCCCCGCCTTTGTGGCGATCAATGATCCACGTGGACTTGCTCGATCCGGAAAGAACAACTTTGGGAATGGCTTCTTGCCTGCAGCCTTTCAGGGAACCGATTTCAACGCCAAGAATCCTCCTGCCAATCTGCGTCGCCCGCAGAGTCTTACGGCTTCTGATGATAAGAAGACGGTTGATCTCCTCAAGCGGCTGAACGCTAGACATCTCGAACAGTATCCTGGCGACGCTGACCTGGCTGCCCGCATTGCGAGCTACGAGCTGGCGGGGCAGATGCAGACCTCAGTTCCAGACATGATGGATATGTCCGGAGAGCCGGAGTCGATTCATAAGGAATATGGCACGGATACGGGGACCGAGTTGAAACGCGAGTATGCGAAGAACTGCATACTCGCTCGCCGTCTAATCGAGAAAGGTGTACGGGTTGTTCAGCTCTTCAATGGCAGTGATCCTGCTGGGGGAAATGGGATCACGAACTGGGACTCACATTCCAATATTCTAGACACGCATGCCATGCAGGCTGAGATCATGGACCACCCTACCGCCGCCATGATTCGCGACATGAAACGTCGCGGTTTGTTAGAAGATACGCTTGTTGTCTGGTGCAGCGAGTTCGGACGCATGCCTTTCCTTCAAGGCAACGGCACGGGGCGTGATCACAATCCTGACGCCTTTACTTGTATTCTCGCCGGCGCTGGGGTGAAGAAGGGGTTCAGCTTTGGTGAGAGCGATGAGTTTGGATTCAAGACAGCTGTCGATCCTGTTGAGATTTATGATTTCAACGCCACGATTCTCCATCTCATGGGGCTCGACCATGAGCGGCTGAGCTATTACCACAATGGTCTTGAACGCCGCCTAACCAATGTGCACGGGCATGTCATTGAGGACGTCCTGGCATAGGCGCACTTGCTATTCCCCGATTTGCCTCACTCGCAACGGTCTTGGAACTGGCCGTACGCCGTCTCAGCTGATTTGATTGGCGCAATGAACAGACTTTCTGGATTCCTACTCTCTGTTGCTGCCGTCTTCCCCTTGTTCACTGCTGGACATGTCTTGGGAGATCAGGATCCCGTTCGAGTCTTCATCTTTGCGGGCCAGTCGAATATGGTTGGTTCTGATTCTAAAGTCGACGATATCAAGCGCTTTCCTCCGTTTGCTGGCTTGGAGAAACCTCAGCCAACTGTTAGATTCTCCTACAGCATTGGTCGTGAGAACAAGTCGACCTCTAACGGTTGGGTCGATCTTCAACCTGTGAACAACATTGTGGGGCCAGAGTTGAGCTTTGCGCGGAAGGTCACGCAACATATTGATATCCCCATTGCTATCATCAAGTGCGCGGCTGGTGGCACTCATCTGGGTGGAGACTGGAACCCAGATAAGCCGAGCGGTTTCAAGATGTATCCTCGATCTCTGGCACTGATCCGATCCTCACTGGCAGCATTCGACAAACAGCAGATTCCCTATCGCATTGAAGGTGTCATGTGGCATCAGGGGGAGAACGATATGTTTGAGGAGAATTACATGAAGTACTACGGCGTTAATTTGGCCAATCTGTTGACCAAGTGGCGCCGTGACCGACTTGAAGTTTTATATTGGTGAGCTCTGCACGAAAACCATTTGGGGAATGGACCTGCGATCAAGGATGCATGCGATCAGCCAAGGTCAGAAGACGGTTGCGGATACCGACTCTCTAGCAGAGTACGTTCCTACGGCGCACGTGGGCGTCGAGATTGGTGGTGGTGGTGGTGGGTTGCACTATCATTATGGCACGTTGGGCCAACTTGAGCATGGTGTGAATTACGCTGACGCCTATCTGAAGTCTATCGGCAAGTTATCTGAAGCCAAGAGGCCGCTTGATGAATGGCCCTATAAGGAGGGCAGCAAGGTTAACTTGTTTATCCTCGCGCGGCATCGCAATATGGAAGGCGAACGCGCCTTCGTGCAGAACCTTCAACAGCTGGAACCGTCCTTGCTCAATGATGACGGTGACATTGCCTACAAATACAGCCTGGGCGGCGGAGTCAAGGTCTCCGATGGTTGGGAGCCTCTCGGACCGGCAGGCCCTTATGACACCTTTGGTCCCGAATTGAGCTTTGCTCAGTCTCTCAAGGAGGCCGGAACTAGCAACATCGCTATTGCCAAGTTCACTCACAGTGGTTCGCAGATCATCGACTGGACGCCCGAGGAGAGCATGGCTAAAACTCGAAACCTTTACCCCAGACTGATCAAGTTCATCAGTGATTCTGTTCGTGACCTGGAAGCCAAGGGCCATGAGGTTCAGCTTGCTGGTGTGTTCTATCATCTTGGCGAGAACGACATGTCCTTTGCGCCCTATCGACGAGATGCTGCCAAGCGTCTGCATTCTTTGATTGAACAGAGCCGCCGTGATCTTTCACTTCCGAAACTCATCTGGATGGTGAGTCAACAGCAGCCCACTGATGACAAGGCTGTCAATGCAATCGACGTGGTCGCTGATGTTGAAAAGATGTCGGCCACGGATGACCATGTCATTCATCTCAAAGCTTTTGACCTTCCAGATCAGGAGAAGCAACTCGTTCTTGATACGGCTGGGATCCTCCGACTCGGTGAGTTGATCGCTTTGGGAGCGAGGTAGAGGAGCTTTCTTGCTCAGGGTGTTGACTGCCGTCTTGAGTAGTTCTTTCATGCCTACTTAGCCCAACGCTTCCTACATGCTATCTCACTTCTGCAAACATCTTGTTCTTGCTGCGCTGGTATTCACGATTGTTCTCGGTGATGCCCAAGAGAAACCTAACGTTCTTTTCTTGGCGGTCGATGACATGAACGACTGGATTGGTTGTCTTGAGACGACACCGAGAGCGATCACGCCCAACATTGACCGCCTGGCTGCCCGTGGCGTGAACTTTACGAATGCGCATACTGCCGGTGTCTTCTGTGCGCCATCTCGGGCGGCGATCTTCTCTGGGCAATTCGCTTCGACCACGGGGTGCTATCGGACGGCGACTTACTTTGTCCATCGTCCAAGCATTGAATCCCTTCAAACGAGTTTCAGCAAAGCCGGATACACCACCTTGGGTGTAGGGAAGCTCTTCCATCATCCAGCTGGGATGATCGATCAACGGGGATGGGATACCTTCTTTCTAAGGAATCCAGAACAACGCCAGAGTGGATGGCCACTCGACTCGTGGAGTAAAGAAACGCCGTTCCCGGATCCCTTCCCGGCTAGTGTTTACAACAAAGGTCGGGAAGTGACGGGCGGCTTGTTCCTCGAGTGGGGTGCCATTCCCAACGATCGGGAAGAGGAGATGGCGGATTCCATCCGGGCCAACTGGGCGGTCGAGCAACTCAAGAAGGAGCATAAGAGTCCGTTCTTTATTGCTGCGGGACTGTACGCTCCTCATTTCCCGAACTATTGCCCCCAGAAATACTTTGACCTCTACGAAGTCGATGAAATTGCTCTGCCTCCTTACAAGGCAGACGACCTGGACGATTTGCCACCAAAGATTCGTAAGATCAAGACGGCGCGGTCACGCATTCATCAGAAGCTGGAGAGCCTAGATGTGGTGCAAGATGCGATTCATGGCTACCTCGCTTGTATGAGTTACGCCGACGCGATGGTGGGGCGTGTGTTAGATGCACTGGAAGCCAGTCCGTATGCAGACAACACGATCGTCGTGCTGTGGAGTGATCACGGTTATCACCATGGGGAGAAGGGCGATTGGGGGAAGCACACGCTGTGGGAGCGGACGTCGAATGTGCCATTCATTTGGGCTGGGCCAGGGATTGCCAAAGGTCAGCAGACCAACACTACCGTAAGCCTGATCGATATGTATCCAACCTTCGTCGATTTGTGTGGACTATCAACACCTCGTCAGAAGTTGGAAGGCGAATCTCTGGCTGCGACGCTTTGTGAACCTTCTTCAGCGACGGATCGCAACGTCTTTCTCCCACACATGAACGCGGGAGAATATGTCATCATCAACAAGGACTGGCGCTACATCCGCTATGGCCAGGATGGTGAGGAACTCTATGACCTCAAGAACGATCCCAATGAATGGACGAACCTCGCTTCTGAAGAAGAGCATGCCCCATTGAAGGAAGCGATGCGTCAGTCGGCACCGACCACTTTCGCCGAGCCCGAGCCAAAGCTGAACCGTCGCAAAGATCTCGTGTTGGAGGGAGACTCCTTTCGCTGGGAAAAGGGCGCTGCATTAGACCCGGCGGGGTCAAAGCAGTCTACACTACGAAAGAAGAATGTTCTTCTGATCGTTTGTGACGACTTGAACACGCACGTTTCGCCGTCCGGCTACGATCCTATCCAAACGCCAACGCTGGCTCAGTTTGCCTCGGAGGCGATGACTTTTCAACGCGCTTTCTGTCAGTATCCGGTTTGTGGCCCATCGCGCGCTTCGTTTCTCAGTGGCCTTTATCCTGAGTCGACGGGCGTCCTCGATAACAAAGTCAACCTGCAAGAAACGCGTCCTGGCACCATCACCATGCCGCAGTTTTTTAAAGAGAACGGCTACTGGACCGGCAGCGTGGGCAAGGTCTTTCACTCGCCGAAACATGAGGTCGGAAAGAAGGCGTGGAACGAGTTTGTTCGATTTGATAATGATGAGCTTCCCGTTGTGAGCGCCGCACGTGAAGCGTTCGAAGCGGCGCATGGTTCGGTTGAAGATGGACCCAATCGAAAGAAATGGCGGAAGCTTGCCAAAGAGGCGTCAGCGAAGCTCGATGCCCAGACGCCGCCCGGCTTTGGGCGCAGCGGACTGACCGATGCCCAACACAAAGATGGAAAGAATGTTCGCCAAGTGGCCGGATGGCTGAAGGGGAAGGCTCATCAAGAGAAGCCGTTCTTTATCGTCTGCGGAATTCAGAAACCGCATGTGCCGTTTTTAGCCCCAGGCCAGTACTTCGATCAGTATCCGTTAGACAAGATACAATACACTCCGGATCGCCCCGATCTCTGGGACTCTCTTCCCCACAAAGCGCTTAGTGGACGTTACAAAGCGTTTGGTTTCGAGCTCGGAAAGGAGGACGACGCACGTCGTCGCGAGTTCATGCAGGCCTACCATGCTTGCGTGTCGTTCATCGATGCTCAGCTTAAGTTGGTCGTCGATTCACTCAGAAAGACTGGCCATTGGGAAGATACCATTGTTCTCTTCACCTCGGATCATGGCTATCACCTGGGAGATCATTTCCTTTGGGGGAAAGTGTCGCTCTTTGATGTGGGGGCTAAGGTGCCGTTCATTTTAAGAGTGCCAGGGGTGACAGAGGGAGGTGCTGTCTCCCAGGCGATGGTTGAATTGATCGATATCTATCCGACTCTTGCCGATCTTACAGGACTCACGCCGCCAGAAGTATTGCAGGGAGCTTCACTTCTCCCGTTGCTTGATCACCCTGACCGGCCTGGAAAGAAGAAGGTTGCCTACAGTGTGGTGTCTCGCGGGAAACAGTTAGGTTACGCGTTGCGAAATCAACGTTGGAGATACGGGAAGTGGCCCGACGGTGAAGAGCTTTACAACCTGACGACCGATCCGGAGGAGAAGCATAATCTTGCCAGCCAGTCGGGCCTGCAGAAACGCTTGGTGGCATTTCGGGAGCTACTGGCGGAGAAGCAGAAGGACGCGGCAAGCCTGCGGGATCGTTGATGTGGTTTGTGCGTCTCAGAATTGAAAGAAAGGCTTCGTTTTAATAGTGTGTTTCCAGGAGTCTTGGATTTATCCTATGAACTCGAGACGAAGTATTAGGATGATTGGAATGATCTTCAGATATCCCCATTTGTAGTCGCTCTGTGGGGAATTGATCTTTTAGGTTTCCCATGATGAAACTGTCTGCGTTTACTGCTTTTGCATTTTTCCTTGTTGTTCTGTTTGTAATCGTCCTTTGGCAGCCAAATTTACCTCCAGGCACGTTGGATGGAGCAAGGGACCTTAGTCGTGGCGAGGCGCCAGCGTTGTTGCCCGTTGTGTCGAGCCTAGCCGAGGCCAGCGCCGAGGAGTCGCCGTTTCTGATTTGGGCTGAGCGTTATCTTGAAGCGTCGGCCGCTGCGCGCCCGTCGCTCTTGGAGAAGGGTAGAGCGTTGGCAGTGCAGAGAAGCGAGCAAATGTTAGAGTGGATGCGTTCAGATCCTGAAAGAGCTTGGAAGAACGTGCTGTCATTGCGAGTCTATGCTGGATTGCCAGATGAAGTGGCCTCACTGATTGAGCGTCCTTTCGCTGGTATCGGGTCTTACGAGCGCTTGCCGAACTGCAGGATTGAATCTGGAGTAGCATCGGGCGATCGTCACCAGCTCAAGGTGAATGGCGAGACGTTGACGTGGTATCCTTTCGGTCGACGTGACGGGTTGTCTTCGAAACAGCGAGTGGGCGCCTTTGGGCTTCGTCTCGGCAAGGAGGCGGTGCTTCAGCCATCGCCTGTGCATCGATTGAGCGCTGACGAATTTGAGGCTGCAGAAGCCATGTTTGAAACGGGTCCTCGTGGACTTACTCGTGACCCAATCACGCTGAATGAGAGTGACGGGACGATGAGAGCCTTGATCGGCAACATGGTGTTTGCGTTTGAGGATGGCAAGTCTCTGGCAAACCTGGAATCCACGCTGTCAGAGATAGAGACGTTGATAGGGCCTGAGGTGTTTGAACCAATCCTCGTGAACTTGGCTAGTGGAGGCAGTGTGGACCTACCTGGCATGTTCAGCCAGGCTCAGCAATCAAGCTCGGATTGGACTGAGACCCCCAAGAAGGTCCTCTTCATTAGAGTCGACTTTAGTGACAATGTCGGCAATCCAATTGATGACATCGCTCTTGGAGCATTGATTTCGGAATCTTCAGATCAGATTGTAGCGATGTCCTATGGGAAAACATCCATTCTGCAGACCGTCGCTCCCACGGTGTATCGTCTTCCTCAGACGGCTGCTTCCTACCAGACTTTGGAAGCCAACTCCCCAGCCGGTCAGAGCCTTGGAGCCGATGCGATCGAGGTTGATACCCAGGTTTTGGCCGGAGCTGACTACACGCTGGAGGACTACGACATTTATGTTTACTTATTTGCGAACATAGGCATTAGCTGGGACGGGTTGGCGACGCGGGGTGGTTGGAATCAATGGATCAACGGCTCGTTCGAAGCGGAGACGATGGTTCACGAGTTCGGCCACAATTATGGCCTACCTCACGCAAGATTCTGGTCGACGACAGACGGGAGTGCGTTCGGCACTGGGGGAGAACTTGAGTACGGCGATGTCTTTGACATCATGGGAAGTGGCCCTACTCCACAGGGACATTTCAACATGTGGGCGAAACACGAACTCAATTGGATCGAAGGTCCCGAGGTTAGTGAGGTGACGGACGACAAAGTCTATCGTATTCACCGGGTTGATCATACCAGTACGTCCGGGACGAAGGCTTTGCGCATTCCCTATCAGAATGATGATTCTATCTGGCTTGGCTATCGGCGTAGTTTGACGACCAACCCTCTGCTTAAGAGTGGGGCCTACGTCACGTGGAAGAGCTCTTCCAATTTGTCCCGCTTGGTGGACACCACACCTGATTCCGAACCAGACAGTACGGCGGATCGAGAAGATGCGCCATTGCAGGTTGGGAAGACGCTGACGACGTCATGGACCGAAAGTGCGACGACGGAGACGGTGCACATTACCCCGGTAGCCTATGGCGGTAGTGCTCCAAATGAGTATATCGATGTTTGTGTCATGAACGGAGCGTTTCCTGGCAATCAAGCGCCGACGGGATTGGCAATCTCCGGTCCCACAACCGCCCAATCATTGGGGGAGCCGATTACCTTGAAGGCTTCCGCAACGGATGCCGATGGTGATCCCATCTACTATGGTTGGGATTTCGGAGATGGCACAGCCCATGGATTTGGCGACCAAGTTGAGAAAGTGTTTGTAGGCTCAGGGACCTACACGGTGACGGTGACTGCGACAGACTGCAAAGGGGGATCGGCAAGTGCGACCATGGTCATCACTGTTTCTGATCCTTGGACACAGCGGACCTACGCTGAATCGAATCGCCTCTACGACATGGCCTATGGTAATGGTTTATATGTGATTGCGGGACACAATTACGCAGCCTATTCTTCTGAAGGCAATACATGGAATCGAAGCCAATCGATTGGAATTAATCAGTTTCAGTATCGTGTGGCTTTTGGTGGCGGTGCTTTTGTTGGGGTGGGCCAGGATTATGACTTCTCGGTGTCAGATTGGCGTGGGACCATCCAGCGGAGTGTGAATGGGAGTATTTGGACGACTCCGCTTAATGGTGAACTGAGGATCTTTCGTGATGTTGCCTATGGAAGCGGTGCGTTTGTTGCCGTTGGCACTGACGGCATGATCTATTCCTCAGCAGATGGGACGGCATGGACGGATCGTAGTGTTTCCCCGGCGATCCCGGATGACTTTCGGGCGGTCGCGTATGGTGACGGTGTGTTTGTCGCGGTGGGAACGGATTCGTTGCTCTACCGTTCGACCGATGCAGGGACGACATGGACAGCCATTTCGACGCCCTTCTTTCATGGCAAGACGGTTCGTTACGATGGCAATCAGTTTGTCATCATCACGAGCTATGGTTCGCCGCAGGATGTACTGACGTCATCGGATGGGCTTTCCTGGGATTATTTGGATACCGATATCGAGATTTTTGCGAATGATATGGTTGTCACCGACGGGTTTTACTACATCACGGGAGACTGGTCAGGAGTTCAGACGGCGGCTACTTCCATCGATGGCGCGGCTTGGGTAACCGCGCCTTCTCACAGTGCTGCGATTGCGCAGAACGGCGTTGCGTTTGCCAATGGGCGATTGTTTTCAGTGGGGGACAATGGAACTATCTATGAAGCCGACCTGATAAGCCAAGGCTTGCCGCAGATCACGGAGCAGCCGAATGATAGTGCTCGAGAGGCTGGCGAGATGGGAGTACTTGCAGTGACGGCCATTGGCGATGCAACCCTTTCTTATCAGTGGTATGAAGGGGATTCAGGTGATGAGTCATCACCACTTGCTAGCAAGAATGCGGCTTCACTTTCGATGGTCGTGCCTGCGACCCCCACACGTTATTGGGTAAAAATCACCAATAGTGTGGGAAGTGTTCACAGTGAAACGGCAATGTTGCAGACCAATACTGCTCCTGTCGTAGGCAGCGTGGCGAATATCAGTGTGCCGTTTAATGCGGACGCAGCGTCCTTTGTCTTGAGTCTGTCGGACGATCTGACGCCGTGCAATGACCTTGACATTTCGATGACATCCACGCTAGGCGCTTTGGTAGACACGAGCCGGGCGTCGCTGTCAACAGGCACTGGTCAAGTGACCATCAGCGTCTCTCTTCAGTCCAATGTGTCTGGGCTTTCAACGATTACTGCCTATGTGACCGACGAGCATGGGGCGTGCACCAACATTTCTTTCACCATCACGGTTCTGCCTCACACTGCTGCCGACCCGGTAATCTTTGAACAGAGCGATGACATTGCTCTGTTTCTTTATGATACGGCCACACCCTATCCGAGTTCACTGTCAGTGAGTGGATTGACAGGGAACATCATGAAGACCCGGCTGACATTACGCGATTATGCGAGCTCTGACCCCATCCATACGGCGGCGCTATTGGTTGCTCCGAGCGGCGATAAGATGGTTCCTTGGTACGCCGTTGGCGGCGGTTCAAGTGTCAGCAACGTGGACATCGCGTTCGAAGATAACGCAGCGGCGACGTTGGGTATCAGCGACACGCCTACCAGCGGCATTTATGCGCCTTCACATCAGGTGGATCCCATGTGGAACGGCTTTGCTTCACCAGCACCTTCTGTTCCCAATGGTTTGGCCTTCAGCGTCTTCGATGGAGATAGCCCTAACGGAATCTGGGACCTCTATTTTGAAGATCCGTTTACCGGTGGCTCTTCCGCTACCGCAGGGAGTATCGACTGCTGGGAGCTTGCTCTCTGGACGGACAGCGCACTCTCTGAACCGCTTAGCTGGTTGGCGTCTCGGCAATTGCCCTTGTCTACGGATTTCACTATGGATCCTGAGAACAATGGTGAGAGTCTCCTGGTTGAGTATGCGTTTGGTTTGGAGGTGGATCAGGTGGAGCCAGAGATTGATGGTGGCACCGCTAGCACTGAAGTTTGCATCGAGTTTGATCGTCGAAAGGGGGCTCTACACGGACTCACCTATATTGTGGAAGAGAACGGAATCACGCCTGATCCTGACGACCAGAACTGGGGACCGGCTACGGTGCAGGAGCTCAACGTGCTTCAAGACAATGGTGATGGCACGGAACGGGTTGAAGCAAAGATTGCGAGTGGTGCAGGAGCTCGAAAGTTCGTGCGGGTTCGTGTGACGATGCAATAGCTCTCATACGGTCGTTGATCGTTGTCGTCAGAATAGCGCTTTAAGAACTCCTCTTATGCCCAACGCGATCGTCGCTAGGACGATGAGGACACCGAGAAGGTTCTGTCGGGGGGTGTTGATGTGGTCGCCTAGGACCGCACGGCGATTGACGATCCAGAGGAGGAAGGAAGCGATGATTGGGAGGAGGAATCCGTTGGCAATTTGGGCAAACTGAATGACTTCGATTGGTCTGTAGCCACAAGATGAGATGATGACGCCAATCGTGAGAACAACAATCCAGACGGTTCGGAAACGTGCGGATTGAAGATTGGAGTCCCACCCAAACAGGCCTTTGGCAACATAGGCAGCGGCTAGTGGAGCGGTGATGGCTGAGGTGATGCCTGCGGCGAACATGCCGATGCTAAGGAAGTACTTCGCGTAGGTGCCGTAGAGAGGTTCCAATCCTCTAGCGAGATCGGCGGCATGCTTAACGGTGCTGCTAGAATCGATTCCTGAGGCGCAGATGATGATGGCCATGGATACGAGGCCACCGCCGATGATGGAGACATAGGTGTCTCTGCGGGCAGCCAGAAGGTCGTTTGCGCCTTTCCATTTCTCTCGGACCAAGGAGGCGTGGAGAAAGAGATTGTAAGGAACGACTGTCGTGCCAATGAGGGCGATGATGGTCAACCAGCTACCCTCAGGCACGCGTAGGACGAAGATCCCTTTGGCAACCTCGCTCCAATTGGGTCGAGTCACTAACGCAGTAATTATAAAGGAAACACTCATGAGAAGCACTAACACGACAAGGCATCGTTCGATTGTCTTGTAGTTTCCGATGAAGAGGAGGACGAAGGCAGTAGTGCCCATACCTAAAGGGGCAAGGTTCCGAGAAGAGCCAGCGAGGGTCACGTTGGTCCAAGGGAAGATCGTTTCCAAGCCGAGCGCGCCACCGCTGATGTTTCCTGCTTCGTACGCGGCATTGCCCACGAGGATCGCTGACAACACGACGAACAGGGCAAAGGCCTTCACTATTGGAGGCTTGATTTGCTCTTTAACTGTCTCGGCTAGTCCTTTGCCATGAATGAGCCCTAACCGTGCGGCCATTTCCTGGAGGACAATGGTTGCTACGATCGATAGGGCCATGGCCCAGAGCAGAGTGACATGATAGTTTGCGCCTGCCACGGTACAAGCTGTCACTGTACCAGGACCGATGAACGCTGCGGCAATGAGCGTTCCGGGTCCGAGGTGCCTTAGAGGATCTTTCAAGACGGAACTCGCTAAATTTACGAATGCTGTTCGATCACGAGATCGGCAATCGCGTCTGTAGCGAAGGAGATCACGTCATCTACTGCGCAAATGGCGATCCTTGCGGTCCGCTCCTCTTCGCGGCACCACTGAAACTCAAGGTCACTAGAGATACCGTTCACCTCGACAGGGTAGACGGCCGAGAAATACTCCAGGGAGTGCTGGTTGGAGATTCGGTAGGCCAGAGTTTCCGCCTGGCGTGTGCCGAAGCCGAGGCCGACGGCTTCTGTGAGCCGGTGGAGCATGACACCGACAGAATTTGTATGTACTGTGAATGTGAGGATCTCACGTTGAACAAAGGCGGCCTCCATTTCTGCCAAGATGTCTTCAGGACTGTCGTCGCTTCCTGGTTCGGGGCGGTTGCTTAGCCACTCTGTGAGGAACTTAGCAAACATAGATCCCGCCACGAGCAGGAATGAGATGGTGAACAGGGTGGTCATCGCGCCGTCTTGCAAACGTAGGGCGGCGATGAGGCGTTGACAACGAAGAATCAGGAACTGCCGTATTTCTCTCGATTAAGATTCTCACACTGTGAGATCCACTGGTCCCGCTGGATGCGCTCCTTGAAGCTGAGGCGCTTGGAGAAGGCTTCCACATTGGAGTCGGTCCAATCAGCAATCTGTTTGAAGCGGAAGATCCCAATTTCGTGGAGGCGCCCTTCGATTACCCGAGCGACTCCTTTTATCCGTGTGAGATCATCGATGATGCTGGGTGGCCGACGAAAGACATGGCCTAGGCTGGGATCTTCGAGAAGGAGTTCGCCGTCCGAGGGAGATTCGGACAGTGATACAGGGTCCTCGATTGGTTCGGAGGCGAAGAGAGTAAATTGATCGATCTCTTCGTCTGGCTTCTTCTCTTCGTCTGAGGTGCCTGCAGTGCTGTCGCTTTCTTGCGAGGGCGTGGAGACTGCGTCCGAGCCACTGAGAGTTCGAGCTTGCTCGACCCAGCGATCTCGTTGGATGCGGTCCTGGAAACCCAATTGATCTGAATAATTGCTAACATCGTCCTCAGTCCAGGCAGCAATCTGGGCCCAATGAGTGATCCCAATATCGTTGAGCTTGGCCTCGATCCCAGCCGGGATGCCTTCGATTGCTGTCAACGCATCGTTGTTAGGATCAGTTGGTGCGTCTGCAACTAAACCTATTGGAGCAGAATCAGGCGGGGAGGCCTGGAGGGTGGCCATGGTGGCTCTGACCTCGTTGAGTTCCCGTTCAGTTTGCCGGCGTTGCTGGCGTTCGGCATGGGCGTCAGCCGTGAGCCGATTGACGTGGGTTTCCAAGGACCCGTTGTCTTTGCGAAGCCGATCAAGATCTTCTTCAAGATCGCGGTTGTCGGTGCGAAGGCCCTCGAACTCGGTTTGTATTGTGTTGATGAGTTGGATCTCAGTGCCCAGTCGGGACACTTGATACTCAGATTCGCGAAGAGCTTCTGTGAGTTCAAGGACCTTTTTTTCAGAGCCATGGAGATTCTCTTCACGCGCAGCAAGAACCTCGTGCTCCTTTTGCAGCGTTTGCATTTCTTGAGCCAGTTGATCACGCTCATGCTTGGCCGTTTCCAAGGCCGCAGTGGTGTTTGCGAGGGTGCGTTTCGCGCGCGTTACTTCCTGCAGTGTCTCCTGCTGACGTTTGTCCGTGGCGGCGATTTCTTGCTCCAAATCTTGGATGCGTGTTAGGGCGTTGCCGTCTCGTTCTTCGTAGTCGGCTATCTCGGCTGTGAGTCGCATCATCTTTTGCTGGACCTCAAAGGAATCACTGTCGCCAAAGTGCGAGGCATTTCCGCGATCTTGATGACGCTCCCGCCAGCGACAGAGGAGAAAGGTGACCAACGCCGAGGCAAGGACGAAGATCGTCGCCGTGATCAGATCTGGAAGCAGGAGTTCAAAGTCGGGCATGATCAGGAAATGAGTTCTTAAGGAGAGGCTTCTTCTGGGAAAGTGAGTCTGCTCGTGACGGTATAGCCACTTAGCTGGGCCTGAGCGAGATTGGCAAGTTCATCTGCCGCTGCCATGCTTGGCGCGATGCCCCACAGCATGGCCTCGCCTGAGCCAATGATGATGAGTGGAGATTTGATTGATGCGAGGTAGGTTTCGAAGAAGGTGGGCTTGGTGGAGAGCCAATCTGGAACGGGTGCCTCTGGCAGGATTTGGATGGCTGCCTCAAGTTTCTGTCCGGGTGCTAGTTGCGATCGGAGGAATTCCGCGATCTCATCTCGACTGTTTGGCGAGGGAGCAACGCCTTCTAGCGTGATGATGCCGTTTTCCTCTTTAAGGACAAGTGGGTGTCTCTCGCGCTCGACTCTCACCATGTTGACAATGTTATTTACCAGAGAGGGGAATCCATCACGCATGATTTCCTCGAGAGCTTGGGCTTCATTTGCTGTTTCGATGACTCCAATGAGGCGGAGCTCTTGAGAAGCCGTGACCACGATTTCAGATTCCCTCAGGCGCTTGTTGCTAAAGAAATACTCTACGGCTGGTCCAAAGGTGTTTTCCCAGTCAGGAATCGCGATGTTGTCGAGCGCGACGGCATCGGCTTCATGTTGATTGGTTTCGATATCAATGGGAGAGCCGGGCCCAGCTCCTGTCGCCTTGGAAATGGCGTTCTTGAGGATGATTAAGGTGGATTGAGCTAGCTGGGCTCGAAGAGCAATCTCCTCGCCTTGAGCAAAGGCCTGGAACGATGGCTGAAGTTTCCAATCATGAGTGAGTTCGGCGAAGTCGTATTCGGTTTTAGCTTGTTCGGGTAGGCCTGTGGCAGAGAGATTTTCGACGACTTCTCGGCCGATCTGCATGCCTGCAGCGGTGCTGGCGACCCCAAACACGGTTCCTTTGCGGGCAGAGAACTTGACCTTAAGCTGGCCGGTTTCAAACTTTGGAGAGTCCTCTAATTTCTCAACGAGTGCAAGGTGAGTGGCTTCGGAGAGCTGCTGTTCGACCCTTCCAAGCTTGAGGAAATAGAGGGTGAGAGCGAAGACGATGATCAGGAGCCCGTAGGTAAAAATGGCGTATGTCCAGCGCATTACAGATGTTTACAGAGCATTGCGCTATTCACAATGGTTGTGGGAAATTTCGATAAAAACTTTGTAGAGGGTTTCCCATTCTCGTAATTCGGGCGGGAAGGTTGCCTTCATTCTAGGTGCACCTTCCATAATAACCCTGAAAAGTGAAACAGTTTCGAGTTGCGAATATTTCTGAAATCCGAACAATCTATTGAACTTAAGTTTCACTCGACGGAGATATTTATCTTCGAAGTCTAAGATTTCTCAAAGATAAATATTTTATAAAAATCAGTAGGCGGGCCATAAAAGAATTGAACTTTATTCCTGTGGGGGTAGAAAAGGGGGGTAATGGGGGCAAGTGGTGAAGATTCCTCAACAATGGTCCAGCATGACGATTCTCCGCGCATCTACAACGGGCACGAGAGCCGTGTGGTGGATGAGAAGAATCGTCTCAACATCCCGGCAAGATGGCGGGATGCTCGTTATGCCGAGCTTCACGCGCTCCCTGATAGCAACAATCCCTGCCTCAAACTTCTCAATGCCGATGAACTTCGGCGCATGAAGCGCACGCTCGATGACTCAAAAGACTTTACTCCCGCTCAAAAGAAGATGTTCCAGCGCCGCTGGTTCTCTCGAGCGATGCCTTGTCCCTTGGACAAGCAGGGACGGATTGTCGTACCTACTGAACTCCAAGAGCGGTATAAATTCTCCGGCGAGGTCGTCATCGTGGGTGCCTGCGAATGTCTGGAACTCTGGCGCCCGGAAGATTGGGTTGAAGAGCAAAGCCAAGATGCCGATGCCACGGTCGACTCGATGGCAGAATCCCTCGGATTTTAGCATTCAACCCGAAGGCATTGTGAAGACCACTTCCAACCAAGCTTTGGGTGATGCCTGCCACGTGCCGGTCCTGCTCCAGGAAATTCTTGAGTTCTTTCAGCCTGAACCAAGGATGTGCATCATTGATGGCACTCTGGGCTTTGGTGGCCACAGCGAGCGATTCTTGCAGGCGGGTGCGCGCGTCATCGGGGTTGATCAAGATCCTGAAGCACTCGAACGTGCGATTGAGCGATTGTCGGGCTTTGGGCACCAATTTCAGGGAATTCGGGGAAATGCTGCGAGCCTTGATTCACTAGCAAAATCCCATGAGGCGTTTCCTCAACAAGTCGATGCCATGCTCTTTGATCTTGGCGTGAGCTCCTGGCAACTCGACCAAGCAGAGCGTGGTTTCTCCTTTCAGGAAGATGGTCCACTCGACATGAGGATGGATCCTGACCAAACGACGACGGCAGCAGACTTGGTCAATCAGCTTAGCGAGGAAGCATTGGCAGATGTTCTTTGGACCTATGGTGAGGAACGCGGGAGTCGTGGGATCGCCAAGGCCCTGGTTGCGCGTCGCCAAGAGCGCTCCTTTGAAACAACGCTGGATCTCGCCAATGTGATTTCTCGCGGTGGGCGCCGGTCCGGAAAGATTCATCCAGCGACGCGCTCGTTCCAGGCCCTGCGCATTGCGGTGAATCGTGAGTTGGATGTATTACCGGAAATGCTAAGCCACGCCGTGAGCCTGCTCAAGCCCGGTGGCAAGTTGGCAGTGATCAGCTTTCACTCTTTGGAAGACCGCATCGTGAAGCGATTCTTGCGCGCTCACAGCCAAGCCATGGTGGACGATCCCACGTGGCCTGAGCCGCGACCGAACCCCGATTATCATTTCGACCTGCCTGCTAAACTCATTCAAGCCACGCCTGAAGAAGCCTCCCAGAACCCACGCGCGCGAAGCGCGAAGCTTCGCTTTGCCATTCGGCGTGCAACATAACTCACTCAACTCTTACACGATTCTATGTCTAACGATTCTCCGATTGGTGTGTCCCTTGTTGTCAAAGGGGCGACTGTGCTCATGCTTTGTGTGGTCTGTGGGTGCCTTTACATCAATATCCGCTCGGGTCATGTGGCCAAGCGCCAACAGATCCAGGAGCTAAAGGAGGAGCAAGTGAGTGTGTACATTGCCGTCCAGAATGTGGAGGTGGACATCAAGAGAAATCTCGCTCCGCGTGTGCTCGAAGCCAGACTACAAGCTTATAACAGCGATCTTAGCCCTGTGAGTGTGGAACAGACGGAAGCGCTTGCGCCTGAAATGACGGCGTCTCGTTGACCTGTTAGTATGATGACTCGCCCAACAGCAAAGCCGCCTTACCGATACTCGACTGAGTTGCGGGCGATCCTGCTGTGCGTAGGATTCGTGTCTCTGTTAACGGTTATCTCCATTCGGTTGATTCACGTGCAGTATACTCTGCATGAGGAGGTGATGGATGAAATGAAGGACGAGACGTTTGACAAGGAGGTCGTGCCTGCCCGTCGTGGGGATATTCTGGATCGGGATCGGCGTCCTTTGGCGACGACCGAGCCTGTGAGTGATCTCATCCTCGATAAGTATCAACTTCCGTTTGTGGAGCAGATTCACAAGATTGCTAAGCAGCAACTTGGGATGACCGACGAAGAATTGAAGGACTACGGTAAGGATGCCAGCAAGTCCCTCTACTACCAAATGTTAGCTACGAAGTTGGTGCGGCCGCTTAAGCTGGAGTTGGGCAAGGTGCTGAAGGATCTCCAGGGGCGCAGGACGAACCCAGAGATTGCCAAAGGCGTGGATAGTCAGCTAGCCCGTGAAATTGTAAAAGACTTGGAACGCGAAGGGTTTAGGGGCATCCGCTACGTTGACTCTATGAAGAGGGCTTATGTCAGTGATGATCTGGCTTGCCATGTGCTTGGGTATGTATATCACGGAACGGAAGGGGCAGAGGGGGTCGAGGCGAGCATGGATGGATTCCTGAAAGGGACCGATGGTGCCCGCTACTACGATTTGGAAGGCACGCTAGTCGAAGAGGTGATGCCACAACATGGGCGGCATGTGGTGCTGACGTTAGATGCTGCTTTTCAAGACATGGCCGAGCAGATTGTGGACAAGCACTTCAAAGCATTACGAGCGGAGTCTATCACTGCAATCTATGCAGAGCCCAGCAGTGGGGAGGTTCTTGCCTTGGTCAATCGACCGGGGTTCAAGCCTTCGGACGCTGGCAAATCGAGGCCCCGCTCTCGCTGGAATCGCGCGGTGTCCGCTGTCTATGAACCGGGATCAACCTTCAAGATCGTGACTTTGGGTGCAGCCCTGGATTTGGATCTCGTTAGACTTGATGAGTGGGTGAGTTGTCACAATGGCTACTACCGTGAAGATGGTTGGGAGAAAGCGTTAGAAGATTCTGCTGCCCCTCGTGAATCGGCATCAGTGCGTGACGTGCTCGCCTATTCCCTGAACACGGGAACCTTCATGGTCGCACAGCAGATGAAGCCCCGTGATTATTATAGCTACATGTTGAAGTTCGGCTTCGGGGAGAGGACCGGAATTCGTCTTCCAGCGGAAGGGCGTGGGAAGGTGCCCCATCCCGTGAAGGGTGAGGTGGCGAATGCGAATGATGGGTGGTCGCGTAGTCGCATGGCTTTGTCTCGTCTCGGGATGGGCTACAATCTCAACGCTACTCCTCTCCAGGTTCTTGGTCTCATGAGCGTGGTCTGCAATCACGGGGATCTCGTGAAGCCGCGGATCGTGCGTGAAATCCTAACCGAAGATTATAAGCGCGTTAGTGCTAGTTTGGATTCGGAAGTGGTGGAGAATGTGTATTCAGCACGTACGGCTAGCAAGCTCAAGTCGGCGCTCATCCATGCTGTGGAAGAGGGAACGGGGAAGAATGCACAAGTCGAGGGGTACGTGGTTGGTGGCAAGACGGGAACTACGATGAAGATCGTTGGTGGGGGCTATCGCAAGAATCGGAACATTACCTCATTTCTGGGATTCATAGGAACCGAATCTGAGCCGGCTCTAATTGGCATGGTGCTCGTAGACGATCCTCAGAACGAGGGCAAGCGGCATGGCGGAAGTGTGGCGGCACCTATCTTTAAGGAAATCGCCGAGGCGGGGATGTATCACTTTGGAGTGCGTCGCCTCGCCTCAACTGAGGCGGAGATGGCGAACTAACGAAATGGTTACTTTGAAAGACATGATCGACGTGATGCCAACGGTGCGCTCCTCCCAAGGGGGAACGGATGTGCAGGTGTTGCGTCTTTGCTACTCATCGCGTGAGGTAACGCCCGATTCAGGATCGGTCTTCTTTGCGTTGAAGGGCGAGACGGTGGACGGGCATCAATACATCGAGCAAGCGAGAGAAGCTGGTGCTGTTGGCATAGTGGCTGAAACGGCGGCTCCAGAGCCCTGTGATTTCCCGTGGGTCCAGGTGCGTGATTCTCGAGAAGCTCTCGCTCGTGCAGCCGCTGCAGTGCAGGCGCATCCCTCGAAAGGCCTTCGCGTGGCGGGTGTGACGGGCACGAATGGAAAGACGACAGTGGCCTTCCTCCTCCATTACTTGCTTAAGCGAGTTCAGCACTATGCCGGGATGTTAGGAACTGTGCACTACGACGTGGGTAGTGAATACCGCAAGGCCACCCACACGACCCCTGAATCAGTGGAGATTCAATCTTTGTTAGCCGAGATGCGGGATGCGGGGTGCCGTAGTGCGGTGATGGAAGTGTCTTCTCATGCTCTGAGCCAGCACCGCGTGGATTCAGTCTTGTTTGATGCTGGCATCTTCACGAATTTCACGCAAGATCATCTAGACTATCACAAGACGATGGACGCCTACTTTGAGGCGAAGGCGTTGCTCGGAGAACTCCTCGTGAATCAAGGAGGCAAGAAGAAGCCAGTCTTTGTAATTAATAAGGATGATGGCTATGGGCAGCGATTGATTCGTCGATTTAAGGACCGAGTCGATGTCGTCACGTATGGAATGGGGGTGGGTTGTGATTTCCGTGCGACGCGTATTGCTGCAGATGTGAACGGCACACGCTTCGAGCTTGAGGCGAAGGGGAGAACCTTCATGGTTCGGCTACCTCTGATCGGGCGTTACAATGTCTATAATGTGTTGTCAGTGCTCGCGGCCACGAAAGCCATGGGGCTGAATTTGCGGGAATCCGTGCAACACCTTGAAGAAGCGCCGCAAGTTCCCGGACGTCTGGAGGCGATCGACCACATCGGTGGCTTCAAAGTTTACGTGGATTATGCGCACACCCCGGATGCTTTGGAAAATGTGCTTAAGATCCTACGCGATCTGAGTCCGCGTCGATTGATCTGTGTCTTTGGCTGCGGTGGTAACCGTGATCGTGAGAAGAGGAAACTCATGGGCATGGCTTCGCGGAACCACGCGGATGTGTCCGTAGTGACCTCGGATAATCCACGCAATGAGGACCCTGAGGCAATCATCAACGATATCGGCGCCGCTTTTGGGACGAATTATTACGTGAAGTACGTCGATCGGCGTGAGGCGATTCGCCGTGCCATTGCCATGGCTTTGCCGGGCGACATCGTGGTCGTCGCGGGTAAAGGTCACGAAGCC
>Ga0213868_10000154_pt1 | contig 61151 bp, 57 predicted proteins | sample PICome_9_FD_160087 | JGI IMG/M metagenome (GOLD analysis project Ga0213868, IMG submission 160087) | Coastal seawater microbial communities near Pivers Island, North Carolina, United States - PICO127 | ecosystem: Environmental > Aquatic > Marine > Coastal | place: USA: North Carolina... | reverse complement strand
TCAGCATCCTCAGCAGCCACGAAGTCTGGGCAGAAGGCTGCTTCACGAACCACCACTGCTTCGAAGAAACGGGCTGCCAAGCCGAGTCCGAAGCCGACCACGATCCTTATGGTCCGCCACGGCCAGACACCCACCACTGGCAAGGTGCTACCCGGCCGGGCCAAGGGGCTGCATCTCACCGACCTCGGCCACGAACAGGCCGAGATCGCTGCGCTCCGCATTGCCGAATTGAACATCGATGCCGTCTACAGCTCGCCTCTGGAACGAGCCAAGGAGACCGCCGCTCCGATCTCTGCGGCATGCGGCCTCAAAACACAGATCGAACGAGGACTCTTCGAGTGCGATTTCGGTGACTGGACCGGCAGGCAGCTGAAAGACCTGATGAAGCTGCCGGAGTGGCAAACGGTGCAACGCTCTCCGTCAACGTTCCGTTTCCCCAACGGCGAGAGCTTCACCGAAATGCAGACGCGCATGATCAACGCACTCGACAAGCTTCGCAAGATCCACCCTGGCGGCACCATCGTCTGCGTTTCGCATGCCGACACGATCAAGGCAGCGGTCGCACATGCGATGGGCACGCACATTGATCTCTTCCAGCGGATCGTTATCAGCCCGGCTTCAATCAGCGCCGTGACATGGCACACCGGTGGGGCCATCGTGCTCGCCGTCAACTCCACCGGCCGTCCTCTCACCGAGCTTAAGCCGGCCTAATGAGCGTCTTTTATGAGTTTGATGACGTTGACTCGTTTACGACGGGCACCGTCGGTGAGCCGGGCAACAGGACGTTCTACATGCAGGTCCGGGCCGACGGTCAACGGGTCAGCGTCAAGTGCGAGAAGCAGCAGACAGCTGCCATCGTCGATTACCTCCGTAAGGTGCTGAGCGACCTCCCGCCGCCCGAAGACCGTCCAATGCCAGGGGCGCTAGAACTCGCGCCACCGATCGACGCATCGTTCGTACTCGGTCCGATCGGGCTTGGCTACGACCGGTCCAGCGACAAGGTACTTATTCAGCTCGAAGAAGTCGGTGAGGTGAACGAAGAAGGTGAGTTCCTTGATGACGACCGCGGTCACGTCCGTCTCTTCGTCAGCCGTGGGCAGGCCGCAGCATTTTGCGATCACGCTGACCGAGTGGTCGAATCCGGGCGGCCCGACTGTCAGTGGTGCAGCCACCCCATCGATCCCGATGGACATGCCTGCCCCCGCATGAACTGACCGACGTGGCGCGCGACGATTTGGACGGCGATTTCGTCTATGACGACGAAACGAACCCTGAGGTAAGTGATCAGCAGGGCGTCGAGTTGCGCATCGACGATGTCGAGGACCCGATGACGCACCTGCTCTTTGGCGAGATCGAGGTCGAGGGGCGAATGCCGTACAGCAGCAATGCAACGTTCTTGGTCCACGTCACTCACGACGGCAAGTCGCACCCGGCCATCTACAAGCCAATGCGGGGCGAGCGGCCCCTCTGGGATTTCGAGCCCGGATTACACCGTCGCGAGGTGGCCACCTATCGAATGAGCGAGGCCCTCGGCCTGCACGTCGTGCCGCCGACCGTGCTGCGCAACGGCCCCGTGGGTGAAGGCTCCGTGCAGTGGTTTGTCGCTGGCGACTTCACCGAGCACTACTTCACGATGATGGAGTCTCGTGTCGATCTCCATGATCGTTTTCGTGCCCTGGCGCTTCTCGATATCATTTGTAACAACACCGATCGTAAGAGTGGGCACTGCATTCTTGTCCCTGAGCGAAGTGCTACCGACGGGACGCTGCTGCCAGCCGAAGTGTGGGGTATCGACCACGGCTTGTGTTTCGCGGCCGAGTACAAACTCCGCACCGTTATCTGGGAGTTTGGCGACGAGCCAATTTCCGATCAGCTACTTGATCGGGTCAACCGCCTAGTCGATCGAGTCCCGCTCGACATTGCGACCCTGCTGAGCGACGACGAAGTCGAGGCAATCCAGGGCCGTGCCGCCTGGTCTGTCAAGCACCGCCGTTTTCCCACCGACCCGACCGGCCGTCGCTATCCCTGGCCACTGGTCTGAACTGTCCGTCAGTACTCAGCTGTCACGCGAACTTGTTCCGTGCGAGGATGCTTATATGACTGATGACGACCTCGATGATCTGATTCACGCTGCAGATCTCGACGGTCTCGTCCGGATGATCGATGACCGATGCTCAACTGGCGACTGGGATGGCCTATTGCGGGTCCGCGACCAAGCCCGGAGCGCAGTGAAGACAGGGCGCCAACTTTGGCCGGCCGCAACGCTGGCCGAGTACCGTTTGGCGCTCCTCGCTCCACCCCATCATGTTGCTGCCGTCCTTGATGAGAGCGACGGGCTGTCAGGCCAGTTCACCATCGGACCGCTGACCGAGGTGGCCGCCCAGCACCATACGTGGGATGCGTTGCGCTCGGAGCTAACTCCATCACCGAGGGCAGCATTCGTTGCTCATGAGCGCGTGATTCGAGGCGAAGTCATCGACGATGACATCGCCGATGTGCTCGATATTCCGCTCGGACTCGAGGGTTGGGAACCGACATACCCCATCGCAACGTACCGCGACGACGATGCTGATTTCCCCGCTCCGAGGCTGCCCACAAATTGGAAAGAAATCGAGACAGGCAGCGAGGCCGAACGGCTTGACGACGATGTCGAACTTGCGGTGCAGCAACTGGTCGAACCCTGGCTTTCTGGTTCGAATGGGACCGTCGAGGTCGTGTGCGTCGAGGGTGACGTCGGCGACGCAATCGGCGCACTGGGGCCACGCCGGGCACGGGTCTGCGAACTCAACGCCCGCACAGCCATGGCCTGGATTGCTTGGGCAGGAGCAAGCGGCGGCGCCCACGGTCGGCGGCGCGGTGCGGCCACCGGGCGCTTTGGTGCATGGTGGATTCTTGCTGCGATTGGCGACTTTCTTGACAACTGGCCAGTTAACCCCGACGCGCTTGGTCAGTTCGCAAACGAACTCAATTGGTATCGCTGGGACGCTTTCGAACCCACAATCGGCTGGACGTTACAACTCGCTGTCGAGGACGGGTCTGAAGGTGTCGCTTGGGCGGTCAGCGCCCGTGACTCAACGTGACGACAGCAATGGTGCGATATTCGCGATGTCTAGCCACCACCAGCGACAGTGCAACCCGCTCAAACTCCGCGAGCCGAAATGGCGGCTTGATCAATTGGCTCAATCATGATGCATTCGCCCGGACATTCCTCGGCTGCGTCGACAGCGGTGTCGATCTGCGAGTCAGGGATGCGGGCGACGCCGTCGCCCATAGCGGGACCGTGGCCAGCGCCCTCACCACCATCGAAGAGGACGGTCGTGCCGAAGTGCGAGGACTCTTCCTTGACGATCCAGAGCCCATCATCGCGTGCCTGAAACACGTCAGGGCAAATCTCTGAACAAATTCCATCACCTGTGCACAGGTCTTGATCAATCCACACCATTAACTGAGCCATGGCTGAAAGGTTACGAGAGGGTGGGCCAGAAAAAGCAAAGAGCCGGGCCTATCACTCAGGCCCGGCCCTTACCTTTTTAGTTGAGCGTGCGCAACTTCAGCCTCGCGCCTCCAAAGCTGCGATCAGGGCAGGCATCACCTTGTGAACATCTCCCACGATGCCGAGATCGGCAACACCGAAAATCGGCGCCTCTTTATCCTTGTTGATCGCAATGATGTTCTTCGCGCCTTTCATGCCGACCATATGCTGAGTGGCACCTGAGATGCCCGCAGCGACGTAGACGGTGGGCTTGACGACCTTGCCGGTCTGTCCGACCTGATAGCTGTACGGCACCCAACCGGCATCGACAATAGCTCGCGATGCCCCAGGCGCTCCCTTGAGCAACTTAGCGAGCGATTCGACCATGTCGAATTTGTCAGCCTCGCCAAGACCGCGCCCGCCCGAGACGACCACAGCGGCCTCGTCGAGTTTTGGACCGCTGGTCTCTTCGACGTGCACTGAAGTAATGGTGGCTCCACCGGTTGAGCCAAGGTCTGGGATCGGAGCCGAGGCGAGTTCGCCAGCAGCCCCAGCACCGCCAGCAGCCTCGAAGCTTTTCGGACGGAATGCTGCAAGGAACGGCGCTACTCCAGTAAACGTCGAATTCACTAGCTTGCTGCCACCGAAGATCGGTGTTTGCACGGTCACCGAGTCACCGTCAACGGTGACATCGGTGGAGTTGGTGAGCACAGTACGGTCGAGCTTGACCGACAGGCGGCTAAGCACGTCGCGCCCTTCGTAGTTTTGGGGGAACATGATCAGATCGGGGACGTCGCCGCCGTCGATCACTGCCTGCATTGCAGCCGAAACAGCTGCGCCCGGGAGGGCTCCAGCAAGGTCTCCAGTTTCGTAGATCTTGGCGGCGCCATGATCGGCGAGTTGAGCAGCAGCACCACCAGCGACGCCCGCGACGAACGCCGAGACGGTACCGCCGAGCGAGCGCGCCTTAGTGAGCAGTTCGAGCGAGGCCGTGGTGGCCTCGTCGTCGTTGGCCTGCGAAAAGACCCAAATGTTGTTAACAGCCATGATTCAGACTCCTCAGATGACCTTCAGGTTGTCGAGAAATTCGACAATCTTGTTGAACGTTTCGCCGTCGTCTTCAATAATTTCGCCGGCTTCACGGGCAGGCGCATCTTCGACGGAGCTGATCGACTGTGCCCACGACACCGACTCGACGCCGAGATCGGCAGCAGTGACGGTCTCGACCGGCTTACTCTTAGCAGCCATGATGCCCTTAAAGCTCGGGTAACGCGGCTCGACGACTCCGGCAGTGACGGAGACCACGGCAGGAAGCGAGCAGCTGACCTCGTCATAACCAGCTTCGGTTTGGCGGTCGACTCGGACAGTACTGCCGTCGACTGCGATTGTCTTAGCGAAGCCAACCGACGGCAATCCGAGAACTTCTGCCATCTGCTCTGGCACGGTTCCGGTGTAGCCATCGGACGACTCGGTTCCAGCGATGATCAGGTCGTAGTCACCCGCCTTGCCGACTGCGCCGGCAAGCACCTTGGCCGTGGTGAGGGCATCCGCACCGGCCAGCACTGGATCAGAAACGAGCACAGCTTTCGCGGCGCCCATAGCGAGGGCGGTACGCAGACCGGAAACCTCATCATTCGGGGCCATCGAGACCAAGGTGACAGAGCCTTCGCCAGCGGTGTTGACGAGCTGGAGCGCCATTTCGACGCCATAGCTGTCCGACTCATCAAGGATGAGTTTCCCGTCTCGCTTCAGCGTGTTGGTCGAGGGATCCAGCTCACCCGGCAGTGCCGGATCAGGGATCTGTTTCACACAGACGATCACGTTCATAAGACCCACAAGTTACCGCCCGGTCAACTAGCTAACAAAGCGGAACTCAAGTTCACTCACAATGTGTCGCGGGTGAGACAAAACTCCTTCTGTTTCGCACGTATTAAGACGGGGTACGGCAAGACCCGGCCAACCGACCCGATATCGCCTTCCACAAACGTAGGCCCGGTACCGTGAGCGTCTGTGGTGGTGGTTGCGCGATGAAAGTTCTCCTAATCGTAAATTCGTTCGCATCGTCGGTGACTGCACGCAACACCGTTGTGGTCCACCGCCGATTGAGCCAAGGCCACGATGTCGAGATCGTCGAGACCAACCGACGCGGCCACGCAACACGTTTTGCCCACGACGCTGCACGACGTGGTGTAGATGTGGTGATCGGCTACGGCGGCGACGGCACTCTCAACGAGGTCGCCACTGGTATTGCGGGTACCGACACTGCGCTCGGCGTGCTTCCGGGCGGTTCCACTAACGTATTTGCACGCACGCTCGGTCTGCCGAACGATCCACTCGAGGCTGTCGAGTTCCTCGCAGGCGGGATCGACGCGGCTGATTTTCGACCGATTGGCCTCGGTCAGGTGAATGGGCGGTACTTCTGCTTCCACACCGGCATCGGGTACGACGCAGCCGTGGTCCAACAGGTCGAGCGGCGCGGTTCCTTGAAACGCTGGCTCGGCCATCCCCTTTTCATCTACGCAGGCCTCTCCACCTGGCTCAGGGGCTACGACCGCAAGCATCCGCACTTTAGTATCGACGGCGACGGCACATCGACAGCGGGCGGCAAGGTCGACGACGGCTATTTCACGATCGTCCTCAACACCAACCCCTATACCTTTTTAGGCAACCGGCCACTCGACCTTTCTCCCGCCGCCACGCTCGATCGGGGACTTGTGGTCGTCACCTTCCGCACAATGCGCGCAACTGCGATCCTCAGTTCACTGGCTGGCGCATTAAAGGGTGGCGGAGTCAACCCCGCCGACCATCTCGACATCCGATCCGATGTGACCTACTTCGTTGCCGAACATACGACACCGTTTCCTTATCAGGTCGACGGCGATGCGCTCGGCGAGACCTCACGGCTCGAGTTTGTGCACGTGCCCGACGCAGTCAAGCTGGTGTTTCCCACCGAGCCTCAACCGGGCTAATCCGCCGCCCGAGGACAGCGAGTGCGATGTCCGGCTTATCTGTGCACACTGCGTCCACACCCCAGTCCGCTAGCTCGACGAGTCGGACCGGGTCATTGCAGGTCCACGTGTTAATCGCCAGTCCAGCGTCGTGGCAAGCCGCCACCGTTTCTGCCGTGACCGACTGCTCATCCGGATGCACAGCAATGTGACCGGCCGAAGCGGTCTGGGCGATGACTCCGGCAGTTGCTTCCATCACTAAATATGCCGTTGCGATGTCCGGGGCGATTGCGCGACATCGTTCGATCGTGTCCCAATCGAATGACGAAATGATCCAGCGTTCAGCCAGTCCGTGTGATCGCATCTCCGCAATAGTCAGCTCGACGACCGCTTCAACCGCGTCACGGCCCAACTCGTCTGCAGAATTTTTGATCTCAACATTCACCAGCATCTCCCCGCAAACCGCCAGCACCTCTCGCAACTCGGGATACCCTTCGAGGTCATCGAGATCAGCCGGTAACGGGTCGTGCTTCACGAGCAGGCGCCCATCTGGCGCCAACCGAACGTCCAGCTCAACACCATCGGCACCCATGGCATCGGCCAGCACAAAGGCCTGCACAGTGTTCTCTGCAGCGGCGACAGATGCGCCTCGGTGTCCAATCACAAGCATCCCTAAGTATGGCCTGACTGTGGAGCGGCACATCCTCAGCACGTACTCATACACGACGTCAAGGAGGCGCGCGTCACACAAATCACCTCTTGTGTCACCGACAGGTCGCGCCTACGGTGACGTCGCCGGTCGGGCGGCGTCTCATACCCATTTGTGCTGTTTAACCCCGTCTTCGCAGCAACCTGACAATCTCCGTGGAGTACACCCGTGACGATCCTTGCGTCCAGCATCACTTTGGGAGCCGCTCCGGCAGATTGGCGCGACGACGCGCTCTGCCGTGACACCGACCCGGAACTTTTCTTTCCCGTCGGAACCACCGGAAATGCACTGGTCCAGATTGACAATGCCAAGGAAGTGTGCGGCGAGTGCACATCGTCGCAGGGATGTCTCGACTTTGCGCTCGACACAAACCAGGACTCAGGTATCTGGGGCGGCCTCACCGAAGAAGAGCGTCGGGATATCCGCCGCAAGCGCGTCGCTGCCGCCCGAGCTGCTCGCTCCGCCGCGAGCTGAACCTTTCGATCTGATCAGGGCCGACTGGCCCCGGATCAGCACCCATCACTCAACCGTCGGGACGCTAAGTTCGACGACAGTGCCGTGCTGATGATTGGAGCCGTCTCCCAACTGAACATCATCGAGGTCCTGAATTCGAGCCGGGCGCATGTCGATCGTCCCATTCAGTTCGGTCGTCACCAATGTCCGAACAATGGACAAGCCCAGACCAGTGCTGGCGTCAAGGTCAAAGCCCGGAGCGACACCTCGGCCATTGTCAATGACGCGAACGTCGAGCCGATGCTGATTTTGGGTCAGCGCCACCGACACCTGCCCACCTGCGCCACCTTCAGGAAATCCGTGATCGACGGCGTTCTGCAACAGTTCGGTGAGCACGACAGAAAGGGGCGTAGCCGTGTGGGCTGGAATGCGTCCGCCGTCACCCGTAACCGTGAAACGCACGGGGCGGTCGGGCGATTGGAGACCCTCCTCGGCCAGTCGGAGCAGTGGGCGAACAATCTCGATAAACGCAATATCTTCGCCGGGCTCGCGAGAAAGCGACTCGTGGACCAGAGCGATGGTGCGGATCCGCCGCACCGATTCCTGCACGGCCACCTTCGCTTCCGGGTTAGTCAGACGGCGCGCCTGCAGGCGCAGCAATGATGAGATGGTCTGCAGGTTGTTCTTCACCCGATGATGGATTTCTCGAATGGTCGCGTCCTTCGACAGCAGAAGACGGTCGCGTTTACGCAGTTCGGTGACGTCGCGCATCAGCAAGAGACCGCCAATGACAACCGGGCCAGATGCGGCGTCATGGACCAGCGGGACACAACGGCTGAGCAGCGTGACATCGGCACCCTGCTCGAATTCCTCAACGACCGGCTCAAGGCGCTCGAAGGCTTGGCGGACCGGGCCGTCATGAAATCCAAGTTCAGCAAGGCGCATCCCGACCGGGTTGGCTTGAATCCCAACGCGGTGCAGCGCCGAGTTGGCGTTGGGCGAAACATATGTCACCGTGCCATCGGCATCGAGACTGAGTACACCATCGCCAACGCGCGGCGCCGCACTGGAGTCGGCCACGCGGCCGGCGAACGGAAACGTTCCCGTCTGGATCATGACCACGAATTTGTCGAAGATCTCCTTGTAAGCCCGTTCGAGTTCACCGAGGCTGCGCCCTGACCGGACTTCCCATTCCTTGCTCAGAATCGCAATCACTCGACCATTGCGAGTTACCGGGATCGCCATCAGACGCGTTCGGGCCGCGTCATCAGGCGTATCGAGGTCAGCTTCGATAACTGTGTTCTCATCGGCGGCCTGCGACAGAACAACGGCGCCTTGCTGCGCCCACGTGCCGATGTAGTCGGTGACATACATGGTTTGATTCGTCGCTGGGCGGACTTGATCAACCACGACCCACTGCGCGTCGGATGAGCGAACATACAACAGCAGATCGGCGAAGCAAAGGTCGGCCAGGAACGCCCATTCGGCACCGAGTCGATGCAAGTGATCAATATCGCCTTGATCAAGTGACGAATGCTGCCGTGATAGGTCGGCCATAGAGGTCATCGCTGCTGATTCTGCCGCATCGGAGTCTGCAGAATGCGCCATACCCGCAGTTCATTCCGAACAAGGTTGACCTTGACGCTTTCAACGGCCAGCTTGGAGGCCCTCAAATCTCGGTCGAGTCGACGCGTAAGCGATCGACGAGTCCACCTAATCCGGCAATGTCGTGGATTTCTCCGGAAAGCCACGGCACATCGAGCATCAGAGGCGACAGCGAGGCTAACTCTGCGCGTCGCTCTGTCTCGAGCGCAGCAACCAAAGCAACGTCATCGAAACGCTCGGCAAGTTGACTCAGCACTGTGTCGATCACTGCGACCGGCGCTTCATCGAGTTGCGCGGCGAGCGCTTCAGCAAGTTCGCGTCCGGACCGAGAGCGCAGGGCCTCGGCGCTGCCAGCAGCAGCAGCGCCCGCCAACTCGTTTGGGAGCGCACGGTTGGCCACGATCGCACCAAGGGCCATGTTTCGCTTAAGAAGCTCTTGTGCCAGGAATCGCGCCTCGTGGGCGGGCGCCGTCTCAAGGGTCGTCACGACAACGAAGGCCGTGCGCGCATCTGCGAGAAGCGCTTCCACTGACCGTGCGCGTTTAACGAACCCGCTCTCCATGGCCTGGAAAAGTATGAAGAATTCGGCAATGTCTTGGAGAAACCGTGAGCCAAGCACTCGGTCGGCCACTTGATAAAAGGGCTTCGACGCCACCGTGAACAGGCGCGACCGGTAGGGAACTGTCAGCCATCGCAGTAGTCGGCTCCCAAAAAAGTCGACCATGCGGCCGGGCGCATCAAGAATGGAAAGTGCATTGCGCGATGGTGGAGTGTCGACGATCACGAGGTCGAATTCGCCAGTTGCGTGAAGATCGTGCAGTTGTTCCATTGCGAGGTAGTCGTGGCTGTGAACAAATCGGCTAGTGATGTTCTGGTAGAGCGGGTTAGCCAGCACTGCATCGCGAACTTGTTCATCAGGAGCGTGGCAACGAATCAGTCCGTCCCATCCCGCTTTCGTGTCGAGCATTGCGACCCACAGTTGGCCTCGAACTTTCAACCCCGCCTGTTTGAAGACCGCCGGCATGATTCGGACCGGCGTGTTGCCGACTTCTTCGAGCCCCAGCGCTGCCGCCAATCGGCGGGCCGGGTCAACAGTGAGGACGAGGATCTTGCCTCTCTGACGTTGTGCAGCAGCAATACCCATCGCCGCAGCAATTGTCGTCTTACCCACACCGCCCGAACCAGCTACGAGCACCATCTCGCGGCTAGCGAGAAGATTGTCAAGGTTGCTCATCGCATACCAATCACGCCAACCCGACGTCAAGTTCCTCGGCCAGACCGTCGGCAATAAGCGACACCACACGGCCGCCGGGAGCCCGGCAAAAAAGCTCAGGCACCGTGACGATCGGCAGGTCGGCATGCCGCGCGTCCCGATGCAGCTCCGACTGCAGCCAACGGAGATGTTCTGCACCAGTTCGACGACGAGCATCAGTTAGCCGAGCGGCTTCAAGCACCATCGGCGCGCCTGCGCCAATGGCAGCGGTCAGCGTCGGGAGAGTGGATCCGATTTGTTCGGCTATGGCCTGCTCGCGACGATCGAAGAGCATCGGCAACACCCGGTTCGCAATGACCGCAGAGACATGCGCACCGGTCTCGGAGGTAAGTCGTTGCACTAGCTCAGCCGACTCGGTGACAGGCAACTCTTCGGGTGTGGTCACCACGGCAACACCTGTCTGCGTCGGATCATCGAGAATGTCGAGCATCCACTGCGTCTGATCCCGTACGAGACCAACTTGAACTAAATCCGCAATCACCCTCGGCGCACCGATTTGACTCACGACGTGGCCACTTGCTTCGGCATCGATGACCACGAGGTCATAGTGCCGCTCGCGAACTTCGAAGCAGAGTTTCCCGATGCCGAGAATTTCCTTCACACCGGGCGCGGCATCCGCCACAAAATCGAACGTCTTTGCTAGCGGGCTGATCCGACCAATGAGCGGGATCTTGACAAAGAGCCGCAAATACTCCCGTAGCGCATCTTCCGTACTCATCGTCATTGCGAACAGGTTGGGCGAGACCTCGGTGGGTTCGAACCCAAGCTCGTCTTCACCCAAAGCATTAGCGAGGGCACCTTTGGCGTCCATTTCGCAAACGAGCGTTCGGCGACCGCTTAGCGCTGCCACCTCGGCAAGCGCTGCCGCAATCGAGGTCTTGCCAACGCCACCTTTTCCAGTGACCCAGAGCATTCTTAGGTCAAGTAGGGCGGTCATATCCCTTAGCGTCCTGTTACCTGTTTGACCAAATAGGCGCGACACGGCGGCCCCGTCTGCGACTAGTCAAGCCGTGGTTCAGTCGCCGAAGCCAATCTTGCGGGTGCTCTCAGCAGAACCGAGCTCGACGTAGGCAATTTTGGCGGATGGCACTGCAACATCGTTTCCTCGCTTGTCGGTGATCCACAGCGTGTCGGTGGCACCACCCAGGGCTGCCTCGATGCGTGCTTTCAAATCGTCGCGATCTGCGTCGTCGGCGAGTTCAAGATTGATCTCACGAGGGGCTTGGGTTACTCCGATGCGTACGTCCACGCGGTGGAGGCTACCGCCACGCCACCGAGTCAGGCTAGGCCGTCGGCGGTGGCCCGTGCTGTTGACACCTCGGAAAGCGCCGAACAGGATTGGAGCTGATGAGCATCCGAACCGTCATTCCACTCTTCCCGCAATTTACTGCACTCGACGCAATCGGCCCCTACGAAGTCCTCCAGCGCATTCCCGATATCGACATCACTTTTATCGGCCACGAGCGCGGCGTCGTTCGTTCGGACAATGGCATGCTCGGCATCGAAATCGACAGCACCTTTGAGGACTACCCGAGACCGGACCTCATCGTCTTCCCTGGCGGCCACGGCACGCGTTCGCTGATGACGGACAAACAAATCCTCGACTGGGTGCGCCTAGCACATCAGTCGACCATCTTCACGACCTCGGTCTGTACCGGCTCTCTAGTGCTTGCTGCAGCAGGGCTGCTCGACGGATTGACCGCCACCACACACTGGGGCGCGCTCGATGTGCTTACAGCACATGGAGCAACACCGACGGCCACGCGGGTAGTCGAACACTTCGAAGAGCGGCTTATCACCGCAGCAGGGGTCTCGAGCGGCATCGACATGGCTCTCCGGCTTGTTGAGATCATGTTTGACCGAGTTGCTGCCGAAGCGGCTCAGTTGATGATCGAATACGACCCCGATCCTCCGTTTGACGCTGGCTCAGTTGCCAAAGCGGGAAAAGACGTCGTCGCACGCGTCGTCGAATATGCCCAACACCGCGTCTGACCTCACCCGCCGAGCAAGTCAGTCAGACGGCAGTGGTGCAGAAGGTGTCGCCTGCAGCAAGTGACGATTCGGTTGTGATCTCACCGAACTGACGGTCGGCGGCGTTGTAGAGCTCGCCAAGCATGCCGCGAACCATGCCGCGATCGACCGCACAGATCACCGGGTGTTCAGCAGCGACATCACCGAACGGGCAGTGGTTGTTAATAATCTTCAGTTGGTTGTTGCGGCCTTCGGCGTGGGCAGCAAAGCCGTGTGCAGACAATGCGTCAGCAACTGCTTGGATTGCTGACCGCAGTGAGCGCTGTCCAGCCTTCAGTGCATCGCCATTTAGACCAGCAGCCATGGCTCGTCCGTACTCCGCGCCCACTTCTTCGGCCATGTTCTCGGCCTCGTCCGGGGGGAGCTTGCTCAGCGTGCGCCCCAAGAGCGAGAGCAGCAGATCATCACTGCGTACGGGAAATGCTGCGGTGTCAAGCGAATCGCCGACGGCCAGGTAGTGCTTCGATGGGCGGCCTGCTGAGCGCTCGGCGTCGGCGCGGGCGCTGGCAACTTCGAGATATCCACCCGCCGCCAGCTTCTCAAGATGATGGCGCGCGACATTGGAATGAACTCCGATCTCAGCTGCCACCATCGAGGCCGTGACACCCAACGCCTCAACGTCGCCAGTCGCCTGCGAGTGCTCTCGTGCCATCAGGTAGATCGAACGCCGGGTGGGGTCACCGAATGCGTCTGTTATGGCCGACACGGTGGCGGTGAATGCAGTCCCAGAACTCACTCAGGTGATATTACCTACGCCCGTAGTGCAAATCCCGCGGGGCGTCGCCACACTAGGTGCCATGAGCTCCCCCGTCGTCACGGAAGACCAGATCGTCGAGGCACTTCGCCCGGTCGAGGACCCCGAGTTGCACCGCTCGATCGTAGAACTCGGCATGCTGCGCGGCGTGTCAATTATGGACAACGGCGTCATCGGCGTGCTGATTGCCCTCACCGTCCCAGGGTGTCCACTGAAGGACGAAATCACTCGCCGCGTGTCCGAGGCAGCTACCCAACTCGACGGCGTCGAATCGATCGATCTCGAGTTCACGGTGATGAGCGACGAAGACCGTGAGAAGCTCCGCAAGACGCTCCACGGCGATGCCGGCGCCACAGCTGGTCAGGGTCAGACTCACGGGCATGCCGAAGGCCGTGTCGTCCCATTCGCAAAAAACGATTCAAAAACCCGCCCGCTGCTGATTTCTTCAGGAAAAGGTGGCGTTGGAAAATCCACCGTCACTACCAACCTTGCAGTCGCACTGGCTGCGCAGGGCTACTCGGTGGGCATCATCGATGCCGATATCTACGGCTACTCGATTCCTCGCATGCTCGGGACCGACCGCGAGCCAGTGGTCATTGACGAGATGCTCATTCCACCGGAAATGTACGGCGTTCGGGCAATCTCGATCGGCTACTTCGTGCCACAAGGAGAAGCAGTCATTTGGCGTGGCCCGATGCTGCACAAAGCACTCGAGCAGTTTCTCACAGACGTCTTCTGGGACGAACCTGACTTCCTGCTGATTGACATGCCACCCGGCACCGGCGACATTGCGCTTTCGCTGTCGCAGTATCTGCCTCGCGGCGAAGTCTTCGTCGTCACCACGCCGCAGCCGGCTGCGCAGAAAGTTGCAGCGATGTCTGCGGCGATGGCTGAGAAGGTCAATCTGCCCGTGCGCGGTGTCATCGAGAACATGTCGTGGTTCACAGGCGACGATGGCAAGAAGTACCAAATCTTTGGGTCCGGTGGCGGACAAGCGCTCGCCGAAGACGTGGGTGTGCCGCTCATTGGCCAGCTCCCGCTCGTTCCCGGCCTGCGCGAAGGCGGCGACGACGGCAGGCCCATCGCTGCGGTCGACCCCGAGTCCGAGTCAGCCAAGATCTTCCACGAGATGGCTCGCCAAATCGCCGTGGACATGAAGCCAAAGAAGATCTACTCCCCCGAGTTGAAAATCCTCTAGTCCGGTTCCCGTCATGGAGGTTGTGGCCAAGTACCGGTTTGAGCGCATGGTCGCTGAAGCCCTCGATGACCTCCCGGACGAACTCCAGCACGTGCTCGACAACGTCGTCGTGCAAATCCATGACCGCAACGCGGTCGAGCCGACGATTCTTGGGCTCTACGAGGGCGTCCCCCACACGGAGCGCACCGGCCATGAAGGACCAGACGTCGTGTCGATCTATCGACTGCCACTGTGTGCGATGTGTGAAGATATCGACGACCTCGCCGACGAGGTCTACGTCACCGTGATCCACGAGGTGGCCCACGCCGCGGGCATCGACGACGACCGACTCCACGAACTTGGCTGGGGCTGACACACCATCGGTCCGACTCTCCAGCTGCGAAGATGAACGCTGTGAGCAGCAGCGGATCGAGCCTCGGTGATCTCGCCACCGGCGCGATCGTCAGCGTGGCGATCGGCGATCACGCCGTTGCGTTTGCGTCCGAGGGGCGGTCCGTCGTGCTGATCGACATTGGCGACGCACCTGATGTCTTCGCCGAAACGGAGGCAACTGTCTCACCACGCTGGAGCTGGTGGTCAAATCGCACTGCGCTGAACATCATCAAGTGGGGGGTGCGTCCAGCAAAGTGTTGGGATCTCTCGGCAGCACACCGGCTGCTCTTTGGTGGATGGCGGTCCGAACCCGAACTGATCTGGGCGCGCCTCCACGACCTCGACGTGGCCAGCATTCCGCACCGCATGCCGGTCAACTTGTTCAACCAGGCGCTCGATGCCGGAGACCTTGACGAGCCCATCGGGCCAGACGGCCATCTTCGTCCCGAATGGGTCGAGGGCGACTGGTCGAAGTCTTCCGCCCAGGTGGCCTCGTGGGCCGAGACGGCACTCGAGATGCAGCGGTTGCAGTCGCGATACATCGATGATCTGCACCACGGTCCTCAGCTGCGTGCCACTGTGTTATCGGAATCTGCGGCAGAGCTGCTCTGTGCCGAACTTGAGGTCGACGGTTTGCCTGTCGACGCTGCTGTCGCCGCATCAATCATTGCCGGCTTCGTTGGTCCTCGCCCTCGCGATGCGGCCGAAGCTGCTGCAGAGCTGAAACGTCGAGATGACGACGTGTTGCAGCATCTTCCGCCCGGCATCACTTTCGATCTACGCAGCCCCGATCAAGTGAAGTCGCTTCTGCGCCGCGTCGGCATTGAGGTCCCAGACACGCGGGCATGGCGACTTGAGGCGCTCCGCGACGCTCACCCAATCGTGGAACCACTGCTCGCATGGCGTCGGGCTGAACGCGTTCTCACCACATTCGGTTACGCCTGGGTCGACGAGCACATCGGCCCAGACGGCCGGCTTCGTGGATTGTGGTCAGGATCCGATGGAGCTGCCGGTCGAATGACCGCTAGCGCCGGCCTTCACAACATGCCTGCTGAGCTCCGACCGGCTGTTTCTGCGGAGTCAGGCTACGCGTTTGTCCGCGCCGACCTCGGCCAGATCGAGCCGCGCATTCTCGCCGCCGTGTCCGGCGATCCCAAGCTTGCTGCCGCCACCCGGGCGAACGACATGTACGCACCAGTGGCCGAGCAGCTTCGGGTCGAACGCGAAATCGCAAAGGTTGCCGTGCTCGGCGCTATGTACGGGCAGACGACGGGCAAGGGCGCCGAGGCGCTCCGTAGGCTCGAACGCGAGTACCCAGTGGCGATGGGTTACCTTGCGGATGCAGACCGAGCAGCACAGGGTGGCAACGACCTGCGCACATACGGTGGCCGCCTCGTGCCGATGACCGCAATCAATATCAATGGGGTCAGCGATCGCGACGCCCGTTCGCGCGCCGCTGCACGCGGTCGCTTTGGTCGCAACGCGATGATCCAGGGCGCTGCCGCCGAATTCTTCAAGACCTGGGCCGTGCTAGTGCGAGCGCGATCCAACCACCTCAACGCACGCATTGTCTTGTGCCTTCACGACGAGCTGTTGATTCACGTCCCTGAAGATCGTGCTGCAGAAACAGCCGCGTTGCTCGACCGCTGCCTACAGGAAGCGGCACACCGCTGGGCACCAGTGCGTTCAGACGGGCTGCAACCGGTCCGGTTCGTTAGCGATACGAGCGTTGTTGGCGCGTGGTCTGAAGCGAAAGACTGACTGAAGGCGCTTGATCAAAGGCTTCGCCGCTGACTTTGGGGCCGATGGCAGCAGACAACTCCACGCGACCGAGGTAGCTTGACGCTTGTGAGCGATGTTCCTCCCCCGCCTCCGCCTCCGCCTCCGCCTCCGCCTCCGGGCAACATGGCGCCACCGCCTGGGTATGTGGCGAACAGCAACCTACCGACGCAGAAATTCCGCAGAGTCAAGGGCCTTTCCACTGCCATAAGCGTCGCAGTTGCTGTAGCTGGGATCGGGGGTCTTCTCAACGGCATCTTCCAGTCCGGTCTTCGATCGGATGCTGAAGATCTTCTTGCAGGTCGCATCTCCGAAAATGCCTTCAACGATCAGCTTGTGTCATCATCGGCTTTTTCTGCGCTTTCTGGCGTTGCCACCCTCGCCTCGATGGTGCTCGTGATGATCTGGATGTATCGGATCTCAGCGAACCTGCGGGCGTTCGGCACAACGACAACATGGCATCCTCTCTTCGCGATCTTCGGCTGGTTTCTGCCACCTGTGGTGCTTTACGTCATCCCGTTTTTGATGCTGCGCGAGCAGTGGACTAAATCGAAATCAAGCGCCATAGCCCCCCATACCGACGGCAAGTCCAACAACCCGGCGCTTTGGGTGTGGTGGTTGGCATTCGGTATCTGGCCACTGCTTGCGCTCTTCTTGTCTGCAGGCAGCCTCACGGGCAGCTTCGGCGACACCAGCGCCGAGGCGGTCGCCGAGAACCTTCTCGACACCAATCAAAGCGTCGCGATTGTTGGCTCCGTAATCGGCCTGGTCGCAGCAATCGCCTGGATCCTCTTCGTGCGGCAACTCACCGCACGGCATCGATCGCTCACCAGCGAGATCTGACAGGCTGGACCTGTGGCGCGCGCGGCGACCATCTATTTCGTACGCCACGCAAAGGCTGGCGAACGTCGCTTATGGGAAGGCAGTGATGTCGACCGACCCCTCAGCAAGGCTGGGTGGAAGCAGTCGGCCGCTGTCGCTCGGCGGATCTCAAAGAAGGATGTCGCTGCGCTCTACGCGAGCTCGTACACCCGTTGTATTCAGACACTCGAGCCTCTGAGCGATCTCACCGGACTCAAAGTTCAGGCCGATAGCCGACTGTTTGAGGGCCAACCGTTCGAGCCAGTCCTTGACCTTTTGAATGAGGTCGAAGACGGCACTGTTCTATGTAGCCACGGCGACATCATTCCGGCAGTGATTACTGCGCTGATTCGCCGCGGCATGGAGGTGGAAACTCCACCCGATTGGTCTAAGGCCAGCGTGTGGGTGCTACGACGCAAAGGCAGCCGAATCACCAAGGGCAAGGTTTGGCCGGCGCCCAAGTCACAGAAGAAGTAACGCCCGAATCGGCCGGCGATCTATTGCAGCCGGTGATGCCAAGTACACATAATTACTTAGGCTAAACACTCTACTTATGCTACAAATGCAGCTGCGGCCCGGTACCACCCATTGCCTCTCTCCCCTTCAGTGCGGGCGACGGGTGGTACCCGCTGCGATTGACGGCAGAAAAATCCAGAAAAGTGAGCGCCCGGAGGCTGCGGCGAACTCAAGACCACCGCGTCAGACAATTTGCCGACATGAAGCTTCCGGTGACGTTCAACTCCAGTGCGCCGCAACGGGAAGTGCTCAGTTCGCCGCCGCTCGGATATCGGCGGCGAACCCGGCAATCAAATTCGCAACATCGGCTGGCGGATTACCAGACTCACACGTAACGACGAATGGGAGTGCTGCGTCGGCATCGTCGAGGAACGCATACTCGATAATCGCAAGGAAGCAGTGGGGATCCGCGTAGTCAGGGTCGATTACCGTCGCTTGTTGAAGAGCGATCCGGGCTGCGTTGAGGCGAGTGTCCGTCACCAAGTCAGCCGACTCCAGTCGCGCTTGGAGAGCCAAAGTCCAGCCGAAGTAGGTGATGGCTTCAACGTTGTCGATGTCGCGTTCACGTTCCATCTGAACCACTCGTGCAAACAATCCATTCGCGAGTCCGAACTCGTTTTCGTTGAGGGCATCGCGAGCCGAGGCCAGCACGATGCGGGCATCGTCGCCCGGATCGAAACCGGTAATTTCCTGATTGGCACCGCGCTCACCAAAAGCGTTGGCCAAGGCAAATCCGATCGCCACGGCGAGCACGACCACGGCTGACGTGGTCAGGGCCAGCCGACCCCAGCGTCGCGTTACATTAGGGGCAAGTTGCGCTCGACCAGAATCAATCTGTCGAAGCACCGCCGCAGCGCGCACGGTGTACCCGTCCCGGAGCGTTACATAGTCAGATTCGTCGACGTCGCCGGCTTCGAATTCGTGTTCGAGATCATCGAGCGAACGGAGCAGAAATCGCCGTTCTTCTTCGAGCTCTGCGAGCCGGTCAAGGTGTGCCCCACTCCGCAGGGGGGTTAACACCTCTTTCTGCGACGCGGTCGCGTCCACAACAGAGCGGGGCATCTCGTCGGTCATGGAAGATCGACCTGTCGAGCAGCCGCAACGATGTCACGGTCAGCATCAGTCGGATCTGCGACGCCATCGGCCTGAACACGCCACCGTTGAAACGCAACGGCCAGACCCGCTACGCCGAACACGAAAGCCATCGTCGGCAACACCCAAATCAATGCGTCAAATCCACTCGCCCTAGGGACGAGTAGGATTTCGGTGCCATAGCTGTCCTCCAGACCAGCGACGATTTGGTCATCACTCAAGGGCGTACTTCGAACCAACGAGTCAATCTCATTCCGAATCGCTCGCGACGCATTGTTCCGTGATTCGGCAACGCTCTCGCCGTTGCAGACCGGACACGCCACGCGCTTAGAAATCAGCTCAATTCGCTCTTCTTGGCTCTGCGGCCCAGATGTGCGAGTCGAACCGACCGCAAGGACCGACACGGTGACGACCAGAAGCAGCACCCAACCCGGCCAACCCTTTACTCTGTTGTTGATCTCACTCAATCCGAAACTCATGCGGCGTAGGCCTCGCGCAACTGTTGCATTGTGATGTTCAATCGTTCTTCCGACACTCGAGAGATGATCCGCACCTGGACCACGCCACTTGGATCGATGATCCAGGTCTCGGGAACAAGCGCCACACCGAAGGCCACATCGATCTGCTCATGTTCGAGCACAACCGGCCAATCACCACCGCGCTCGGCAAAGAACTCCTCAATGTCCTCCCGACTGTCATTGACCACGATCGAGTAAAACTCTGCGCCGTCGGTGCCCAGTGCATCTTGGTCGTTAACAAACGAGACCAAATCGGGGTGCTCGGCAATGCAAGGCGCACAGTCGGCGCGAAAGAAGTTGATGACTACCCAGCTCCCCTTGCGCTGCGAAAGATCGAAGTTGGTGCCGTCGAGCAACGTGCCAACCGCCTCGGGTGCCGGTCGGCCGAGCAGCGGGGATTCTGCATTCTCTCCACCGCCGGAGTCGGCGCCGACCAGCAGAACAAACAGTCCGGTCATCACCACTGCGATGACGAGGGCGATCCAGGGCGCTACCGCGCGGGGCCGCTCGCCGACTGAGGGCTCTTCTCCACCAGCAGGTTTCCCGGCATCGACGGCGCCAGTCATGCAGATGCCCCGGCAGGGTCGGGTTCCGACTCGCCGCGGGGGGCCGCTGCAGCAGTGGCTCCCACCGGAATCGGAGCCGACACCGGATCGGTCGCCCGCCGACGTTTGGATCCGGGAAAGGCTGACAACAGGGTGCCGAGCGCCATCACTGCGCCGCCAATCCACAGCCAGAGAATCATCGGCCGGACGAACGCCTGTATCGTCACCAGCGTGTCGCCTGGCTGAGCCCCTTGTTCCAGAGTCAGGTAGACATCACTAGTCAAGCCTGTTCGAACACCTGGCGTCGGCACGTCTATACCTATGTTCAGGTACGTGGTGATTGCTGGAACAATCACCTTTGAGTTATCGAGAAGCACCCGAGCTTCCAATGCGCTTTCGCTTCCGGCGTCGTTGACGTTTTCGCTCACCGATTCCAGCCGAAAGGTGTGGCCTTGCCAGTCTTGTTCCACGCCTTGTTCAAGCTGGAGTCGGGTTGCATGAGTGAAGTTGTTCGACGAAGCGAGCGCAACGGCGATCATGATGACGCCGAGGTGGACGACCATGCCACCGTTTGCTCGACCGACGAATCCGCGCCAGCCTTGCCGGCGAGTGGCGAGTGCTAGCTGACGTAACGCAGCTCCAGCCGCAAATCCAGCCAGACCAAACGCAACAAGCGGCGCCCAACCTGTTGCACCGACCAAGACGGCGAGCACGACTGAAGCCGCACCGAGCCAGGCCGGCCAGAACAACCGCTTGCGCAGCAATTCTTGACTTGCCTTGCGCCACGGAAGCACCGGGGCAACGCCCATCAAGAACAGCAGCACAAGCCCGATGGGCATCGTCAATCTGTCGAAGTAGGGCGCGCCAACGACGGTGCGTCGACCGTCGAGCGCCTCGACCAGTAACGGGAAGATCGTGCCCAACAAAACGACGAAGGCGAACACGGTGAACAGCACGTTGTTGGCAAGGAACGCGCCCTCTCGAGACAAGGGGGAATCGATTGCACCCGGTGAGCGCAAGCGGTCGCCCCGCCATGCGATGAGGCCAAGCGACACCACTACGATCAAGCCGAAGAAGGCAAGGAACCAAGCCCCAACTGGCCCGTCGCCAAACGCGTGCACAGACTCGATCACGCCTGAACGGGTAAGGAATGTGCCAAGAATGGTCAGCGCAAATGTTGCAACCAGCAGGCTCAAATTCCAGACGCGCAACATACCTCGACGCTCCTGCACCAGCACGGAGTGGATGTAGGCAGTTCCGGTCAGCCACGGGAGTAGCGAAGCGTTCTCGACCGGGTCCCATGCCCAGACTCCGCCCCAGCCGAGCACCTCGTAGCTCCACCAGCCACCGAGCAGAATACCGATTGTGAGGAACGCCCAGGAGAACAACGCCCAGCGCCGCGTCTCAAGCAGCCATCCCTCGCCCAGTCGACCGGTGGTCAAAGCCGCAATCGCAAAAGCAAAGGGCACTGTGAACCCGACGAAACCGAGATATAAAATCGGCGGGTGGAACAGCACGAGAATGTGGTTCTGCAGCAGCGGGTTCGGACCAGGCCCGCTCGACACACCGACGGCCCCGTTGGCAAAAGGGTCGGCAGGGCCAAGGCTAATCATGGCGAAGAATGCTGTGATCACAAACATCACAATGAGTGCCCAACCGACTAGCGGATCGTCGGTATTTTTTCTAAACCGCCAAGCGACTGCGGCAGTGAACCCTGCGAGTATCAGAGCCCACAACAAAATCGATCCTTCGAGCGCCGACCACATTGCCGCAAAGTTGTAGAGCGCTGGTGTGTCTGCCGAGCCAACCTGCTGGACGTAGGCGAGCGAGAAATCGCGGGTAATCAAAGCACGCTGCATCATCACGCATGAAAGCAAGATGCCCCCGAAAGCAAGCCATGCGTATCGAGGGCTCTGTTTCAGAAGCTTGGTGTCACCCTTCCGGATGCCGTATAGCACGGCTAGTGCGCCGAAAACCGATGCGCCAAGCATCAACATCACCCCGGCCCGCCCGAACGCGCCATTGACGGACGCGGCAATCATGTCATCCGGTCACGTTGTGCCCGGCACAAGGTGACCCCGCTCACGCTGCGGCGTCGCATCCAAGATCCTGTGCGTCGACCACTCGCTCATCGTTGACCGACACGTACTCGTCGGAATGTTTCACCTCGACGCGATCGCCCTGCAGTGCACCTTCTTCGATGACACCGTGCACGACTACCGGGATGCATTCCTTGAAGATGCCCCCAGGTTCGCCTGAATACCTAACGGGCAATGAAGCTCCGTTGAATGAGATCGTGAAAGCAGTGACGCCGTCAGAGCGCACGACTGATCCTTCGTCGACGGTCCCTTGTAGCCGGATACGTCGATTGTCGTCGCACCCGTCGCGCACGTTGATCTCATCAACGTTGCAGTAGTAGTCGACGGCCGATGTTAGAAACTGCGTCACGATGACGCCGCCGGCAACCACGACCATCGCAAGGACGAGGATCGGCAGCCAGTTACGTTTCTGCTGGCTCGACATCGCTGTGCCGTCAATGTTGGTGCGTGGTGCGAGATCTAGGTCGTTGGCTATGGAGTCATCCGATGGGGGGAAATCGGTATCAGACATCAGAGCCAGTACTTCTCGTCGTCAGGAACCTGCTGGCTAACTTTGCGTCCCGATCGGACCGCACGCCAGGCATAGAGCGCGACTGTCGCAAAGGTCAAGAAGTAGCTCCCGAGGATGAATCCGGCATCGTCCATTAGGAATCACTCCCTGTTTTCATCGTTGCTGTTGGTGGCGCTGATGTTGCCGCCGTCGCAGTTTCAGCAGCTTCGGCCCGACGAACGGCGAGGGCTTCATCAAGGCCGCGCTCTTCGAGCAGATCTTCCATCGCCATCGACCGCGTCCGGTGGAGCATGAGCCATACGTACAGCAGGGTGAAGGCAATGACGCCGACGAACAGGCTGAAGAGCATTAGGCCGTCCATTTTCGTATCACCATCAAGGTTCGCAACCGTTGCCTCCTGATGGAGGCTGCGCCACATTTTGACGCTGAAGTGAACCAGAGGAATCTCTACAACAGCGATCATCCCGAGCACTGCGCTGCGTTTCGCACGCTGCTCGTGGCTACCTCCTAGACGGCGGACAGCCAGATAGCCGATATAAGTGACGAAGAGGAGCGCCGTGGTGGTCAAGCGCGCGTCCCACTGCCAGAAAACTCCCCAGGTGAGACGGCCCCACATGGCGCCCACCGCAAGGGTAACTGCAACAAAGGTGACGCCGATTTCAGCGCTGGCACCCGCCGCTCGATCCCATCCCAAGGACTTTTTCTTCGAAAACAAGTACATCGCGGAGGACACCGCTGTGACGACAAAGGCAAGGTAGGCGAGCCAAATCGTTGGAACGTGTACATACAAGATGCGCACCGATTCGTCTTGGTCACGATCAGCAGGCGAGAACCCAAGGCCAAAAGCGACGAGCCAACCAAGCGCCACAACCGCAACGATGCCGATGGTTCGCGTACCGCGAGTTGCAGTCGAGCGTTGCGAGGGCAGGGCCGACTGCTGAGCGGTGTCTTGTTCGGCTTTCGCTGGTTCGATCGTGGTCATCATGCTTCCGTAGTTTTTGCTGCGTTGGTTGCGGCGGCCTGCGTTTTGTTTTAGTTACGCGATAATGGGATGCGTTTGGGTGATTTAGTCATCTATAAGGGGTCCGAACGCCAGCGCTCCGCCAACGACAGCAGCTACAGCGAACAACGTCAGCAAGCCGACCCATTGCCAACCTTCTGACACCACTGCACCTGATGTGCCAACCGCTGATTCGACTGCTTTCGTTGCTCCGATCAAGACAGGCGCCACCGCAGGAAGTGTGAGCAGCGGAAGGAGTGTTTCGCTGCCCTTGAATCCTGCGGCGAGGCCTCCGTACAGAGTACCCACAGCGGCGAGGCCGCACGTCGCGGAGAGCATGGTCGTGACGAGGAGCACAACACTGCCGAACGCGTTATTTGACGGGATTGACTCGCCGTAGAAGATGACAGCTGCGCCAAACAGCATCGCTTCGAGCACCAGAAGCTGAAAGCCGAGCGCCATGGCTTTACCTACGAAGATCGCACGCGGGTCAACACCGGCAACACGCATTGCGTCAAGGGCACCGTCATCAGTCTCGATGGCGAAGGTGCGCTGAACGATGACGAGCAGACTAAACATAGTCGCAAGCCACACCAAGCCAGGCGCCACTGTGTCGAGCACGTTTTGCTTGTCGAGCGCAAACGCGAAGCTGACCATGGTGATTCCAGCGAACGGAAGCACCTGATTGGTGACGATTTTGCTCCGTCGTTCAACGCGCAGGTCCTTCGCCGCAATGAGACAGGCAACCGTGATCATTCGGTTCCCTGCGATTCATTGCTGTCAGTAATGGCCTGCCCGGCGACGACATCGACTGACCGGGTGGCCAGCCCCCCAGCACGTTCCAGTTCATGGCTGGCGACAAGAATCGTTGCGCCTGAACTGGCAGCCTGCCCGAGCGTGGCGTCAAGCTCGTCACGACCTGCAGCATCGAGACCGGCATGAGGTTCATCAAGAAGCCACACCTGCGCGCGGCGAGCGACGAGGCAAGCCAACGAGGTGCGGCGTTTCTGCCCTGCTGACAGTTTGCGTACTCCAACGTCGGCCAACCGCCCCGAAACGCCCATTCGAGACATCGCGCCGGCGATTTCGTGGGCCGAAGCACCAACCGTGCGTCCCCAAAACTCGACGTTCTCCCGGACGCTGAGGTCGAGGTAGAGGCCGTTCTGGTGACCGAGTAGACCAACGTGCGGCCGAACGAGCTGCCGTTGCGTCACAAGATCAAACCCGAGGATGGTCGCTGCGCCACGTTCGACAGGCAGTAATCCGGCACACAGCCGCAGGAGTGTTGTCTTGCCCGCTCCGTTGGGGCCTTTGAGCAACACGATTTCGCCACGCTGAACGGTGATCGATACGCCGGCAAGTGCTGGGAAGTTGCCGAGCACTGCGACCACGTCCTTCAGCGCGATGACCAGGTCGGGCTCTGTGTGATTCGACGTATTTCCAACGAACGGATCGTCGTTTGCTGTCGTCGACGCAGACGAGAATGGGTTCAAAGATGCGTTCATGAGTCATGTCCACATTACGAGCGAGCGCCAGTGACTGCACCCTGACGAAGGCAAAACAGCGTCGCGAACACGTTCTCAACCAGCGCATTTTGACCAATCACAACAAGTCGGACTAGGTCAGTATCTGAAATTGACTTAACTTTGGCCGGTTCCGATGCCAATGCTGGCTCTACCTCCAATCGGTCTGAGCGACGTATCGCTATCGCAGTCTCCTCTGCACAGCCCTCCAGAATCGCCCTAACAGAGACCCAAGCCGTTTCGGCCGGCGCGACACTGCCGTCGTTGTAAGTGAGATCGTCAGAGCCCGCCGAAAGACTGCCGCAGGGCGGTCTACAACGAAATCATCGATGCCACATTTGACGGTTGCTACGTGTAGCAGGTCACCCGCCAGCCAATCCTTGCGTCAGGGATAAGACCGGATTGCGCGGACCTTGCGTGCACGCCGTCAACGGCGTGGCGTTCCGTTCGCCAACACACCGCCCATAACTGTTCGAGATTCGGTACGACTTAGTGAGAAGCGACAAAACTTGACCGGCCACAGCAACCCAGCTAGGCGTAGACGTGCGACCGACCGTGGCTCAACGGAAGCAGCCCGCATTCTCTTACAGAATGGGAATGGGCTGCACTCAACGAACCCCGCAATCGAGGCGGCTTCAAGCTCTCGGCTGAGCCACTTGGGCCTCAGCCGTCGCTTGTGAACTGGTCAACTAAATCTGTGAGGAGGCTAAATGCTTTGTCGGCATCGGCGGGGCGCGTGCGCTCGACCGCCGTTCGGGCCATGACGATGGCGGCACCCAGGCCATTGAGAAGTTTGGGCCTGTCCCGCTCGATCTCTGGTCGAATACGTTCCCAGATCTGTTCGATCCGAGCAAGCGTCGTGTTGTCGTCGCCGCCCTCGGCGATCTGTGATCCCAAGCGACTTATCTCAATTGACATTTCGGGAAGCAGGTCCACCACTGCGCCGGTCAGCGCAATAGTTGTCGCTGATGCACCGCCATCAACGATGGCAGTATTATCGACTTCCTCTACGCTGTCGAGTGCAGGCGCGCCACGCTCTGGCACATCTTTCACTTCGGCTGATGGCGGCGTCTTCGTGTCTGGTTCGTTCAATGTCGTCGCACAGGCCCCAAGCGACAGCAAACAGCCCGCCACCATCAGTTCGCGAAACATTACGCGGTGACCAAAATCCGTTCGCTGGCGAACGAGCCGACTCCAACATGAAGTCCCTCAATTTCAACGGTCAAGGTGCCATCGGGTGACAGCGCAGTGACTGTTCCAACGTTGCCCGGCTGGATCGCTGAAGCTTCGAGAAATTCGAGGAGGCCTGGTTTAAATTCGAGTTCTTCGGTGATGCGACGAACCGTGAAGGCATTACCGACGGCAATTTTCGACAACGGACCTGAATTTGGCCGCGCCTCGTATCCAGACCCGGGGATGGGATTGCCATGTGGGCAAGTGGTCGGGCCACCGAGCAACTCGACCATAGCTTGCTCGACCGAATCACTGATGACATGCTCCCAGCGGCCGGCCTCGTGGTGCGCTTCGGCCCACGACAGCTTTAGCACGTCAGTGAGGAACCTTTCAGCAAGTCGGTGGCGCCGCACGACTTGCTCAGCAAGTCGCTCACCAGCAGCGGTGAGCACAATTGCTTTTTCGCCGGTGATCAGCCCCTCGGCCTCGAGACGCCTCATCATCTCCGAGACAGCTGGCCGGCTTACCTGAAGTCGCTCGGCAATACGGGCCTGAATGACATCGACGTCGTCTTCTTGTAATTCGAAGATGCACTCGCAGTACTCCTCGAACGCTGGATGGTATTCACCCTGGCTCGGCATACTTTTAGACTACTCGTCCCCCGCAGCCTGGTCACCTCGTCCTCGCATCTCATACTCAGCAGCGCGCCCTCCCCGTACCCTAAATGAGAAAGAAAAGCGTCGCCAGAGGGCATTCTCCCCACAATTTTGGTCTCGACTTGGCCGCTGCTGCGGGATTCGTAAAGGGCGTGGCGGGATGAGTGTCGAGCTTGTCAGGTGCGCCGGAGGCGGCGAAGCCAGCTCTCGGCATAACGCAAGCGCCGACTCAGTTGTTCGTTCGTGGCACCTGCCACCCGGTTCACGCCAGCCAGGCGGTTCATTTCGCCTTGCACTTTGGCGTGGTCCCATCCGGTTATGTCGACGAGTCGCTTGGCGACATGGGCGTTACGGGTGCGGAGATCGTTCTTGATCTCGGCAACACTCATCGAACCAAGCGGAATCAGCCCGGCTGCCGTTGGAATCTCCGGCAAGTCGAGACCAAGTAGCGGATCATCGGGGAAGAACGGTTCGGGCGGGTCAGGTTCAGCGTCGTAGGCCACCATCCCAAGGTCTTCGGGCGAGAAGTTCATCTCGAAGTCGATGCCATCAAGGTGCTTGCCGTCCTCGCCGACGGTGTGCATCGTGATGTCGGTCGCCGTTGAAGCAACAACGGAGAACAGCGACATTTGCTCCATGTCGACCTCGACGACCCGGTTTTCGAGACCGTCGTCAGGCTGGAACTCGTCGTCGCCGGTACCGGGCGGCCGCAGCACATGGCGTCGCGCCTCGGCGATCGTGAACGCGTGAGCCCTCAGACGGGGATCGTCCGGAATATAGACGTAAGCCTTCTGGCTCGGCCGGCCCGCTTGCCAGCGCACAAAACGGCCAACTGCCTGACGAAAGAACAGTTCGGTAGACGTAGTGGTGGCAAACACACCCACCCGCAGTCGAGGGATGTCGACCCCCTCGGACACCATCCGCACCGAGACCAGCCACGGTCGGTCGTTCTCGCTGAACTCGGCAATCTTCTCTGATGCGCCGGGATCATCACTAACAACGACGTCGGCCGGAACGCAGAAACGGTCGCGCAACAATAGCGCTATCTGCTGTGCGTGATCCTGGTCGGTGGCGATGACCAGGCCACCAGCGTCGCGCTGCTCAGAGCGGATGTTGCGGAGCTGGTCGTTAGCCTTCTCCAAGACCGCAGGCATCCACTCGCCTTTCAGGCTGAGTGCCGTACGGAGTCGCATCGAGGACTGGTCATTGGTCAGCTCGTCCTGGAAGTTGGCCGACACCGTGTCGCCGGTCGCCGACGTCCACTCCATTTCCCCGTCGACGCGCGGAAAGTAAACAGGGCGCACCACACCACCGTCGCGCAACGCCTCGGCGTAACCGTACGTGTAATCGGCATGGGCCAATTCACCTTCTGCGGTGTTGTCGTAGCGGACGAAAGGAATCTGGGCGGCGTCGCTGCGAAACGGCGTACCCGACAGCGAGAGCCGCTTGTGCGCGTGGCCGAACGATTTGCGGACGCCGTCACCCCAGGCCTTCTCGTAGCCGGCATGGTGGATTTCGTCGAGAATGACGAATCCTTCTGCTGAGATCCCGGCCAGCTTTTTCGCGGCGTGACCAATGGCTAGCTGTTGGTACGTCGTAACAAGGCCGTGCACGTCGCGGGCCAAACCTTCACCGGGCGACCAGTCCGGATCAAGCTGCAGGCCCATCCGGTGAGCTGCACGGGACCACTGGATCTTGAGGTGGCTGGTCGGAGCGACGACGATCAACGGTCGATTCTCGTCGGCTAGTTCAGCGCGGGCGCAGGCAAGCGCAAACGTTGTCTTGCCAGCGCCAGGCGTTGCTACCGCCAAATAGTCCGGGCCGGCGGTCTTGCGAAAGAGATCAAACGCAGAGCGCTGCCACGGGCGAAGGTTTACGGTTGACATGAGCGGTTTGGAGTCTGGCAACCGAGGCGATGGGGCACAACGCGCAACCGGTCAGATTCAGAAACGACGCCTTGTCCCGTGACGCGTGCTCCCCACCTTGGCATCTCTTACTCTTCAGGCCTGACGTCGCCGAAGTGCAATTTTGATTGATACCAACATAAGCCGAGCCCGTCGTTCCTTTGCGCCCCCGACCGTGCGCGGTGATTCCTTCTGTTCTAGATCGATCTCTGTCACGCGCTACCCGTTCACCGTGCTCAACGAGCAACCGACTCGAAATTGCAACAATCGAGCAGCTCAAGCAAGCACTCGACACAATCAGTCCTTAATCAAGCACTCTCGCCTGACCCGCACACTGGTCGTTTCCGGTAGACCGCTCGTCGAGCGTTGACTGCGACGAAGCCCAACGAGGGCAGTGGCCTCGGAATCTTCTGACGACGGATCGGTAGCGTGGTCGCATCGCTCACCATCCGGCTCTCGATGCGTTCTCGCCGTCAGTCCGTGAGTGGTTCGCGGGATCATTTCCCGAGCCAACAGAGCCGCAAGTGCAAGGCTGGCCACACATTCGGAACGGCGAACACACCCTCATCTGTGCACCAACTGGATCAGGCAAAACGCTCACGTCATTCCTTTCAGCGATCGATTCCCTCACCACGAATCCGCGACCAGAGGCGCGCTCACTCCGCACCCGGGTCCTCTACATCTCACCGCTGCGAGCCCTGGCGTTCGACATCGAGAAGAACTTGCGGGCACCGTTGAAGGGCATTGAGTTCGCCGCTGAACGTCTCGGCGAATCGTTCGTGGTGCCCGAGGTCGGAATGCGCACCGGCGATACTCCAGCAAACGACCGCCAAAAGCTGATCCGTCGACCGCCCGACCTGTTGATCACCACGCCTGAGTCGCTGTACCTGATGTGCACCTCCGCTGCTCGCGAGACGCTAGTCGGAGTTGAGACAGTCATCATCGACGAGATCCACGCGATGGCGGCAACCAAGCGCGGCGCGCACCTGATGCTCACGCTTGAGCGTCTCGAAGAGATTACCGAAAAGTCTCCGCAGCGGATTGGCTTGTCGGCTACCCAGCGGCCGCTCAAAGAGGTTGCAGAGTTTCTCGGTGGATTCAGTGGACCCGGCTCTCGGCGGCCGGTCCAAATCGTCGACGCCGGTATTCGCAAAACCCTCGAAGTCGAAGTCGTTATCCCAGTCGAAGATATGTCGCAACTGGGCCAGCCGGCTAACGAGGCCCCTTCAAGCGTTACGGCCTCCGGCATGGGCAACTCGCGCAGTTCAATCTGGCCGTCGATTTATCCCGAGATCCTTCGGCGCATTCTTTCCAATCGCACCACAATCATATTTTGCAATGCCCGCCGTGCTGCGGAACGGCTTGCGGCCAAACTCAACGAGCTTGCGGTTGAAGAGGGGGTGCCCGGCATCGTTGACGCCGAATCCGGATTGATGGTTGAAGAGCTCGTCAAGGCGCACCACGGGTCGCTTGCGCGCGAACAACGGGTGGTCATCGAAGACCAATTGAAACGCGGCGACCTTCGCGCCATCGTGGCCACCTCATCACTCGAACTCGGAATCGACATGGGCGCTGTCGACTTAGTCATCCAGGTCGAGTCACCCGGTGCTGTGAGTCGTGGATTACAGCGCATTGGCCGCGCCGGGCACCAAGTCGGCGAACCGTCACGTGGATCAATTTTTCCGAAACATCGCGGCGATTTGCTCGAAGCAGCCGTGGTGACACGACGCATGATCGACGGAGCGATCGAAACCACGCAGTACCTCCGCAATCCCCTCGATGTACTTGCACAGCAGATCGTGGCACACCTCGCCGCAGTCGAGGAGTGTCCGGTGAGCGAGGTCGCTGAACTAGTTCGCCGATGCGCAAGCTTCGCCGAAATCTCAGACGACCTGATGCACAACGTGCTCGACCTGCTGTCGGGACGGTATCCGAGTGAGGAGTTCTCCGAGCTACGCCCGCGTATTGTGTGGGATCGAGTCAACAACACACTGCGGACACGAGACGGTTCCAAGCGCCTTGCGGTCACATCAGGCGGCACAATTCCCGATCGCGGGCTTTTCGGCGTGTTTTTACCCGACGGGACCCGCGTCGGCGAGCTTGACGAAGAAATGGTCTATGAATCGCGGCCCGGCGAGACCTTTGTGCTTGGAGCCTCCACGTGGCGGATCGAAGACATCACGTTTGAACGCGTCACCGTTACCCCTGCGCCGGGTCAGCCGGGCAAAATGCCGTTCTGGCACGGCGATCGTCCTGGGCGGCCTCTTGAGCTCGGCCGCGCACTCGGTGCTTTCGTCCGCGAAATTCACGAACTCAACGACGAATCCGTGCTGCAACGGTTGATGGAGCACTATCAGCTCGACGCATTTGCTGCCAGCAACCTCATGCAGTACGTCGCCGAGCAGACCGAGGCAACTGGCGCTGTCCCCGACGATCGCACCATCATCGTTGAGCGATTCCGTGATGAAATAGGCGACTGGCGCATCTGCATCCTGAGTCCATTCGGCACACCGGTTCATGCGCCGTGGGCCATGGCAATCGAACGTCGACTCATTGACCAGTACGACATCCCTGTCGAAACGATGTGGGGCGATGACGGGATGGTGCTTCGGCTACCCGAGTCGGCCGACGAGCTCCCCCTCGAGGCGATTCTCATCGATCCCGAAGATATCGACGAGCTTGTGGTGGAAACACTTCCCCAGACAGCGCTGTTCTCCGCACGCTTCCGCGAGTGCGCCGGCCGGGCGCTACTGCTGCCACGGCGCCGACCCGACAAGCGCACACCGTTATGGCAGCAACGTCAAAAATCGGCCGACCTCTTGGCAGTCGCGTTCAAGTTCCCGACGTTTCCCATCTTGCTCGAAGCGACACGGGAGTGCCTCCAAGACGTCTTTGACGTGCCAGCGCTCCGCGAGGTGCTCAGCGATTTACGCTCACGCAAGTTGCGTGTGGTCAGCGTCGATACGGGTAAGGCCAGTCCCATGGCCTCCAGCCTGCTGTTTAACTGGATTGCAGCGTACATGTACGAGGGTGACGCTCCGCTTGCCGAGCGTCGCGCAGCGGCGTTGGCGCTCGACCGTGATCTGTTACGGGATCTCCTTGGTGCCGAGGAGCTGCGCGATCTACTAGATCCTGAAGTGCTCGCCGACGTCGAGTTGCAACTGCAGTGCCTCACAGCGGGTTGGCGCGCTCGATCAGCTGACGAGCTGCACGACGTGCTGCGGAAGGTCGGTGACTTGTCCGCCACTGACATCGATCTCCGCTGCCAGGCAGCCATCGACGAAGCCACACCGCTCCAAGCCATCGAGGTGAGCCCCGCAGCACCCGACGACGTCCTGCTCGATGCGCCCAGCGGGACATCAGACCAACCACGAACAGACAATTCCGACCCCAGCCGCTCACCGACTGGTAACGGGCAGGCAGCAAGATGGTTGGCGCAGCTCTTAAGCGAGAAACGTGCGATCGAGATTTCGGTCGGCGGAGAAACTCGGTATGCCGCAGCAGAAGATGCCGCTCGCTATCGCGACGGCTTGGGGTGTGCGATTCCGTTGGGTTTGCCCATGGCATTTACCGAGCCAGTCGCGCGGCCGCTCGAAGAGCTAGTCGGTCGATATGCCCGCACACACGGTCCGTTCATTGCCGTCACTGTGGCCCAGCGCTTCGGAGCTCCGGTCGAACGCATTACCGGCGCGCTCGCTGCCTTGGAAGAAGACGAGCGCGTCGTCATCGGCGAGTTTCGCCCCGAGGGCGTGTCACGTGAATTCTGCGAAGTCGACGTGCTACGTCAGCTGCGGCGGAGGTCCCTGGCCGCACTCCGCCGGGAAGTCGAGCCGGTCGAGCAGCAGACGTTTGCACGCTTTTTGCCTGCCTGGCACAGCATCCCCGCCGACCGCCGCGGTATGGAGGCTTTGATCGGGTCCCTGGGAATGTTGTCAGGCGCAGCTCTCGTTGCGTCCACAATCGAGACGGACGTGTTGCCGGCCAGGGTGCAGGCATTTCGTCCATCGATGTTGGACGAGTTACTGACAGCCGGTGAACTTGTCTGGATCGGTGCGGGCGCAGTGGGAGCACGCAACGGTCGGATCAGGTTGTGCTTCGTCGATCAGCTGGCCCTGCTGTCACCAGGCTGGGAACAACGCGATCGACCCGAAGGCGTGCTGCACGACGCGCTCCGCAAGCTGCTTGCGGAGCGGGGCGCCAGCTTCTGGGGTCAGCTGCGCAGCGCGGCTCCCGGCTCAAAGGACCCCGAAATTCTTGCTGCACTGTGGGATCTGGTCTGGGCGGGCGAGGTCACCAACGACACGCTCGCTCCACTGCGTGCCGTGCTCGGTGGAGCGAGGGTTGCGTCGCAGTCCGTCAAGTCACGGCGCACGTCGCGTCCCAGGCCGGGTCGGCTAAATCGGATCGGGCCACCCGCAGGCCAAGGCAGGTGGAGCCTGGTTGCTCCACTACTCGAACCAGCTGCGCACCCCACCGAAGCATCGCACGCACAAGCGTTGCAAATGGTTGAGCGATATGGCGTCGTCACCCGCGAAGCGGTGTTGGCCGAGGGCATCGCCGGTGGCTTCACCAGCGTGTACGGCATTTTGAAAGTGCTTGAAGAGCGGGGGCAAGTTCGGCGTGGCTTCTTCGTTGATGGTCTGGGCGCCGCTCAGTTTGCTGTGCCCGGTGCCGTCGATCGGCTGCGCGCCGCACGCGACACACCGGATCCGCTGCTGCACCCCGAAGATGTGCCTGATCCCATCGTGTTGGCCACTACCGACCCGGCACAGCCCTACGGCGGCGCGCTTGATTGGCCCGACACGCCGGGCCGGCCAGCCCGGAATGTGTCCTCGCTGACCGTGCTTCGTGCCGGCGAGCCGCTGGTGTGGTTCGACAAACGCGGGCACCATCTCGTCACCTTTCCCAACGCACTGATCGACAAGAGTTGGACCCAAGCCCTTCAAAAACTGGTCCGAGACGGGCGGCTGAAGTCCCTTGAAATCCGCAAGGTCAACGGCGACACGCTGACCGGCGCCGATATCCCCGAGGGATTCGCCGAGTTACTCCGTGCTGCCGGGTTCGCTGACGGCTATCGCGGCATGACCTTCCGCGGCTAGCGAGCCAACCTCCGACAGCTTCAGCTTTGCACCGCCCGGTTGTCGGGCACCCAGTTGCCGTGGAAACCGAACGGGACCCGTTGCGGGAGGCTGATACGCGCAACTTCACCGCGTCTGAGGTCCGCTGCATCCAGCACACAGAGTTCGCTACTGTCGGTCGTCGCGTCGTAGACAACAGTAAGGAGCCAGCCGTCATCCTCGTTTGTGCCGTCGATCTTCGGAACAAAGACCGGTTCTGCCCCACCGCGTCCGTGGCCGTAGTCGTGCTCGTCAACGGCTCCAGTCAAGAAATCGGTCTTCAAAGTGGATCCGTGAAGGTTTGCGACTTGGCCCGGCTTAATCTCCGAGGTGTACCCGTAGCGATGTTCTTTTAGTCCAAATTGCGGGTTATGGCGCGGGAATTCCTGTGGGCGGTCACTGATCCGGGTTTCCAAGACGTGGCGCGCCTGCGGGTCAATAACCCACCGATCAAGAGTCGGCGGCGCCTCGGTGAATGGGCCCTGCCGGTCATCGACCATGAGGTTGTCATACCGACAGAGATCAACGACAACCGTTCCGTCGGCTGCGTCGTAAGCGTTGAGGGGGTGAAATACGTAACAGGGGTCAACGTCGCACCAAATCATGTCGCGGGCGGTGCCACCCCGAGGCAGCAAACCGACACGTGCAGCGCGATCATTATTCCACTTGAACGGGAAGGCGTAACCGGCAACGAGCACGTCCATGTTGACGGTGACCGGCAGGTCGTACACGACGACGTACTTCTCCGTCAGCGACATGTCGTGCATCATCGGCATGTCCGCAACAGGGATTGCGACGTTCTTTGTGACGCGTCCATCACCGCTAACAACAGTGTAGTTAACGTGATCAACCAGGTTGGGCCAGTGGTAGTTGATCGAATGGAGCTCACCGGTTGAGGCGTCGTACTTCGGGTGAGCAGTGAACGGACCGTCGAGCGAGTCATGGAACCGGTTGACGCCGAGCGAGTTGAGTTCGTAATCAAGCTCGACGGGTGGTTGGCCACCTTCGACCAGCGCCCACGTCGTACCGGCGAAACCGCCGACGTTCGTGTTTGCGCCGAAGAGGCCAGCGGCGCGGTCCGCAGCGTTCAGGACAAAGCGGTTCCGATACCACTCCGCTTTGCCGCCTCGTAATCGCACGCCGTGCACCATGCCGGTTCCGAGGAACCAGTGGTGCAAAGTTGGGTCGCCGACGGACTCGGGATTCGGTCCGTTGCGAAGCCAGCGGCCTTCGAGCTCGACAGGAATCTCGCCGACCACAGCCAGGTCGTGGGCAGTAACTTCCGATTCGACCGCCGCATAGTTACCAGCTAGGTACTGATTGTCGTGTGGTCGCCGCAGAGGCAGCGCAGCCGTTTCAGCGGTGTCGGTCAAGGTAGCTCCTGGGGTCTCTTGCGCGGGACCACGAAAAGTGGATTGGTACCAAGCTACGCCTTACAGCTGTCTTGATCGCAGAATGACAGGTTCGCCCCGCCTCAAACTTTTTGGTTTTGCTGGGACCCCTTAGGTCTTCTCTGCGCATACCTTGACGAAAACTTGTCGGTACGCGCTGGCAACCGGTCTGTTGACTCAGTCTTTGGGAGTAACGGCGCGCAGGCCAGCCCAGGCCAACGCGCTTACTTCAGCAGCGATCGCGTCGGGATCGAAGTCTTGGCCGAGGCCGACCAGGCGACGACTTGCGCCTTCAGCTAAACCCACCAGCGCGTGCGCCAACGTTTCACGATGCGACTCATCGATGTCCACGGCAATCAACGGCGCAACCGCACGTGCGGACTCCGCGATGATTTTACGGATTGCTTCATTGAACTCATCGTCACGTCGAGAGCCCGAGCCAAACAGCAGGCGGAAGCCGTCGTGGTCATCAGCGACCCAGCGGAAATATGCACGAAAGCCCAGTTCAGTCTGGCTTTTTCCGTTCGTTGCCTCAGCAGTGGCCTTACCGATATTCGTCCGCAGCCGATTACCGACCTCTTCAATCAATGCTTGATACAGATCGCGTTTTGAATCGAAGTGTTGATACAGCACCGGCTTGGTGACGCCAGCAGCTTCCGCTATGTCGTTCATCGACGCACCATGGAACCCGGAATTGGCGAATACCTCAAGTGCGACGTGAAGAATCTGCTCGCGACGAGCGGGGGCAGAGAGACGTTGCGACATAAGGAGCTACTGGATGGTAACCGGGTCAGCGGGCGACTAAAAAAGCAATCGCTGCAACGCTTAACTCACAAACCACGTTCACGGTCGTCACGGTCCGCTGCCTTCACGGCGTAGCCAAGGATAATCGACGGCGCGAGCAACACACAGCCGATGACGAGGGACATAATGACGAGCGTCGCCATGACGGAGGTAAAACCGAACAGGAAGGCCATAAAAAATAGGGCCATGGCCAGCGCGACAAAGAGATATCCGACTCGATTAGCCAGCAAAGTCCACTTCGCAATCCTGGCTCGTTTGACCCGAACCGGATCGAGAGCCGGATCGTTCGGGCTGGTCGCTTGGGAGCCTGAGGGAGTGTTCGACATACTGACAGCCATGCTACGAGCAGCGACAACTGAGTCAGTCCAAGCCACCACAACTAACGCATCGACGGGCGCCCCACAGTGACAGTTCGCGTCGAACGTGACGGTCGGGTCACGATGATCACGCTTGATCGACCGGAACGACGCAACGCCATCGACCATCCCACGTTGCTCAAGTTGCTCGATGTACAAGCCGACATAGCGACACGCTCCCCCAGTGAGACGCGCGTCGTAGTTCTCACAGGTACTACCCCAGCGTTCAGTGCAGGCGCCGACTTAAACGGCGTCGAGGCAGGCCGGTTCGCAACAGATCTGCGCCGTGTCCTCGTGGGGTTCGGTCAACTCCCCGTCCCAGTAATCGCCGCAATCAACGGCCCAGCGCTCGGTGCGGGAACACAGTTGGCCATTGCGGCAGATCTGCGTATCGCCACCCCCCACAGCCCGCTGGGCATTCCGGCTGCACGCCTGGGCATCTCGGTCGACCATTGGACAATCCGACGCCTTCGCGACGAGTTCACGGCACCGGTTGCCCGGGCGATGCTCGTAGGCACCGAGAATTACACTGCCGAGCGCCTATACGCACTTGGCGGCATTCATCGGCTCGGCGATCTTAGCGATGCTCAAGAGTGGGCGCAGCGGCTTGCACAGTTTGCGCCACTCACCGTTGTCGCTCACAAGCCCGGGCTCGAGAACGTGGACTTAGAAGTACCAACAGTCGACGCCTTCGAGGCCGCACGGACAGCTGCGTGGGCCAGCAACGACGCTGATGAGGGCCGCACAGCATTTCTTGAGAAGCGAGTGGCGAACTTCACTGCATCCTGATCTGCGCGTCCTGGGCCACAAGGCATCACTGAGCCCACTAACAGCGCAACGGTGCGGGGAGTTCCTCGGCGTGAACAATTGTCAGGCGTTGGGTACTTCGCGTCAGAGCGACATACAGCGCCCGCATGCCGTGCTCAATGCTGTCGACGATGGCCGACGGCTCAACCACGACAACACCGTCGAGTTCGAGGCCCTTCACCACGCTCACCGGCACTAGCGTCACGCGGGCGTCGAGTCCGGTCCGCGTTGCGGTGCCATGGTCGATACCTGCTTCGGTCAGCGCAAGCGAAAGATCGCCAATCATCTGATCAGGGGCGACGACACCGAGGCTCGCCCCAGGGATTGCCCCCTTAAGTACTAAGACCTCGTCGGCGACCGTCTTGCCGAGCATCTCAGTCGAGGGCGCCCGTGCAATTGTCGGCGACACAGCCCCGACGCGCACCGAGTCCGGTGCCCGTAGCGAGGGAGTCGCTACCGCCATCACTTTGTTGGCGAGCTCCATGATCTGACCTGGGATCCGATACCCGACCGACAGTCCGATAACACGTGCTGGCTTTCGATCCGGCAAGTGGGCGAGCACGTCGTCCCACTCGACTGGTGCCAGCGGGCCCGTTGCCTGGGCCAGGTCACCAACGATGGTCATCGCGCCGCTGAGTGAGCGGCGCGTGGCCATCTTCAGCTGCATTGGCGTCAGGTCTTGTACCTCATCGATGACAATGTGGCCGTAGGTGCGGATCTCATCTTGCTCATCAATCTTGCCGCCCTTGCCGGGACGCGGGCCAAGCACATCGCGAACGTCGTCAAGCAACGCAACATCAGACAATGTCCAACGAACATCATCGACCGTTGCAGATCGCTTGCGATACAAGGCAAGCGCCTCGGAGTCCGACATCACGCCCCGTGCTGCCAACTTGAGGAGCGCTCGCGAACCGAAGAGATCGTGCAACAGCTGCGCCGGCGTTAACAACGGCCACATCGTGTCGAGCGCAGCGCGGGCTTCTGGTGTGTGCCGCAACGCATCTTTCACGTCACGTGGACCAATCTCAGGGTCGTGGTATGAGTCCGCAAGTGCCGACCAAAACTCACCTTCAACCACACGGCGACCTGAATTGTGACGCTTGAAGCGACGCTTGGCGTTCTTCACAATGCGCGCCGACTCTGCAGCTCGCAACCGCACATATCCAGCCCGGAATGGCATCTCAAAGTCGCTTCGCAGCGGACGCTTACGGTCGGCGATCGCGTTGTCGAACAGGTCTGACATCCGCTCCTCGCCCTTAATCTTGGCCGCGTCGGACGAGTCACCCTGCTCATCAGGTCGACGGAATTGCACGCCCGGGATCAAGTCAGCCAGCACCACCTGCTTGACGCCGGCTTCGCCAAGTGACGGCAGCACGCGCTCGATGTAGCGGAGGAACACTCGGTTTGGGCCGATGACAAGCACGCCTTGGTCTTCGAGCGGGAAGCGGTGCGTATAGAGCAGATAGGCCGCCCGGTGTAACGCCACCACGGTCTTGCCGGTCCCTGGGCCGCCCTGAACAACCAGCACACCACTTTGTGGCGAGCGAATGATCTCATCCTGTTCGCCCTGAATGGTGGCAACAATGTCACCGAGCGTTCCAGTACGACCACGCTCGAGCGCAGCGAGCAATGTGGAGTACCCGCGCAGACCTGAGTCAGCGGTGACAACGCCCGGCTCCCCACCGATCCCTTCGTCGTGTCCAAGACCAAGATGGCCTTCGCCGAAAAATTCGTCTTCAATACCAAGCAGGTTCCGGCTTTCGACAATGAAGTGACGGCGTCGTGCCAGGCCCATCGAGTCGCGCCCCGTTGCCCGGTAAAACGGTTCGGCGACAGGCGCACGCCAGTCGACAACGACCGGTTCACGATCTTCGTCGGCAACGGCAAGACGACCTATGTGAAACGCCTCAAGCTGGTCAGGCGATTCCGCGTAGCGATCGATCCGACCAAAGACGAGTGACGCGTCACCAAGTTCAAGCTCTTCGAGACGCCGGACGAGCTGACCGTCGAAGGCGTTGCGCTCGAAACGGGCTTGGAACGTTCCCCCCAGACTCGCCTCGTTGAGTCCACGGACGCGGAACGCTGCCTTGCGGCTGCTTTCAAGACAGTCGTAGGCGTGGCTGATATACGCTTGTTCGTCAGCGAGGTCCGGGTGCTGCTGCGTCATAATGATGGCGTCAAATGCTACCGACAACTGACCCCAGATCAGATCCGCCTTCTATGACATGAGTGTCACAGTGCGGCTTCGTAGGCGCCCAGCTAGATATCCTCGCCACCGCATGACTGACACGGCACCCTTCATTGCTGCGGCAAACGGCGAAGTGGCTCGACACACGCCGGTCTGGTTCATGCGCCAAGCCGGCCGTTCGCTCCCCGAGTATCATGCAGTCCGCGGAGAGGGCTCGATCCTGCAAGCCATCAAGCAGCCAGACATCTCAACCGAGATCACCCTGCAACCGGTGCGTCGATACGGCGTCGATGCTGCCGTGCTTTACAGCGACATTGTGGTGCCGCCCCATGCCATGGGGTTCGGCATCGATGTACAACCCGGCACCGGGCCGGTTGCCGAGCATCCGTTACGCAGTCGCGCCGACCTTGATCGCTTGCGACAGCTGGACTGGGAGGACATCAGCTATGTCATCGATACCGTCGAATTGTTGGTCGCCGAACTCTCATCCGACGTGCCGCTACTTGCGTTCGCCGGCGCACCGTTCACGGTGGGCAGCTACCTAATCGAGGGACGACCGTCCAAGGATTACCGCTACACCAAATCAATGATGCACACCGACCCGGTGCTGTTCGGCGACGTAATGGAACGTCTAGCTACTAGCGCTATCACCTTCATTGATGCGCAACTCAAGCATGGTGCTCGGGCTTTTCAACTGTTCGATTCATGGGCGGGCTCATTGAGCCGGGCCGACTATGACCTCTTCGTGCTTCCGCACTCAAGGCGAGTCTTCAACGAGTTGTCTGAACGGCATCCTGGCGTACCCGGCATTCACTTCGGCATCGGCTGCGACCACCTACTTGAGTCGATGAACACCGTCAACAACAGCGTGCTTGGGCTTGACTGGCGGACCACTATCAGCGACGCACGCTGCCGACTTGGCGATGATCTAATCGTGCAAGGGAATCTCGATCCGTCCCTCGTGCTTGCAGGCACCAAGCCTGCAGTCGCCGGCGCTGAGGCTGTGCTCAACGACAACGCCGGACATCCTGGCCACATCTTCAACCTCGGCCACGGTGTTCACCAGCACAGCGATCCTGGTGTGCTCCAAGCCGTGGTTGATCTCATCCACGAATGCACTGCGCAATAGTCACAAACGGCGGGCATGCTGGTGTCGATGACTAACAACGCAGACCGCGTCGGCGTGGTGCTGATGGCGTATGGAACGCCTCGCTCCCCTGAAGAGATCGAGCCGTACTACACCGACATCCGCCGCGGTCGCCCGCCCACCTCTGAGGCGCTTGCTGACCTCGTGGCGCGTTACGACGCAATCGGCGGCATCTCACCCCTCGCCAAGCTGACCGAAGATCAGCGCGAAGGGCTGCAGGCAGCACTTAACGAAATCGAGCCCGACACCTACCACGTGACGCTCGGCCTGAAGCACGCTGACCCGAAGGTCGAGGTCGCCAGCGCAGAACTTGCTGCAGCGGGTTTTTCCAAGCTGATCGGCCTCGTGCTCGCCCCACACTATTCGTCCTACTCAATCGGCCAATACCTCGACCGCACCCGCCAGGGCGTGCTCAATGCTGAGGCAACGACACCCGTCGCAGGCGTCGAAAGCTGGGCAGTCGAGCCTGCCTTCGTTGACTTCATCGCCGCCGACCTCGGCGAACGAGTCGCCACAATGCGTGCATCGACCAAAGATCCCGTCCGGGTCCTCTTCACCGCCCACTCCCTGCCGCAGCGGATTATCGACGGCGGCGACCCATATCCCGATGAACTCCGGTCAACTGCCGAGGCTGTGACAGCAAAGCTCGGTCTTGTCGAAGGCAAAGACTGGACAATTGCATGGCAGTCCGCCGGCCGCACACCGGAGCCGTGGATTGGACCCGACATTCTCGAAGTGATTGATGAACTCGGAGATGGTGGCCAACACGGGGGCGTCATCGTGAGCGCCGTCGGTTTCGTCGCCGATCACCTCGAGGTTTTGTTCGATCTCGACATCGAGGCATCCCAGCGGGCCAAGCAAGCCGGCCTTGCATTCGATCGCACTGCGTGCGTCAATGATGAGCCATCGATTATGGCCGCGTTAGCCCGTCGAGTTGCCGCTCTCGCCTGAGCTCTGACTGTCAGACGCGCAGCAGGGGGCGCGTCAGGCAGGTGGGGCCACCTTCGCAGGGGATACAGAGTTCATCTGCAAGGAAAGTCGACACCGCACAGCCGGCATCGCGCATCAACTGCAACGTGTTCGGGAAACCTTCAATTGCGATCACTTCTCGCGGGCCTGTCGCCAGCACGTTGAGGTTCAAACCCAGACTGGCCTCGAACTCCTCCGCTGGCGCTTCGAGCAACTTGTAACCCATCTTGATCATCCGCTGGTACAGCGCTGTCGGCAGCAGCGGCAGATGGACTAGGGCTAGGTCAGAGTCAAGAGCGCTCACCACCGACATCAAGTGGAGGCAAGCGTCTGGTCCGAGGTGATACGGCAGATCATAGACCTCTAGTGAGATTCCGAGCGGTTCGACAATCGCCGCCATTTGGTCGATACCCAACTGATTGGTCCGAAAGCCGCGTCCGACAGCAAGCGTGGTGTCGTCAAGCCAGAAACAATCACCGCCTTCGAAGGTTCCCGGCGCCTCAATCCGTCCCAAAATGGGAATCCCCTCGCCACCGTAAAACGAGGCGTGGAGGTCTGCCTCGCCAGCCCGCAGCGACTTGCCAGGCCGCAGGATAACGGCGCCACCAGGCAAGATGAAAGACGGGTCATAGGTGAAGACCGAGTCAGCAAGATCATCGTCAGCCTCAGGAAACCAAACAATCTTTGTTCCCGTTGCTTGAACCAACTCAACAAACCGGTCGTACTGCTTCGAGAGCGCTTCGGCATTGACAGGTTTGACGTAATGCCAACGCTCATGGTCAGCGCTCAGCAGCGCCCCCGGCCGACGCATCGCCACGCGCCGTAATGTCGCCGAGGTCGAACTCACTCCAACATTCATGTCTTCCACGTGCTTCACTCATTTCCTTGCACTCGGTCGAGATGGCGGGCATCGCCGGCAAGCAGAGATACAGCATCGGCACCGGTAATTGCCGTGCAGAATTCACCATGAAGATTAGCCACGCTCATCTCGTGGACGAGCTCGGCGTCGTGATCGACGGTACCAGGGCCGATCCGATTGGTCGCAGCACATCCGTCGTGAACGAGATAGGTGTCAAACCCGAGGTTCCCTGCCATACGAGTCGTGGTCTCGACACAAAAGTTGGTGAAGAACCCAGCGACTACCAGCCGGTTGATGCCCCTCCGCCGGAGGCCGACTTCAAGCGAAGTCCCGACGAACGCACTGTTCACATCCTTGGTCACAACAAGGTCGTCAGCCATCGTTTCAAACCCTGGTTTTTGGGCGCCCGTCGGCAGGGCAAGCTTGAGTGGCGAGGCCGCTTCGCGTGAATCATGTCTGGTGAACGCAACCTGCCGACCGACTTCACGCCAGGCTGCAAGCACGTCAAGCATCACCGACTCCGCATTAGGGTTATTTCGCCGTCCTGTCAGCCCACCCCAATGCTTGAGGACGTCGACACCGACTTGGACATCGATCAATAGCAGAGCGGTGTCAGCACCAAATGCATGGATCATTGGCGTCAACGTATGCCACCGCCGCCCTGATTGGAACCTCAAGCAGGTCAGAGTTACCTGATTCAGCTCTACCCTCGATACCGATGACTGACAGGATCGCTATTGTCGGCGGCGGCATTGCCGGATTGGCAGCAGCCCACCGACTCGCCACCGACGGGGTGGAGGTGACGATCTTCGAGCGCAGCGACCAGGTCGGTGGGCGGATTCGCAGCTCACCGTTCGCCGGGGTGCCCGGAGTCGACGAAGGTGCTGATGCATTCCTGGCTCGCGTGCCGGAAGGTGTTGCGCTAGCCGCTGATGTCGGCCTTGGCGAAGCGCTCGTCCACCCAGAACCTGTGGGTGCTGCCGTGTGGCACCAGGCTCTCCACCCAATTCCCGACGGTCTCTTACTCGGCGTGCCGGGCAAGGTCGGCCCGATAGCCAAGACCGGTCTGCTCAGCTGGCGGGGCAAACTCCGCGCAGCTTTGGAACCTCTCCTGCCTCGCACAGCAATCGACTCTGATTCTATTGGCGAGTTCATCAGGGCCCGTTTCGGCAACGAGGTTCACGAACGCCTCGTCGATGCGCTCGTCGGCAGCATTTACGCCACTGACACCGACCGGTTCAGTTTGGCTGAGGTTCCGCAACTCAACGCACTGGCGGAGGCGAACCGCAGCCTGCTCCTGGGCGCCAGAACATCAAAACAGGCTGCCGGCACAGCCGCTGCTACAACCTCACCGATTTTTGCAGCACCACGCCGAGGTGTCGCCGATCTAACCCGAGCAACTGCAGACGCCGTGGTCGCAGCTGGAGGCACGCTTCAGCTCAGCCACACCGTCAGGTCGATCACCGCAGCCGGACCCGGCTGGGACATTGACGACCAACGCTTCGGTGCAGTGATCCTGGCCACACCTGCCCTGGTCGCGTCCTCGCTATTGACCGCAGTCGCTCCCGAGGCATCCGCAGCACTGGGCACTGCCGAAACCGCTGACGTCATCATGGTCACCCTGCATGTCGAAGAAGGCGAATGGCCCGATCGATTTTCAGGGCTAAGTGGGTACCTCGTCCCCAAGCCTGCGCAACGATCAGTAACCGCCGCTTCGTTCGGCTCCCAGAAGTGGGGGCACTGGCAGCCGCCAGAAGGGGGGCAGATCCTGCGCGTGTCCCTCGGTCGCGATGGCCAGCCTGCGCTCCAGTTCTCCGACGGCGAAGTCCTCGAACGAGTTCTCGACGATCTCCGCATTCAACTCGGTGTCCAATTTACACCTCGAGATACACGGATCAGCCGTTGGCCAGGCGCGTTTGCCCAGTACCGGCCACACCACGCACGCTGGGTTGATACCGTCGAGGCAGCACTTCCATCCGGCGTGTTCGTGACAGGTGCTGCGTACCGAGGAATCGGGATTCCTGCATGCATCCGAGACGGCGCAGCAATTGGGCAACGAGCAGCAAAGAGCCTCCGTTCTCTGCAAGACTGAGCGGCCAATGAACTCGACTTCAATAACAGCGCTGCATCAAAAGATTTGGCGATGTTTACCGGGACGTCTGCCACGCCGGGAGCTGTGCCCGTGCTGAACGGCGAGACCATTTTTCTGATAGCTCTCTGCGATGGATCCGACACGATCTCGATCGACAAAGGGCAGATCGCTGCGACTGCGTCGCGGGTATTCATCGACCCAACCCCTCTAGACGCAACGCCATCGGTGATGACACTCACCGCCGATACCCCAACGACATCTGTGCCGACGAGCCCGTTGACCCCGGCGATGACTGCGATCGAAGCACTGCGCAAGCAGCCAATCGATGCGACTCCCGATCCCTGCGGCTTCCGGGACCCGTTTGAATTCGGCGGCATCACCATTCCAAGTCTTGACGTTGAAAAGCGGTTCGCCCGCCACCCATCTAGGTCGACTCGACAACGCCCCGTCGACACCCTCGAGCTGAGTTGAACATCGACAGCGGCACCGCTGCCGGGCCTGACGTCGACACAGCTGTCGATCTGCGCCCGCCACGCCCGCTACACGAACGCGTCGCACGTCCCGCCCTTGCGCTCGGCGCGGGAGCGCTGACCGCGCTGTCGCTTCCGCCCTGGGGCTTCTGGCCGCTGGCAATCCTCGGCGTCGTACTGTTCGCAGTCTGTCTCAACACAGCGCATGCCAGATGGGAGCGGGTTCGCGTCGGAGCGCTTTTCGGCGCCGGATGGATGTTCCTCGGCATGGGCTGGATGGTGCAGTTGACGCCACCTGGCTATGTCACCGCCGGCCTGGTCTTCTCGTCGTATCACGCTGTTGCGGCAGGGGTCGCTCCAACCGGTCGCTGGGGCGTGATTGGGCGCCCAGTGGCACACACCCTGGTCGAAGCGATACGGCTCTCATTCCCGTTCGGTGGCGTGCCTTTAGCCACGATGGGTATCTCCCAAGTCGGCGGTCCGCTCGCTCCGCTCGCGAGTGTCGGCGGCGTGATCCTGCTGACCTGGGTTGTATTCCAGATTGGTTTCGTCCTCGCAGACGCCAAGCCCGGTGTATGGGCCGCAGCCCACCGACTCCGCAACGGCGACCGCTACGTGCTCCCCAACTTCATTGGACGCATTGCGGTTGTGGTGGTTGTTTTGTCGTCATTCGTCGCTCCAACCGGCGCGGCGGCGGGCGCCACACTGTCGATCGCCGTTGTGCAGGGCGGAGGCGAGCAAGGAACGAGCGCACTCGAGGTTCCCTCATTGTTGGTGACGGAACGCCACCTCGAAGCAACAGCAACGATCAATTCCGACCGTGACCTCGACTTCGTGCTGTGGCCCGAGAACACGATCGACGTCAACAACCTCCGAAGCACTTCCAAATTTGAGGATTTCTCAAACTCGCCCATCCGCGATCTCGTCACTGCAGAAGCAAACAGGCTGAACGCTCCCATTATCGTCGGGGTCACCGAGGACGCCCGCGCTGACGACCCGGCAGCTCGTCGATACACCAACGCCCAGGTCGTCGTAATGCCCGATGGCGAGATCGCCGACCGGTACGACAAAGTCCGTCGAGTCCCCTTCGGCGAGTACGTACCGCTTCGCGGTCTGCTCGAACAAATCACGAGTGCAGTCGACCAAGTGGGCGAAGCAGTACCAGGGACCAAACGAGCCACTCTCACGTTCGAGGTCCAGAGCCAAGCGGAACCGGTGCAGCTTGCGACCGTAATTTCGTGGGAAGTGTTTTTTGGCGGCAGAGTCCGCGAGGGTGTTGTTGACGGCGCGACGATCATCATCAACCCAACCAACGGCGCGAGCTACACAGGCACCATCGTGCAAAGCCAGCAGGTGGCATCGAGCAGACTCCGAGCCATTGAGACGGGCCGGTGGGTCGGCCAGGCAGCACCGACTGGGTTCAGCGCAGTCATCGACAATGACGGCAACGTACTGCAGCGAACATCAGTGAGCGAACAACGCGTCCTGTATGCCGACGTCGAGCTGCGCACCGGCAACACGTGGTACACCCAACTCGGCGATGGCCCCCTTATCTGGTTACTTGTCGTCGTGCTCACTGCATCTATTGCACTGGCGCGCCGTGACCGAGCCATCAGAGTCGACGGCAAGCCACACGCCACCAAGACCTGACTACGGATCTTCGAGCTCCACGCTAGAAGAAATTCAAGACCAGTCCGCACCCGTCGGACCCGCCTTCTGGCTTCATCCGGTTAGCAACTACCATGTGACGGTGCGCTGAGCAATGGAGTCGAAGATGATCTCACCATCGACAAGTTGGTTTCCGTCTTGGCCGACACCAGCAATGCACCCGCAAGCGTAAATGCGGCGAGGGGCTGTCAAAGGCGCGAATATGGCGACCGCGACAGATTCGCAAGCCTGCCGTCGTCGGTGGAGGGCGCAACTCGAATCAGCGAGCGATTCGTTAGCCGACGACGTGGCGGCACTCCACGGCTGAATCGACCATCCCACAGAAGAACGATCTACAGAGAACGAAGCCTTGACTGACAGGACCGCTGCACGCCTCGGCGCACAGCGGCCCGACTTCGTACGGTGAGGCGATGACCGAACGCCCCACAACATCTCGCATCACCCCCGTCGATCTCGCCGCAGATCGGTCCCCCGAATCGGTCGATCCCGAACTCGCAGACATCCTGTCTCATGCACTCACTCACAACGGCGCGCCGCTCAATATTTTCGGCGTCCTCGCTCGTCATCCCAAGCTGCTGAAGCGCTTTAACCTGCTCGGCGGGTTCCTCCTCAACAAAGGGCTGCTACCGGCGCGCGAACGCGAATTAGTGATCCTACGGATCGGATGGAACGCCGAGGCCGAATACGAGTTTGGGCAGCACACCATCATCGGCCGACAAGTCGGCGTGACCGACGAGGAAATTTCCGCACTCACCCGAGCACTCAGCAGTCACCCCTGGTCCACCGGTGACGCAGCGCTCATTGCAATGTCCGACGAGCTCAGCGACGATGACTGCGTCAGCGATACGACATGGGAGCTCCTTGCCGCCCGGTGGTCAGAGGCCGAGCTCGTCGAACTGCTCGTCGTCGCTGGCTTCTATCGGCTGGTATCCGGCTTTCTAAACAGCGCAGGCGTGCAGCTGGACGAGGGCGTCGCCGGGTTTCCGGACTGATACCCGGCTCGGTCCGCGATGTTCGGCACTAGTAGCCATTACGTGACATTTATGGTCGAATAGACATATGACCGAATACGCCCCGCCACTGCGGGACATCAGATTTGCTTTCGACGAAGTCTGCGACTTGCCCGGCCTGCTTGGAATTAACGAGTTTGACCACGTCGAGACCGACATGGTGTTTGCGGTGCTTGACGAAGTTGGCCGTTTCGCCGCCGAGGTCATCGCACCCACCAACGTCGACGGCGACCAGATCGGCGCACAATGGATCGCTGCGTCTGAAACCGATGACGGCTGGGCGGCGGTTAGCACCCCCGAATCATTTCGTAACGCCTACGCCAAGCTCGTCGATTCAGGCTTCAATGCCATTCCGTTTGAGCCTGATTTCGGTGGCGGCGGCTTCCCCTGGCTGGTGGCACTCGCCGTGCAAGAGATGTTCACTTCCGCCAACATGTCGCTGTCGTTGTGCAACCTGCTGACCCAGGGCGCCATTGATGCCCTGCAACATCACGGCTCAAATGAACAGCAGGCGGCGTACCTGCCAAAGATGCTCACGGGCGAATGGTCTGGGACGATGAACCTTTCGGAGCCGCAGGCCGGTTCCGACGTCGGCGCTGTCGCGACCAAAGCGGTGCCTACCGAGAGCGGTGATGGCTCTTACGCAATCACCGGCACGAAGATCTGGATCACCCACGGCGAGCAAGACCTCACCGAAAACATCATCCATCTCGTGCTGGCACGCACACCTGATGCCAAGCCAGGCACTCGTGGCATCTCGATGTTCCTTGTTCCTAAATTCATACCGAACGAAGATGGGTCCCTCGGCAAGCGCAACGACGTTGAGGTTGTCTCCATCGAGCACAAGCTCGGTATCCATGGCTCACCCACCTGCGTTCTTAGTTTCGGTGAAAAACAGCATGGCGCAATCGGTTGGCTCGTCGGTGACGAGTTCACGGGCATGGCCAACATGTTCACGATGATGAACAACGCCCGTCTCTCCGTCGGACTGCAAGGTCTCTCACTCGCCGAAATGGCCTACCAGCACAGCCTGGCGTACGCCCAAGAACGGTTACAGGGCACGGCCCCCGGTGCCGCGCGTGGCGTCCAGAGTCCAATCATCGAACACCCGGATGTCCGCCGTATGTTGATGACGCAACGGGCATGGATTGATGCCATGCGCTACCTCATGTATTTCAACGGCGCCACGCTCGACAGGTCGCGATCGTCGGATCCTGCCATGGCTGAATGGTCGACGCGCCTCGCTGCCTTGCTGATCCCGATGTCGAAGTCGATCGGCGCAGACATCGGTAATGAACTCACCTCCACCGCACTCCAAATCTTTGGTGGTATGGGCTACGTCGAAGAGACCGGAGCGGCCCAGTACCTGCGCGACATTCGTATCGCTGCCATCTACGAGGGCACCAACGGAATTCAAGGACAGGACCTCGTGATGCGCAAGCTAGGCGGAGACGAGGGCAACACGGTCAATGAATTCCTCTCGAGCTTTGACGACACGATCGCTGCTCTCGCGAACGACCCGACAATGGAGAAGTTTGCACGACAACTCGCTTCGAGCTTCGATGACGCTCGACGATCCAGTGATTGGCTCAACGCCAACGACGATGTCCTCGACAAGCTCGGCGGCGCCAGTCCATACACTCGACTCCTCGGCACCACCCTGTGCGGTGCGTTGGCAGGCAAGGCAGCGCTGGCAGCCCAAACGCAACTCGACAGCGGCGACGTGACTGACGCCGATCGATCCTTCTACACCAGCAAAATTGTCAGCGCCAGATTTTTCGGCGAACAGATTCTCCCGACCACCTCAGGACTCGCTTCCATGGTCACAGCCGGAGCCAACGACCTCTTCGCGATGACCGCCGATCAGTTTTAACGCTTGAGCGGAACCCCACTGCAACGAAAACCGTCTGAGCAAGCCACCCTGAGACTGTTACAGAAAGACCCTCACCCCTCTATCAGCAGGGTGACAGGCCCATCGTTGATCAGATCAACGTTCATCTCTGTGCGGAAGACACCGGTAGCAACGGTGGCGCCAAGTGATCGCAACCGCTTGACAACGCAGTCGACCATCGGCTCTGCGTGGTCTGGTCGGGCGGCGCCGGCCCAACTCGGTCGACGGCCCTTTCGTGTGTCGCCGTAGAGCGTGAACTGACTGACAACGAGTACCGCAGCCCGGCCACCCGTCTCGTGGACGTCGCTCAGCGAGAGATTCATGACGCTCTTGCTGTCGTCGAAAATCCGAAGCCCCCAGATCTTGTTCGCCAACTTGTCAGCCTGCGCGGCCGTGTCATCGTGCGTAACACCGACGAAGACACACAGTCCGGGTCCGATCGCACCCGCAACAAACCACTCACTGTTGCTTGCCTCTCGGCTCTTCACCTCGGCTCGAATCACCCGTTGCACCAAACCTCGCATCCGCACAGCCTGCCAGGCCGTAGATTCGAGACCATGAGTTCAACGGTGCGACTCGTGACCACTTCTTCCCCTGACCCAACGGAACCAACGGTCGCTGTTGACGTCGACCTGGCGCACGGCGGCCGCCTCGCTCAGATAACGGTCAGTGATCTGCCGTTGCTGACTGATGTCCCCGACTCGCTAAATCCCGACGTCGACACCTTCGGTTGGGGTTCATACCCCATGGCACCGTGGGCAGGTCGGTTGCGCGGTGGCAGATTTCGCTGGTTCAACGCTGACCACCGCTTGCGACTCAATCACGACGATAGCGGCGTTGGCGCTGCTGACCATCAGCATGCAATGCACGGCACGGTTCTCGATGCGGCGTGGATAATCGACGAACAGACCGAATCAACGGTGACAATCAGTTGTCCACTCGACCAGCCAGACAGCGGCTGGACCCTAGGCGGCGTCGCCCATCAACGGATTGAGGTGTTCGACCGTCAGCTCCGGTGTGACCTCTCCGTCACTGTCTCCGCCCACAGCGATCATGCTCTTCCATTTCCCGCCGAGATCGGCTGGCACCCATGGTGGCGTAAGCCCGACTCACTCAGCTTCCATCCTGATGCGATGTACGAGCGCGACACCGTCGGGCTCCCCACTGGCCAACTCGTCGCCCCGTCAGCCCCGCCTTGGGACGATTGCTTTGTCAATACCGCGCCAGTCACACTGCACTACGACCGTCCATTGGTGCCCAACGTGACGCTCAGTTCGGACTGTGACCACTGGGTCGTTTATGACCATCCGCGACGCGCCACCTGTGTCGAGCCCCAGTCAGGACCTCCGAACGCGTTCAATATGCGGTCGCAAATCGTCACCGCAACGCGACCTCTCCGACGGACCATGACCGTCGGCTGGTGACGTTGGAAGCATCGATTAAGAACCTCTGCTACTGGCACCTCGGAAACCTTGGACGCTTGTCACTCCGCACCGCTCCGTTACCAGACGGTAACAAGGCGCCGGTATCGTGCTGCGAATGTCATTGGCGGGAAGACATAGGCTTCTGGACCCCAGCGAGCCCTTGAAGCTCGCATATCTGACTTACCGTGGCAAGCCCCATGTCGGCGGGCAGGGCGTCTACACCCGCCACTTAACAAAGGCATTAGCGGACCTCGGTCACACGATCGAAGTCCTCGGCGGACAACCGTACCCCGTGCTTGACGAACGAGTTCCACTGACCAAGCTACCCAGCCTCGACACCTTCAACGACCACTACCCCGGTCGTGTTCCTGGCTTCTGGGAGATCAAAAACCGTGACGACCTGCTTGAGATGGCGCAATATCTCACCGGCGTTTTTCCTGAGCCAATGGCATTTAGTTCGCGGGCCAAACGCAATTTGCTCTCACGCTCCTCGGAATTCGACCTTGTCCATGACAACCAGTGTCTCGGCTACGGGATCTTGAAAATCGAAGAGCAAATCCCCACCATTGTCACGCTCCATCACCCAATCACCAAGGACCGTCAGCTCGAAATGGAGCATGCAAAGAACTGGTACAAGCGATGGTCGGTGGGACGCTGGTATTCGTTCGTCAAAATGCAAGGCAAAGTTGCGTCGAAGTTGCCTCGCATCGTCGTCGTCAGTCAAAACTCGATCGACGACATCCACTCCGACATGGGCGTCTCAAAAAATCGGATGCGTCTGGTGCCGGTAGGCGTCGACCCCGACCTCTTCAAACCAATCGACCGTGTGCAGCGCCGTTCAGAACACCTCATTACCACGGCATCGGCTGACGTGGCTCTGAAGGGCCTGTCATACCTGCTCGAAGCGATAGCCAAGCTGCGCACGGAGCGCGATGTCACATTGACGATCATCGGTAAACCACGACCAGGCCACTCGATGGATCTCATCGATTCGCTTGGTCTGAAACAGCACATCGAGTTCGTTTCCGGCGTGACCGACGAGCGCATCGCCGAGCTGTATTCCGAGGCCGAGTTAGCCGTTGTCCCCTCTCTCTACGAAGGCTTCTCGCTGCCGGCCGTTGAAGCAATGTGCTCTGGCACCCCCCTCGTCGCCACCGACGGCGGCGCACTTCCCGAAGTCACAGGGACTGACGGCGACACCGTGTTCAGTTGCAAAGCCGGCGACGTTGACAGCCTTGTCGATGCAATCAAGCGCGGCCTCGACAACCCAGAAGCTCGGGCTCGGATCGGTGCGGCAGGTCGCCAGCGTGTTCTCGACCGATGGACCTGGCGACTGTGCGCCGAGCAAACCGTAGATCAGTACCGCGAGGTACTCGCTATGCCTAACAACATCGCCAAGCTAAAACGCAACGGCCGAATCCAATAGGGCGCACTGCCACATGCTGACAATCAAGTTCGACAAACTCGGCGTCGCGCCAGGTGATCAGGTCCTCGACGTCGGGGCTGGCTTTGGCCGCCACGTCTTTGAGTGCGCTCGTCGAAGCGCTGACGTTGTTGCGCTGGACTACGCCGAAGACGAGGTCGTCCAAACACGGGCAACGCTTGGGGCCATGGTTGCTGCCGGCGACGTCAACGTCGAGCGATTCAAGGGTGTCCTTCGTGGAGACGCAACCAGATTGCCATTCAACAACGGAGCGTTCGACGTTGTCATCACCTCAGAAGTTCTCGAACACATCCAAGATGATGTTGCCGCCATCGCCGAAATGGTGCGCGTCCTTAAGCCTGGCGGCATGTTCGCAGCTACCGTGCCTGCTTGGCTACCGGAGAAGATCAACTGGATGCTTAGTGATGAGTACCACGCACCGATCAGTGTCGGAGGGCACGTGCGCATCTACTCTGCAACCGAGTTGAAAGCCAAGCTGGTCTCTGCGGGTCTCGTCCCTCGGGGCCAGCACCGTGCACACGCACTGCATTCTCCATACTGGTGGTTGAAGTGCGCAGTCGGCCCAACAAACGAGGATCATCCACTCGTGACTAGGTATCGCAAATTTCTCGAGTGGGATATTACGACCCGGCCAAGGTCGACCAAGCTTGCCGAGCAACTCCTCGCACCAGCACTCGGCAAGAGCCTCGTTCTGTACGGATACAAGCCTCGGATATCACTCACCGGGACAGACCTTGAGCTCGATCCGGCGGGAGTGGCGAAATGAGTGCGATTCCCTTCCTCGACGGTGTCGCAACGGCCGACGAGATTCAGACGACGGCCGAACACCTGGCATCGCTTCAGCTGCCGTCTGGCATGATCCAATGGTTTCCTGGCGGTCACAGCGATCCATGGAACCATATCGAATCAGCGATGGCACTCGACGTAGCCGGTCTGCATAAAGAGGCGGAACGTGCCTACGAGTGGCTCGCTGAAATCCAACGCGATGATGGCAGCTGGCATGCCTACTACCGGCCCGATGGGTCGGTTGAAGATGCCAAACTCGACTCGAACGTATGCGCCTACATCGCCACCGGCGTTTGGCACCACTGGCGCAGCACGTGGGACCGCGGATTCGCAGAGAACATTTGGCCCACCGTTGCTCGCGCACTGGACTTTGTCATGTCGCTGCGCCGCAATGACGGTGTCCCACTGTGGGCCGTCGAACCCGACGGACAGCCGTGGGACTACGCCCTGCTGACTGGAACGGCCAGCATCCAGCATGCGCTGCGCTGCGGCTCGCACCTTGGCGAGGCGCTCGGTGAGCCGCGGCCTGATTGGAGTCGAGCTGCGGCAGCGATGTGCGAGGTCATCCGCACCCAGCCCGAGGCCTTCCAGCCGAAGGAGCGATGGGCAATGGACTGGTACTACCCCGTGCTGACCAGCGCCCTCACCGGTGCGCCTGCCAAGGCCCGGATGGCCGAGGGATGGGACCGCTTCGTGATGGACGGACTGGGCGTTCGGTGCGTCGACGACGAACCCTGGATTACGGCATCTGAAACCGCTGAGTGTGCAATCGCCTACGCCGCCATCGGCGATATGACGACGGCAACCGATCTACTTCGATGGACGCAGCCTCATCGCAACATGTCATTGTCAGGTGCGCCGCTGACCGCAACGCCGGATGCTGCAACCACTGGTGCGTATTGGACCGGCATCGTCCATGGCGGCGTTCATGGCCGCATTCTTTTCCCGTTTGACGAGCACACGAGCTATACAGCTGCTGCAGTGATCCTTGCCGTCGACGCGATCACACAAACCACGCAGGCTGCCAACCTCTTTGTCGAACGCACACCCTTTCTTGCGTAGGCCCCTAATTCGCCCCAGCGCAACAGTTCGCAGGCCGACCTGAGTTACGGCGAGCTCAAACTCCGGCGTAACTAAGTGGCTTCCCACTCAGAACCATTTACAACGGCCTGCCTATGCTCGTTGGGCATGGAAACCAAAGTGGTCCGATCGGTGCTCAGCATCTGGAGCTGGGTGGTACTCGGAACGTTGGTCCTGGTGTTCACTCCGATCGTCGCCGTCGTCCGGCTGGCAACAATGCCATTTGACAAGGGCGCGTACGCTGCGGGCTACGTATTCCGCAAACTCACACCAATCCACTCCGCGCTGAGTCCGCTCTGGACATTCTCAACGTCCGGCTCGCTTCCGGACGACATGCGACGGCCCTATGTCGCAGTCGCTAACCATGAGAGTTTCGTCGACATCCTCCTCATCTCCCACCTCCCAACAGAGTTCAAATGGCTGTCCAAGGCTGAGATCATGAAGATCCCAGCGGTCGGCTGGATGATGCGGCTTGCGCGAGACATCCCACTCGAACGCGGCGACACGACGTCCGGGCGAGCAGCTCTTGACCAAGCACGTGAGCGCCTCGACGCAAAAGTATCGGTCATGATCTTCCCAGAGGGCACCCGCTCGAGAACAGGCGAAATGGGTAAGTTTCGGGCTGGAGCATTCAAGCTCGCCATCGAAGGGCAACACCCAATTCTTCCGATGGCGATACATGGCACGCGCGCGTGCCTGCGCAAGAGCGACTGGCGCCTCGGACGCGCCCGAGCTGAGGTACGCGTACTCGAACCGATCTCGACAGAGGGACTGACCGAAAACGATCTCCCTGAGCTGCGCGAAAGGGTCCGAGCCGCCATTGAGCAAGGTCGCCAGGAACTGCGCGACCAACACGGCTACGTTCCTCCCATCATTGACGAGGCCGAGGCGGCGGCCGCTGAAGCAGCCGACGCAGCAGCAAGCGGAGCCACGCGCAACACCAACTGAGCCTGCTCTCCATCAGGGGTCAATCCGCCAGTCAATCCGGCTCATCCGGGCAACCAATCACCTGAACCGTTCGCCAGTCAGCCACAATGGTGTTCATGTTGATCGAGCAGATCCGAACCGACCTCAACGTTGCCACGAAGGCTCGCGATTCGGTCCGCCAGCGGACCTTGCGATCAATCATCGCTGCGGTGCAGGAAGCGCAGGTCTCCGGAGATACCGCAAAGGAACTCGACGACGAGGGTGTGATGGTGGTACTCAAGGCCCAGGTGAAGCGGCGTATCGACGCTGCCGAAGCCTTCGACGCCGGCGGTGCTAGCGATCGCGCTGCTGCCGAACGCGAGGAGCAGGAAATTATCGAGGAATACCTGCCTGCAGCGATGACCGACGAACAACTCGAATCAATCGTCGCCACTGTCATGGAGGCAAACGGGTTCGTTGAAAGGTCTGACATGGGTCGGGCCATGAAAGCAATCAACGCCGAGGTCGCCGGGCGCGCCGACGGCCGCCGAGTCGCAGACCTCGTCAAGTCACGTCTCACGTGAAACCGCTCTACGCTTACTTACCGGAGATCAGGTAGATGCAGGTCCCTGTCAGGCTGCTCTCGGCTCTGCAACCAGCGGTTGCACCGGCGCTCCTGGTCGCAATTGCCTCGAGCACCGTCGTTTTCGTCTCGACACCGTTTCTCCTCGCCGGGATCGCAGAACAACGCGACCTATCAATAGGAACGGTTGGCTGGATCTCGACGACGCAGCTGTTTGGGTTCGTCCTCGCTTCCTTTCTGGGCGGCCGATATCTGACACCAGTCCGAGCGGTTTTCATCGGCGGCGCACTCCTCGGTTGCTCGGCAAACCTCATGTCGGCAATCGCGCCAACACTGCTGGCACTTTCGGGCGCACGATTACTCAGCGGCCTGTCGCTGGGGTTGGCTGCATGGTTCGGGTGGCAGGCCGCGTTCGGTGATGCGGAAAAGACCGGCGATGTTGCCGTGATCGGTCCGCTCGTCGGTGTCATCACCGCTCCTGCGGTATCGGCACTGATCGAGTCCATAGGGATCGACTGGCTCTTCGTTGTACTCGCGGCGGTGACAGCAACTCCTCTGCTGTTCGCGCACAAAGTCCCAAACACCATCCCATGCTCCGAGCGCCACGGCCGCAGTAAGCGACATGCCCCAACTCGCGCCGCCCGGGCCATTCTGATTGCCCTGACCTTCATAACGTTCGGCGGATCATCAGTGTTCATCTTTGCCGCAGCGATCGGCACTGAGCTGAACGGCCTTGACCCATTCACCGTGTCAGTCCTATTTAGCTGCAACTCTCTCGTGGCGATACCGGCGGCCAGATGGCGCGGCAACCGGGGGCCGGCGGGTTTCTGGTACTTCTGTACAGCACTGATGGCCATGCTTATAGCAAGCGTTCGCAACCAGTGGCTGTTCGGCTTTGGGCTGGTGGCGTGGGGGTTCGTCTTTTTTATGGCAACACCGGCAGTATTCGGACTCCTCGCATCTCGATCCGCGTATCCTGCCGAACGAGCAGGCGATGCGCAAGCCGTGATGGCATTGGGCCGGGTCTTTGGTCCTCTGCTCGGTGGCGCCCTTATTTCGCACGGGTCGAGCGTGGCTCTTGGTTTCTGCGCCGCCGGAATCATGGGAGCAGCGTCACTGGCATTGCTGTACGTCGATCGACGGAGCCTGCCGGTCATCGGAGCGCGTCCCGCATGACTGACGTTGATCGCGTCCACGCAGCAAATCAGTTGTTTTACATCGCACATGAGGGGCGTGATATTGAGGCTATGACAGCAATCTGGGAGCACAGCGATCGCGTTGTATGCGTGCATCCCGGCTGGCCGATCCTGCGCGGCTGGGATGATGTGTTGCAGTCATGGGTCAGTATCTTCCGGGGTCCCGGCCAGAGCCAGTTCATCTTGACCAACGAGTCGATTTCGACCAAGGGCGACATCGCTTGGGTGACGCTCGACGAAAATCTTGTCGACGGCAACGGCGCCACAACCATCGCTGCCACGAACCTATTCGTTCGCGACCACGAGGGCGAGTGGAAGCTCGTCACCCACCACGGGTCTCCTGTGATTAATCGATGATCAGACAACACTGCTCTTTCTTACCTATCCGCTACTCAGCACGAACTCCGCGCGGAATCAGCCGGACGACACTTGCCGGTCCATACTGAGCGGATGAGCAACGCCACCGAACTTGCGGCCTGGTCGACGCCCGCAGTCAACCTGCCCGAACATGCCAACAACGCCATCCACACAAATGCCGGAGCTCGTGCCGCTGGGTTTCCGTCAGCCCTCGTTGCAGGCGTGACCGTCTACGCCTACATGACGCACGTGCCCGCAGCTACATGGGGATTGGACTGGCTGCGTGGGGGCGGTGCTCACGTTCGATTCCGTTCTCCCGTCTTCAACCACGACCTGGTCGATTACGTCCCGACTGACGCTGGGCTGAGAAGCGGGACAGTCGAAGCGCAGGTCGGCGGAGTAACTCGCGCAGCGTGCTCTGTGACTCGCGCGGGCCGCCCACCCGACCGCTGCTCCGGCGTGGGTGAGCAGCTCCTCCCGATCGAATTCATTGCTGACGAGTCATGGACGACGTACGCAACACGAGCCGGTGATGATCTCCCGATCTACACCGAGCATCAGATTCTTCATCCCGTGACGTGGATGCGCATCGCTAACCAGTTCTTTCATGAGCAGATCGTGACCGGTCCGTGGATCCACGTCCGAAGCCACCTCAAGCATCACGGGATCGCGCGCTTTGGCGCAGCACTTGAGGCAAACGCAGTCGTCGTCGATCGCTTCGACTCTCGTGCCGGTCAGCGTGCAATTCTTGATGTTCGTATTAGTGCTGACGGTCAGCCCGTCGCAACATATGAGCACGAAGCCATCGTGCAGCTTGCCAAGAGCGTCGGGAACTAACGCTCAGCGCATCGCGCACCACACGCGTTCCGCAGTGACCGGAATGTCGATGTGCTTCACTCCAAAATGTGCAAGCGCATCAATCACAGCGTTCTGCACTGCGGGTGTAGCACCGATCGTGCCGGATTCACCGATGCCCTTGGCTCCAAGTGGATTTCGCTGGGTCGGTGTCTCTTGCGGGATCCGTTCGAACGTCGGGAGTTCAGCAGCCGAGATCAGCGCGTACTCCGCCAGGTTGGCAGTCTGTGGGTTTCCGTCCTCGTCGTAGACAAACTCTTCCATCAACGCTTGTGCGATTCCTGCCGCAACGCCACCATGCACCTGTCCTTCAACGAGCAGCGGGTTGACCATGACGCCAGCATCGTCGCACGCTATGTGTCGGCTGATCGTGACATTCCCGGTGTCGGTGTCGACCTCAACCACCGAAAGATGAACACCGAACGGGAAAGTCGCACCGGGCGGCTGGAAATCAATCTCGGCACGCAACATAACGTCGGCTGTTTCGGATTCGTGACCGGCGACGTCGCTCCATGACTTGCTGATAGCCGGTGTACCGGCAACCGAGAACAGCCCTGTTTCGGTATCGAGAACGATATCGGCGGCGTCAGCTTCGAGTAGGTGCGCAGCGACTACCTTGGCGCTCTCAACGAGGGCTTCCGTTGCTTGCCACACCGCGCTCCCCCCGGCCTGGAGCGACTTCGAACCGCCGGTGCCGCCGCCGCGTGGCACCTCGGCAGTGTCACCGTGACGGACCTGGATTCGGTCGATGTCGATACCGGTCAACTCCGCGGCCAGCTGCGCGAATGCAGTGTGATGACCTTGCCCGTGTGACGACGATCCGGTCAGCACGACCGCTGATCCGTCCGCTTGAAGTTCAATGCTGCCATATTCCGAGTTAGCCATCGGATTGGCAATCTCCACATACGCTGCCCAGCCGAGACCGAGGAGTGGTGCCGACGGGTCGGTCCGCCGACGCTGTTGTTCTGAGCGAAGGGCTCCATAGTCGGCAGCGTTGAGGACTGCGTCGAGCGCCGTTGCGTATGCACCTGAATCCATTGAGGCACCCATCGGGGTGGTGAACGGAAAGTCGCTGGCGGCAATAAAGTTTCTGCGGCGCACCTCGGCGGGATCCATGTTGATTTCGGCGGCGAAGCAGTCAACCATCCGCTCGATTGCGTGCGCTGCTTCCGGGCGACCGGCGCCGCGATAGGCACCCATCGGAACGGTATTGGTGACCGCAGACTGGAATGAATAGTCAACGTTGGCGATGTCGTAGACACCGGTCGCCATTTGCCGGGTGATAAACGGGAGCACGGCGCCAACGAGCGGATACGCCCCACTGTCTTGAGTCTCGTGGACGCGATAGTGAGTGATCCGCCCATCTCGCGTGCCGCCGATCGATGCGTCAAACTCGCAGCCTCGGCCATGGACGAGGCCGAGCATGCTTTCCCACCGTGTCTCAGCCCAGCGCACCGGCCGATCAAGAATTCGTGCAACGAGCGACACGATGATGTCTTCCGGGTACCCACCGTTCTTCGCACCGAAGCCACCGCCAACATCGGGACAGATCACGCGGACCTGATCAACGTCCAGGCCGGTTGCAGCGGCAAGCGTGTCACGGGTGCCGTGAGCCCCCTGCGTGGTCGCCCACTGGGTGAGGAACGGACGACCATCGTCGCCCGTCGACCACACCGCAATGGCGGCGCGTGGTTCAAGCGGACATGGCGCCAACCGTTGGTTGCGGAACGAGAGGTCCACGGTGACATCGCACCCCTCGAAGAAGTCGCTACCCGACGAAGATGGTTGCTCAAAAGCGACATTCGTGCCAACCTCCGGAAAGAGCAGTGTTTCGTCACGCACTGCGTCTCGCGCTGTCACTACGACGGGGAGTAGTTCATCCTCAACCACGACAAGGTCCGCAGCATCGGCGCTAACCGATGCCGAGGTAGCGAGGATGACTGCAAGGGGTTCTCCAACATACCTCATCCGGTCAGACGCCAGCCAGGTGCGGGTCATTGCCTGATTGAGCATTGGCATACTCGGCGCCTGCAACTCGAGGCCAAGATCCGCAGCAGTGAACACAGCGACAACACCGTCAAGCTCGAGTGCGTCGCTGACATCGATGTTAATGATCTCGGCATGCGCGACTGATGCCCGAACAAAGGTCGCGTGGAGCGCAATACCCGGTGCGAGGTCGTCGACGTACTCGCCACCAATCGTCAGGAGATCAGGATCTTCTTTGCGAACAACACGTGTTCCGAGGATGCTCATAGGTACCGAATGTAGTAACCGACGCGATGCCTGTCTTCACGCAAAGCTGAGCAGCTCTTCCGCTCACTTCTCGACGAGCGCTGCGAGCCGTTCGAGTGTTGCTTCCATTGAGATCGGATGCTTTTCGGCGTAACCCGCTAGTTCGATCGCTTTCGGAAACACCGCAGTCGACCAGTCGAACGTCTCGGTGACCTTGGTGGCAGCCCCATTGTCGATGGGTTCAAGTTCATAGCGCCAGCGGTGCTTGCCCATATGCGCCCATGCGATCAGCGTGCCCTCGTCGAACTCGACGACCTTGCTTGAGATGCGGTACGGCAACGGACCCATTTTCATATCCATCCTGAACCTCGAATCAATCCCAAGTCTTCCTGGGTTGCCACGAACCTGCTGCAGCATGCCCGAGCCATCAAAGTCTGCGTGGCGGGCCGGATCAGCAAGCAGTTCGAAGATCACCTCCGGAGATGCCTTAATTTCTCGCGTCACAGACACCATTTGTTCAGCCATGT
>Ga0213868_10000153_pt1 | contig 61244 bp, 55 predicted proteins | sample PICome_9_FD_160087 | JGI IMG/M metagenome (GOLD analysis project Ga0213868, IMG submission 160087) | Coastal seawater microbial communities near Pivers Island, North Carolina, United States - PICO127 | ecosystem: Environmental > Aquatic > Marine > Coastal | place: USA: North Carolina... | reverse complement strand
TTAGTATTTATAGTTTATTGGAGTTTATTTTTTTTTAAGAATAAATTTAAGTTTCAATTTGTTGATTTAAATAAAATAAAATTTAGAATTCAAGAGAATTTTCAATTTTTCTTATCCTCTGTTGCAGGACACATATCAATTCACAGTGGATTAATTATACTTAAATTATTTGTTAATGATTCTGAGCTAGGGAAATTTGCTTTGGCTAACAAAATTGCTTTTTTACTGAGAATGATTCCTGTGTTTATTATTCAATCCGTTTTACAAAATGCTTCAATAATTAACCAAAACAATCCTCTGGCTTTAAAAAAGTATTTAAATTATTACTTTAAAAGAGGTTTGATTTTAACTTTTGTAATAGGCTTGTTTTTTACCGTTTTTTCTAAATGGATTATAATTATATTTTCTGGCCAAGAAATAATTTATTCAAATCAAATATTAAGTTTATTATCGTTTATTCCTTTTTTAGCAATGTTAAATTTTAAAAATATTTTATTAATTCTAGTTGACGAAAAAAAAGAAATATTAAATAAAGCTACATGGATTTCAACCTTTATTATGATTCCTTTAGCTATTATATTAAGTTATTTTTATAAAGGATTTGGACTTGCTTTAGCATTATTAATTTCAGAATTCAGTAGCTTTATAGTTCATACAATCTTATTATCTAAATCAGATGTCTCCAAATAAAAAATTAGCGATAATTATAATTAATTGGAAACAATACGATTTAACTAAAAAGTGTATAATTTCTGTAAGTAAAGTAAAGTTCGAAAACTATAAAATTATTTTAGTTGATAATGAATCAAATGAAAAAAATTTGAATCTTTTATTAAATGATTTTAATAACTTAAAAGTAATAAAGAACACATCCAATTTAGGTTTTGGTGTAGCTAATAACCAAGCCATTAATTATGCTTTGAATGAGAATTTCGACTATGTAATGCTATTAAATAATGACACTGAAGTAGATCATAATTTTATTTCTCCACTCATTACTACCATTGAAAAAAACACTTCTATTGGCGGTGTTCAACCTCTTATTATGAATTATAATAATAGAGATTTAATTTGGAGTGCAGGTGGATATCTAAATAAATTTTTTGGAAATACAACAACTAATAAATCACTTGGCAAAAAATTGGATTTAGACTGGATTACAGGCTGTTGTATGCTTTTAAAAATAGACGTTATAAAAAAAATTAAATTACTTGACGAAAACTTTTTTGCATATTACGAAGATGTAGATTGGTCACTTAGAATAAAAGATCTAGGGTATACTTTAGAACTGGTTGATAAAAGTCTGATATACCATCACGGTTCAATATCTTCTAACAACTCTTCTTCTGAAGGCAAATTGTCTCCCTATGTTCATTATTTAAATTTTAAAAATCATATATATCTTTTAAGGAAACACATTGAAAAATTTAATTTTTTTGGAGTGGTTTTATATCAACTCATAAAACTCATTTCTTATTCAATATATTTTATTTTAAGATTTAGGCTCAATAAATTGAAAATGATTTACAAAGGATTAATTGATGGAATGAAAATTAAAGTTTCATGATATTATTAGCCACTTTATTTTTATTAACATACGTAGCCTTCTCAGGGTTAATACTTGGTCAGATATATAAAGGAAACACAGCTTACTTATTACTCTACATTATTTGTTTTTTGCCTTTTTACTCTGTTTTTCAATTAATAATCTTTAATGCTTTTGAAAATACAATCCTTGTAAACAGCATAAAGTATTCAAAAGATTTTATTTTTTATTCAAGTTTTATATTATTTCTATTAGGAAGTAATACATCTATTTTACAAAAAAAATTTAGTTTCTCAACCCTGGACAAATTAATATTAATTTTTTTAATGTTAGTTGCTGTGTATCTAATAATTCCACTAGGGGAGGCAAGCTTTTTGTCTAAATTGATTTATGCCAAAAACATATTTTTAATTGGGATTTTATATTTTTTTGGACGTAATTCCGATTTTAAAATTGAAAACTGGAATTTAGTTTTGAAGATTTTGATTGGATTAAGTCTTTTGGCATTTTTAATTTCGTTTTTAGAAAGTTTAGTCGGAATTCATTTGCATTCTTTTTTAGGATATTCTGAATATAATCTTGTAATTAATGATATTGATCCTCAAGGGAATTTTGGATTAAATTGGTCGTTTGAGGGTCAAGGGGCAGTACCCAGATATGCTTCCTTTTTTGCTGATCCTTTAGAGTTTTCAGCATCATTAATTCTTTTCTTTGCTATATCTATTTGGATTTTTATACATTCAAAGTTTAAAGAAATTAAACTTCTCTCTTTGTTTTTAGCTTTAATAATTGTTTTTTCTTTTTTCTTATCGTTTTCAAGAGCGTCTATGTTTTCAGCAATTTTGATGTTAGTTTTTGGACTTTACTTGTCCAGAAATTATACAATTATTTTTTCATCATTATTTATTGTTATTGCAGGATTTGTTTATGTGTATTTTTTCTCTAGTGATGATTTAAGATTTTTTGTTCAAGACACCATTACTTTTCAAAACACATCTAGTTTAGGTCATTTAATTGAGTGGATTGAAGGCTTACTTTCAATTTATGAAAATCCGTTTGGAGTTGGATTGGCTATGAGTGGAAATGCAAGTGGAGTGGATCAATCAATTAAAATTGGGGGTGAAAATCAATTTTTAATTTATGGTGTACAAATGGGTGTGATATCAACGATTATTTATTCTTTAATACTCTTTAAATCTATTTTTAATTCAGCTAAACTTTATTTAAAATCTGATAATATAAATTATAAATCGGTTGGATTTATAACCAGTTTAACAAAATTCGGCTTATTAATCCCACTTTTTACAGCTAATGCTGAGTTATATCTTTTTGTAGCGCTTTTTTCTTGGTATCTTGTAGGTCAATCAGAGAGGTTATGCAATACAAAACTATAATTTGAAAAAGATTACTGTCATTGTTGATTTATACTATTTAAAAGCAGCTGTTGCTGGTATTGGAAGTTATATAAGAGAATTTGAAGCTTCATGTAATGATCACGGCTCTAATGATTTCAAGTACGTATTCACACACGATATTAACAAATTAGTTGGAAACTCTATTTTTTTAAATTCTAATAATAAAATTATAAGATGGATTTTTCAATTTAGATATTTAATATATAAACAAATTCAGCTACCACTAAAAATACTTTTCTCTAAAGCGGATTATGTTATTTGTCCTGACTACGTTGCCCCTTATTTTACATTCAAAGCTAAAAGAATTACAGTTCTGCATGATTCACTTTTTTGGGATAAAAAAAACAATTACAGTGTTTTGTGGAGGAAATATTTTATTGCTCTAATTAATTTAGGGATGAATAGTAGTACTCAAATTGTTACTACAAGTATTTATTCTAAAAATAATTTAATTAAAATTTTTCGAAATAATAGAAATATTAATTTTGTTTACCAAAGCTTTAATTTCCAAAAAATTACATCGACTAATTACAAAACACCTGAAAACTATTTATTACACATCGGCTCGTTTGAAAAAAGAAAAGATTTAATCACTTTAGTCAAAGCATTTAAGTTAGTTGATGATCCCAAATTAAAATTAGTATTAGCAGGAGCGCAAATAATCAATGGTAATTCTGAGGTTTTTGATGAAATCAAAACGTTTATTATTCAAAATAAATTAGAGAGTAAAGTGATTTTAGCAGGATACGTTTCCAAGAAAGAAGCTAATGTGTTGTATAAAAACGCAAGTATATATATATTTCCGTCATCAGATGAAGGATTTGGTATACCAATTCTAGAAGCTTTATCATTTTCTCTACCTGTTATATGTTCAGAAATTGATGTCTTCAAAGAAGTTGGTGGTGATTGCGTTGAATATTTTAAAGTAGGAGATTCTGTTTCTTTATCCAAAAAAATAATTTCAGTATTAGGTTCTGATAAGTTGAGACAAAATGATAATACTGAGCATATTAATAAATTTAGCAGAAAAAACTTTATTAAAGGTTTTGAAGAAATTATTTTAAACAGTAATGATTAGCTCAAAAAAAAATATTTTACTCCTTCATAGCTCAAACGATCTTTATGGCGCTAGTAAAATATTTTTGCAATTAATTGACTTGTTTATTAGCAAGGACTTTAATGTTCATGTTGTTTTACCAGAAAAGGGAAAGCTTGATGATTTTTTAAATAAAAATGATATTATGGTATCTTATCATGAATTGGGAGTACTCAGAAAAAAATATTTAAACCCTTTAGGACTTTTCAATAGGTTGGTTACTAACATAAGAGCAGTAAAATTTTTATCAAATTATATTAATAGATGTTCGATAGATTTAGTTTATACCAACACATCTACTGTTCTTTGTGGAGGAATTGCAGCTAAACAAAATGGTATTGCAAGTATATTTCATGTTCATGAAATACCAACAGGCAATAAACTTTACGAATTTTTTAGTGGAAAAATAATTAACAGAATTTCAAATAAAGTTTTAACAGTTTCTGAAAGCGTTAAAAAACATTGGGTTAAAAACATTAATGAAAACAAAATTGAAAGAGTTTACAATGGAATTGAATATAAAAAAATTGATTCTATAATCAAACTTGAGAAAGATCAAGGTGATTTTGTAATCACTAGTGTGGCAAGGCTAATCCCTTACAAGGGACACTTGTATTTAATCGAAATCGCTGATGAGCTTATTAAAAAGTCTACTAAATTCAAATTTTTAATAGTAGGCGACACCCTTTCCAGTTACGTGTCTTATGAAAAAAGTGTGAAACAAAAGGTTAAAAATTTGGGATTAGAAAATCAAATTAAATTTCTAGGCTTTAGAAATGATGTTTCGAGTATTTTAAAGCAATCAGATTTATTTATTCATCCTGCTATAGCGCCAGATCCACTTCCAACAGTGCTATTTGAATCGTTACATAATGATTTGCCAACAGTGGCTACTAATCTAGGTGGTGCAATTGAAATTCTTGATAACGGGAATAATGGATTATTAATTCCTTATAATGATCCAAAAAAAGGAGCTAATTTAATTAATGAGTATTGTACAAATATTAAGCTGCAAAAAAAACATTTAGAGAACAGTAAAAAGAATTTTAAAATTAATTTTAGTTCGGAGTCGTTCAATAAAAATATTTTAAAAGAAGTAAATAATTTACTTTAATGAATAAAAAAATAAACATATCTATTATTGGAACTAGAGGCTATCCTTATGTCTATAGCGGCTATGAAACCTTTGTAAAGCAGCTTAGCGAAAGGTTAGTTCTAAAAGATTGTAATGTAATTGTGTATTGTCACAAGGGACTTTTTGAAATAAGACCCAAAGAAATAAAAGGTATAAAGCTTGTCTATATGCCTACTGTTGAAACAAAAATATTATCCCAGCCTGTTCACTCTTTTCTATCAATTATTCATGCTTGTTTTTCAAGACCTGATGTGTTATTAGTTGTCAACTCGGCTAATGGTCCTTTTGGACTTTTAACTAAATTATTTAAAATACCAACTGCTATTAATGTTGATGGTTTGGAATGGTTAAGGCCAAAATGGAAAGGTTTGGGGTCAATTTATTTTAAGTGGGCTTCAAAAATGGCTACTCTTTTTTACGACCAGATTATAAATGATTCTGATGAAATGAGAAAGGTTTATCTGAATCTTTTTAAAAGAGATTCTAAGGTTATTGCTTATGGAGCAAATATTAGAAAATCAAAATCCCCAGATTTAATAAATAAATGGAATTTAAGACAAAGAGATTATTATTTAGTCATTGGAAGGTTAATACCTGATAATAATGCCGATTTAATTATTAAGGGGTTTATAAAATCCAATTCAAAAAAGAAATTAGTTATTGTTGGAGACGTTCCTTATAAAGATGCTTATGCTTCAAATTTGAAAAAAATAAAAGATGACAGACTAGTTTTTACGGGTTATGTGAAGGATCAAGATCTGTTGGCTGAATTATACCACAACTGTTACGTTTATGTTCACGGCCATGAGTTTGGTGGCACGAACCCAACTATGATTAAGGCCATGGCTTACGGTTGTGCCATTCTAGCTTTGGACACAGTATTTAACAAAGAAATGCTTCAAAAAGGGAAGTTTGGGCTGTTTTTTAAAAAAGAACTATTATCTGTAACTAACCAGATTAATCATTATGAAAAAGAAAATATTTTAATAGATAAAATCAGACAGGAATCTGTAAATGGAATTTCTAAAAAATACAATTGGGATTTTGTTACTAGTCAGTACTTAGAGGTATTTAAATCTTTAGTTAGCCAAAGGAAATAAGTAGGCTAATTTTAAGGTCATGTGAAAATTATTCACATCGTTTCCTGGATGATAATATTCAGTCGCCGTATCGTCTAAATCCCACTGATAATTTAAACTTCTAGAATACATTAAATTGGAGGACAACCATAGATTTTTATATTTTTTAGAAAAATTAAGGTGTAGATTAAAATCTTTCCAGTAACGCCTAGGGTCTTGAGCTGAAGTGAAAGCCTCGTGATTAAAGTCATTGTCTTGGTCAATAATTTCTAATGCTATCCCTAGTTTTTCTTTACCTCTAATTCTGTTTAAGGCAAAGTAATGTGAATTGCTTCCAGGTCCAATTCCAGCGCCTAAAACCTCCCCTTCGTTAGTATAACCATCATAAGCCCAGGTGTGTTCATACCACGACCCTGCATTTCTTAATAATCTAGAGGCGGTTTGCTCCATTTGCGTCCACTCCCATGAAAACAAATAATCATCACTACTTATTTTAAAAACTTTTTGCAGGCCAACTGTAACAGCTCTACTGTGATCAGAATCTAAAAGTAGATCTCTTATATTTTGTTTAGAATCGTTGTGATTGTAGTCTACATAAATTTCTGCCTTCGAATCTTTCCATAACCAACGTAAAAACAATCCAGCAGCTTGATTAGTTTGCGCTTCATAATTTTCATACTTGTCATTTTTTCTGAACAAATTTGAAAATGCAGGAAACCAAGTAGACGATCCTTCAAGCCAGGGATATTTGCCCTCAACTAAAGCTCCATACATTGAAACCCATCTAATAAAACCCAGCGATAGTCCAGACACCCATTTTGGAGAATAGGTGATCGCGTAGCCCTGAAGATACCTCCAATCATCCGTTTCTCCATTTTGATTAATTTTAGGCACATAAATATTCGTTCCTGCGTGCTGCATATCAGAACCTGCAGGTAAATATCCTGATGATTCAAGCCTTCCTGAAATAACTTGCCACTCAAAGTTTCCTATTTTAGTTTTCAGCGGTTTAGTTGTATTAAAAGTAATATGCTTAAATCCTCTGGCATGATTACTCATCATGATGCTGTTTCTAATGGAAGGTCCCCACCAAATATTTTCATTGGATACACCAAGACTTAGTCCTTTAAAATTTAACCTGATACTAGATTGCCCTATTAATGTTTTACTGATACTTTTTTCACCAAAACGTTCAGGCATATCAATATGATTCCAAAGTTGGTATCTTTTTTCCCATATAGCTGAATAATGACCATTAGGCCCTTCTCCAAACCCTTCAAAATCTTTATTTTCAGAAAACAAATATTCAGGTTTTAGTTGAATAGATAACGGCCCTATTTCAGCATAAATTCCTGCACTTAGTATGTGTTGGTACCCACGATTTGGCCCCATACTTCCGTTATTTCTATTATAGGGGTGATGGCTGTTAAATTCAATATTATAATCTATTGGAAGAATTTTTATTTTTACATTTCCTTTTAAAAAACTCAGAACCGAAGGAGCGTATTTTTCTGTATCAAAAATTTCTTTATTTATTTCTATTCCGTTTTTTCCAATATCTAGTGGTTTTATTGTAAAAGAAACCTCACTCTCAAAATCTCCTAGTAGTTGTGAGGTTCTTAAATAATCAGTCAAATATGACTCGTTAAGGTTAATTGTTTGAGAAAATGATATAAAAAATGTAAAAAATAAAAATAAGAAGAAATTGTATTTCATTAGTTATAGGATATTACTCTTACTTTTAAATTATCCAGTGACCAGCTTTCATCACATTTAGATTGAACTACTCCATCATTATCAACTGCATTAGGCTGATAAAGCTCATCATAAAATCTTATAACAACGGCATTACCTGAATGTCTAAAGCCCTTTTCAATTTTATATAAAGTTGATTTGCCACCAAAAAATGAATTTTCACATATTTCTGGAAGGTTAACTTTACTGCTTCCAGCTTTTGGACTATTTGCAGATGGATATATTTCAGGATAAGATTGTCGATAACAATAATTTGAAAAACAAGGGCCGTTTGAAAATGTGGTAACAAACCTATCGCTTGAAGTGTCTTTTATTAAATCCATATATGGATCTAATTCCATAATCCATTTATCAGGTTTATCGTTTTCTGGAAATCCATTAAAATTCCCGTCCCAAGTGCCGTGGATGTATAAATCAAAAGAAATAAAAACATAGTCGTGATCTCCTGTGTTTTCTAAATGTAAAGTAAAACCATCGTTATTGAAATCTCCTAAAACTGTAGTGTTATTAAAAGTAGAAGTAGCTTTACCATCAATTTCAGTTAAGTTTTCACTTTCAAAATCGTTATCATAAATCAGCTCGTCTCTTGAAATTTCTGGGTACGAACAAGAATCAATTAAAAAAAAAAGAAAAAAGATTTTAAGTAAATTAATTAGATGGTGTTTTTTCACGTGTATTTTTTATAAATATTTAAGCAAACTTACTATCTTTTTTATTTAATTCCTCAAAATTTAAGCTCTTAAAATAATTAAAAGCAATTTTTAATCCTTTTTTTCTTGAAATAAGGGGTTGCCAATTTAAAATTTTCATTGCTTTAGTTATATCGGGTTTTCTTTTAATAGGATCATTTACAGGAAGAGGTTTAAAAACTATTTTATTATTAGTGCCACCCATAGCTATAATTTCCTTTGCAAAGTCAATCAAAGCTATTTCTTCAGGATTCCCTAAGTTCATAGGTTTGGTGTAGTTTGAATGTAAAAGCTTATAAATTCCATCAACCATGTCATCAATATAGCAAAAAGATCTAGTTTGAGAGCCATCTCCAAACACAGTTAAGCTTTCCTCCCTTAAAACTTGTCCCATAAAGGCTGGGATTGCTCTTCCGTCATTAACTCTCATTCTAGAGCCGTAAGTGTTAAATATTCTGACTATTCTTATATCGAGTCCATGAAATGTATGATAAGCGGTGGTTAAAGCCTCCTGAAACCGCTTAGCCTCGTCGTAGACCCCCCTGGGTCCAACAGGGTCAACATTGCCAAAGTATTCTTCAGGTTGCGGGTGTACTAAAGGATCACCATAAATTTCTGAGGTGGAAGCAATTAAAATACGAGCATTATTTTTTAAAGCTATTTTTAAAACGTTCTCAGTTCCTAAAGATCCTACTCTAAGAGTTTCCAATGGAATTTTTAAATAGTCAATTGGGCTGGCTGGGGAGGCAAAATGCAGTATAAAATCAACAGAACTCTCAATATTAAAATCATGGGTAATGTCAATTTTCTTAAACTGAAAATCAATATTTGAGTTAAGGTGAGACAGGTTCTTTAAATTACCTGTTATTAGATTGTCTAAACCTATTACCTTGTAATTTTTAGACAGGAAATAATCGCATAGATGTGATCCTATAAATCCAGCAGCTCCAGTGATTAAAACAGTTTTTTTCATTTTAAAATAGAATAAATGTAAAGCTATGATTTTTTATTATTAAAAAATCAAGTACTTTTGTTACTTATTATATGTTAGAATCACTGATCACATCCAAAACTAGATTAAGACTTCTTATCAAGTTTTTTTTAAATATTGCCAATAAGGGCTATTTAAATAGTCTGGCTAATGAGTTTGGAGAATCCACTAATTCTGTTAGAAAAGAATTAAATAATTTATCTTCTGCAGGCTATTTAAAAAAGTATAGTGAAAACAATAAAGTTATTTATAAGGCCAATGCTTCCCACCCGCTATTTAAAATTATTCAAAAAATAGTCCATAAGCACCTGGGTATTGAAGAAATTCTTGAAACGGTTTATAAGAGGATTGGAGATGTAAAAAAAATCATGATTCTTGGAGATTATGCTAAAGGAATAGATAGTGGGCTTATAGAAATTTTAATTGTTGGGGATAACATAAATAAAGAATATTTGGATGAAATATCTCCAAAAATTGAATTAAAAATAAAAAGAAAAGTTAGTTTTTTTGTTTCAAATAAGTCTTTAAAACAAAATTCACTAACTATTTTTGAGGCTTAATATTTATTAAAAAATTACATTAAATTTGCACATTAAATTGTGACCTTTTTGGCGAAGCCGTCTTTATTAGTAAATAAGGTACTGGAGTATTAACACGATTTTAAAATAAAATAATACTATTGAGATTCTTAAAAAAAATAAAATTATGAGAGTTGGAATTACTTTTTCTTCTTTTGATCTTTTACATGCTGGACATGTGATGATGCTTAAAGAAGCAAAAAAACAATGTGATTATTTAATTGTAGGGTTGCAACTAGATCCATCACTTGATAGATCTAATAAAAATGCGCCCGCGCAATCCATCATTGAAAGATACATTCAATTAAAAGGCTCCAAGTATGTGGATGAGATTGTTCCCTATGTTTTAGAGCAAGATGTCCAGGATATACTGCGCTCGTTTAAAATAGATGTTCGTATTATTGGAGAGGAATATAAAACAATTGATTTCACAGGAAAAGAGTACTGCATAGAAAAAGGAATTGAAATTTACTATAACTTAAGGGAGCATCGTTTTTCAAGTACAGAAATTAAAACTCGTTTAAAAAAATAAATTAATATTTTAATGAAAAAATTAAAAGTAGGTGTCATTGGAAACGGGTTTGTGGGTGAAGCCATTTCTTTTGCTTTTTCCTCAATAGCCGACATGTATGTATACGATACAGATCCTTTAAAGAGTTTAGACGATCTGGAGTCTGTACACAATTGTGATTTTGTGTTTATTTGCGTACCAACGCCGATGTTCCAGGATGGATCTCAAGATCTGTCATACGTTGAAAGCACTTTTGAAAAGGCCACAAGTAAACCAGTTTATATATTAAAATCTACTGTTTTGCCAGGAACTACAGAAGGTTTATCTAAAAAATATTTAAATATTAAAATCATATTTTCTCCTGAATTTCTCACTGAAAGAACCGCAAAATTAGATATGCTTACTCAATCCAGAATTATTTTAGGTGGGGAGTTGTCGCTCACTGAAAAAGCAAAAAGCTTATTTAACCAAAGATTTAAAATTAAAAACATTATTCAAACAGATTCAAAAACAGCAGAGCTCACTAAATACATGAACAACACTTTTTTTGCTACAAAAGTCAGTATCGTGAACGAGTTCAAGCTACTTTGCGATAAAATTGGAGCCAATTGGCAGGATGCATTAAAGGGTTTTGTTTCTGATGGTAGAATTGGTGATAGTCATTTAAATGTTCCAGGGCATGATGGAAAGCTCGGCTATGGTGGCACGTGTTTTCCAAAAGATGTCAACGCGCTTTTGTCTTTTTCTAAAAAGCATGATATTGAGTTAAATACTATTAAAGGGGGTTGGAACACAAACCTAAAAGTGAGAGTAGAAAAAGACTGGGAAGAAAAGGAAGGAAGATCTGTGAGTTTTAAAAAAACAAAATAAACCTGACTACTGTTGGTAGTCAAAGAAAAATAATAAATCATCAATGAATATTGAATTAAGTAATAAAACTATTCTAGTCACTGGAGGTGCCGGTTTTATTGGGTCAAATTTATGTGAAGCCTTGCTTGAGAAAGGTAACAAAGTGATTTGTTTAGATAATTTTGCTACTGGTAAAAGAGAAAACATAATACTATTATTAGATAACACAGATTTTACACTTATTGAAGGAGATATCAGAAAACTAGAGGATTGTTTAAAAGCTACCAAAAATGTTGATTACGTTTTGCACCAAGCGGCATTGGGGTCGGTTCCAAGATCTATTAAAGATCCAATCACTTCCAATGATGTGAATGTGAGTGGTTTTTTAAATATGCTGGTAGCCGCAAGAGATAATGGGGTGAAAAGATTTGTCTTTGCGGCAAGTTCTTCTACTTATGGTGATTCGGAATCAATGCCAAAAGTTGAGGATGTAATCGGGAAACCATTATCACCATACGCCATTACAAAATATGTAAATGAATTGTATGCTAATATTTTTTCAAAAACTTATGGTTTAGAGACGATTGGTCTTCGATACTTTAATGTATTTGGTAGAAAGCAAGATCCTGATGGAGCATACGCAGCAGTGATTCCAAAATTTGTAAGTCAATTAATTAGTGGAGAATCTCCTGTAATTAATGGAGATGGAAACTATTCTAGAGATTTCACTTATATCGATAATGTTATACAAGCGAACCTGTTAAGCCTAGTCACAACCAACGAAAAAGCAATCAATACAGTATACAATGTTGCTTATGGAGATCGAAATACATTAAATGATTTAATGTTTTACATAAAAGAGTGTCTGTCTGAATTTGATTCAGAAGCAAAAGGAGTTAAAGTATTTCATGGCCCAAACAGAGTAGGAGATATTACTCATTCACATGCTAGTGTTAAAAAAGCAAAAGAATTATTAAATTATAATCCACAGTTTAATTTACAAAAAGGTTTAAAAGAAGCTGTTAAATGGTATTGGAAAAACTTATAAAATGAAAAAAGATAAAATAGCTATTGTTGGCCTTGGATATGTTGGGTTACCATTAGCAAGATTGTTTGCAACTAAATTTTCGGTGTTAGGTTTTGATATTAACAAAGGAAGAGTCACAGAGTTGATGTCTGGTACTGACTCAACTTTAGAGGTTTCAAATGAGACCTTACAGTCAGTATTAGTTGAAAAGACATCGGAAAAAAACGGCTTGTTTTGTACAACTTTATTGGATGATATCGCAGACTGTAACTATTATATTATTACCGTTCCAACACCTGTTGATAAAAATAATAGACCTGATTTAACTCCCCTCGTTAAAGCAAGTGAAACAGTAGGCGCTGTTCTAAAAAAAGGAGACATTGTAGTTTATGAATCTACAGTCTATCCAGGAGCAACAGAAGAAGATTGTATTCCGGTATTGGAGAGTGTTTCTGGACTTAAATTTAATATAGATTTCTATGCAGGTTATTCGCCTGAAAGAATTAATCCAGGAGATAAGGAGCATACGGTTGAAAAGATTCTAAAGGTTACTTCAGGATCAACGCCTCAAGTTGGAGAGAAAGTGAATGAATTATATAAATCTGTGATTACAGCAGGTACTCATTTAGCACCTACAATTAAAGTTGCTGAAGCTGCAAAGGTGATCGAGAACTCACAAAGAGATATTAATATTGCATTTGTAAACGAACTGGCAAAGATTTTCAATTTGATGAATATTAATACTCAAGATGTTTTAGAAGCTGCCGGAACAAAGTGGAATTTTTTACCTTTTAAACCTGGTTTAGTTGGAGGACATTGTATTGGTGTGGATCCTTACTACTTAGCTCAAATTGCTCAAGAGAATGGATATCATCCTGAAATTATTCTTTCAGGAAGAAGACTGAACGACTCTATGAGTAAATATGTTGCTGATCAAGTAATTAAACTGATGATTAAAAAAGGAAAGAAAATTAAAAATTCTAAAATTTTAGTTTTAGGAATTACTTTTAAAGAAAATTGTCCTGACTTTAGAAATACTAAAGTGATTGATTTAATTAATGAATTAATAGACTACTCAACAATAGTTAAAGTGTACGATCCTTGGGTTGATTTGCAAAAAGTTAAACAAGAATTTAGCATTGATGTTTTCAATGATTTGCCACATGATGATTTTGATATAATTATTCATGCTGTTTCTCATGTTGAGTTTAAAAAAATTGATTTTAATTCATTTAAGAAAAAAAACACCTTAATTTTTGATGTAAAAGGATCTTTGGGTAAAATTTCTGATGCTTCTTTATAAAATTGTTAAACTCATTAAATGAATAGTCAATTCAGGAAAAATAATAAAATAAATTTTTTTAATCATTTAAGGTATTGGTTTCATAAATTAAGATTAGGAAAAATAGGAAAACAAGTTGTAATTGGAAAAAATGTCTCATTATTAAGATTTACCAAAAATATTTTTATTGATGATAATGTTGTCATAAAAGACGGTGCAAATGTATGCTCATGCAATTCTAATGCAACAATTAAAATAGGAAAAAATACAACTGTAGGTTTTTATACTTTTATTTATTCCTCTTTAAGTATTCAAATTGGAGCAAATTGTTTAATAGCACCTTTCGTTTATATAGTTGACAGTAACCATCAGATAAATAAAAACAAACTAATAAATCAACAAGACAATATTTCAAAAAAAATTATAATTGGGGATGATGTATGGATAGCTACAAACTCTGTTATACTTTCTGGTGTTAAAATTGGTGAAGGCTCTATTATTGCTGCTAATTCAGTGGTTACAAAAGATGTTGACCCTTATACCATAGTTTCAGGGAACCCAGCAAAATTTTTGAAAAACAGGTAATGACGGGATTAATAATTTTATGTAGATATAATTCTAATAGATTGCCAGGGAAAATTTTAAAAGAAATAAACGGCAAAACTATATTAAAATATATTTATGAAAGATTAAGTAAAATTAATTTAAATCATGAAATTATTATTGCTACTTCAAATTTAGAATCTGATGATATTATTGAAAAATATTGTTTGAAAAACAAATACAAATGTTTTAGAGGAAGTTTGTCAAACGTTTCAAAAAGATTTTTAGATTGTGGAATTAAAAATAATTTTGAAAATTTAGTAAGGATCAATGGAGATAATTTATTTCTCGATTTTCAATTATTAGAAAAGATGATTTTAGATTTTGAAAAAAATAAATATAAATTTATGTCGAATGTCAAAAAGAGGACTTGGCCAAAAGGAATTAGTGTTGAAATCGTGAATACAGATTATTATAAAAAGTCTGTTGATTCATTTAGTGAAGATGATAAAGAACACGTGATGACTTATTTTTACAGGAACATTACTAAAGACACAAAATTTATTTATAATAATGTTAAAATTGAATCAAATTTAGATTTTGCTATTGACTCTTATGAAGATTTTATTTTAGCAAATAAAATTATTAACAAAATGAAAAATAATCATTCAGAATATAATTATTTGGATATAATTGATATTGCAAATCAAATCAAAAATGAAAAATAAATTTAAGGGGAAATATGGCCCTCTTTTAATAGCTGAAATTGGCGGAAATCATGAGGGTGACTTTAACTACGCTAGGAGATTAGTCAAATTAGCAGCTGAGACAGATGTAGATATAATTAAACTACAAGTGTATTACCCAGATACTTTAGTGAATCAACTAATTGATCCTGTAAGACATAAACATTTTAAAAAATTTATTCTTACAAAAGATCAACATATAGAACTAGCTGAAATATGTTTAAAAAAAGACAAAAAATATTTAGCATCTGTATGGGACATTGATGCTTATAGTTGGATTGATAAATATTCTGATTTTTATAAAATTGGTTCAGGAGATCTAACAGCACTAACAATAATTGATGAAATAATTTCTAAGAAAAAACCAATTATTTTATCGACTGGGCTTTCTTCTTTTAATGAAATCAAAGAAATTATAAATTATATAATTTCTAAAAATGAAATATATGATGATCCAGGAATGTTAGCAGTATTACAATGTACTTCTATGTACCCGATACCAGAAAAAGAGGTGAATTTAAATGTTATGAACTTATTTAAAGAAAAATTTAATATTTCAGTAGGATATTCCGATCATACTGAAGATTTAGAGGCCCTCTTTATTTCTGTAACAAAAGGGGCAAATATTTTAGAATTTCATTTTACCGATAATAAAAATAATACGACATTCCGTGATCACAAAGTATCATTGAATTCAAATGATATTGAAACATTGATAAATAGAATCAAAAGACTAAACGAAATATTGGGAAGTAAGATAAAACAACCTACTTTATCTGAGATAGATAATGGACACGTAAAATCATTTAGAAGAGGAGTTTTTTTTAATAAAGACATGAAAAAAGAAACTATAGTTAAGACAAAAGATTTAATTTGCTTAAGACCCAACGAAGGTATTGATGCACGTGATTATTACAAAATAGTTGATAAAAAACTAAAAATTGATGTAAATAAATTGAGTGTACTTAATTTTAATTTCTTTTATGAATAGTAAGCTTCCACTTGTTACAATTTACATAACAAACTTTAATTACGGTAGATATATTAAACAATCTATTGATAGTGTATTGAATCAATCTTTTAAAGACTTTGAGTTAATCATTATTGATGATGGTTCATCAGATAATTCTAAAGAAACAATTAGATTGTATGAAGATAATCCTAAAATAAAAATAATTTACCAAAATAATAAGGGATTGACAATTTCAAACAATATTGCTTTGAAGCTTTCAAGAGGTCAATACATTATTAGATTAGATGCAGATGATTATTTTCATAAAGATGCTTTAAAAATACTTTTGTCTGGTTTTGAATTTGAAAAAATTGGAATGGTATTTGGGGACTGGTATGAAATTGATGAGTTTGGAGATATAATTGAGCGTAAAAAAAGGCATAATTTTAAAAAAGATGTAACTCTTTATGACCAACCTGCTCATGGTGCTTGCACAATGTTCAGAAAAAGCTGTCTATTAAAAATCAATGGATATGATGAATCTATAACAAGACAAGATGGATATGAATTATGGTTAAGATTTATTAAAGATTTTGAAGTTAATAATATAAATATTCCAATATTTTATTATAGGCAGCATTATAAAAGTTTAACAAAAGATGAAAAAAAATTATTAAATACAAGAGCTCAAATTTTAGAATCACACGCAAATAAATATTCTGATAAAAAAAATAAAAAGTTTTTTGCAATTGTTCCAATTAGAGGTTCTGAGTTGGACTCGAGAAGTCAACCATTTATTAAACTAAATGGAAAAAATTTAATTGATTACACTCTGGAAGAATTAATAAAGTCTGAAAATTTATCAAAAATTATTGTAACTACTCCCTCAGAAGAGATAATTAGTTACATTAAAATAAATTATGATAATACTAAAATTGAAGTTTTAAAAAGAAGTAAAGATTCTTCTAGAATTAATACCCCACTTAATCAGACAGTAACTGAATGTATTAATTCTATAGAAAATGTAGAATTATATGATTCTTTTTTTATTAGCACTATTGAAACTCCATTTAAAAGACATGAGCTGATTGATTCAGCTATTAACACAAAAATTATTTTTGATGTTGATTCAGTAATTGGGTTGAGAACTTTTGATAAAACCATATTCAATCATAATGGTAAAGGTATGGTTCCAATCAATAAACAAAGTTCATTACTTAAACTAGAGCGTAAAAAAAATTATGTTGCTATTCCAGGTTTTGTTCTCAGAGATTTAAATGATTTCAAAAAAACAAATGATTTGTCTGGAAAAAAAATTGGCCATGTTATTTTTGATCAAGCAGCAGCCTTATTCTTAGATTCAAAATTAGATTTATTATTTGCTGAGGCCATACTAAATGAAAAAACTATAATATAAATTTCTTTTATGTATGTTTAATATAGTTTTAAAAAACGACAAATCTTTTTCTTGTGATAGTGATACCACTATCTTTGATGCAGCTCAAAAAGCAGGTGTTATTCTTGAGCATAGCTGTTTAAACGCAAGATGCAGTAGTTGTGTTGTTAGAGTACTTTCCGGAAAAACAAAAAATTTAAAAGAAGAATTAGTTTTAACAGAAGAAGAAAAAAAACAAAACTTTGTATTGTCATGTAACGCAAAACCACTTTCTAATTTAAAATTAGACATTGAGGACCTAGGCGATATTAAATTGTTCGATAAAAAAATTCTTCCAGCAAAGATTAGTTCAGTCGAAAAAATGGGTTCCGATGTACTTAAAGTGATTCTTAGATTGCCACCAACATCTTATTTTCAATATAATGCTGGTCAATATGTTAATTTAATAAAAGGCAATACTACTAGAAGTTATTCTATTGCAAACAAGGCAAGTGCTAGCAATCAGTTAGAGTTTTTTATAAAGAAATATGAAAACGGATTGATGAGTAAATACTGGTTTGAAGAAGCTAAAATAAATGATTTATTAAGAATTGAAGGTCCATTGGGTTCTTTCTTTTTAAGAGAAGCAAAATGTGAGAATATTGTTTTTTTAGCCACAGGTACTGGAATTGCACCTGTAAAAGCAATGTTAGAGAGTGTTATAGAACAACATTCTAATTTTAGTAAAAATAAATTTTGGATTTTTGCAGGAGTTAGATATAAGCAAAACTTGTTATGGGAACCTAATATTAATAATAACAAAATTCAAATTAAATACATCCCCGTTTTGTCAAGGCAAGTAAAAGATTGGAATGGAGAAAAAGGTTACGTTCAGGATATTTTTTTAAAGCAAAACATAAATTTAAAAGATGCTCAAGTGTATGCATGTGGATCTAATGACATGATTGAATCAGCAAAAAAAGTACTTTTTAAAAATTCATTAAAGGAAAATAGTTTCTTTTCAGACGCATTTGTTTCAACTAATTAAATAAAATATATGAAAGCAGTAATATTAGCAGGAGGTTTAGGAACTCGATTAAGTGAGGAAACAGTTACAAAACCTAAACCTATGGTTGAAATTGGGGGAAAACCAATTTTATGGCATATTATGAAATCATACTCTCATTACGGAATTAATGATTTTATTATATGTTGTGGTTATAAAGGTTATGTTATTAAGGAATACTTTAAAAATTATTTTTTACATCAATCGGATGTTACTTTTGATATGAAAAAAAATAAGATGGTTGTGCACGAAAAGAGAGCAGAACCATGGACGATTACTTTAGTAGACACCGGAGATAATTCCATGACTGGAGGTAGGTTAAAAAGAGTTTTACCTTATTTAAAAAACGAAGAATCTTTTTGTTTTACTTATGGTGATGGTTTGTCAGATGTAAATATTAAAGATTTAATAAAGTTTCATAGATCTCATGGTAAACAAGCAACATTAACTGCTACTTATCCTCCAGGAAGATTTGGAGCTTTAAATATTGAAAATAACAGAGTTACAAAATTTGAAGAAAAACCAAGAGGCGATGGAGCTTTAATTAATGGTGGCTTTTTTGTTTTATCCCCTAAAGTCATTGATAGAATAGATGGTGATAGTTGTGTTTGGGAACAAGAACCCTTAAAAGGTTTAGCAGAATATGGAGAATTAATGTCTTATAAGCATGATGGTTTTTGGCAGCCAATGGATACTTTAAGAGATAAAATATATTTAGATGGCTTATTAAAAATGAATAAAGCACCTTGGAAAGTATGGAAATAAATAAAGGAAAAGTAAATCCTAGTTTTTGGAATGGTAAAAAAGTCTATCTGACAGGACATACAGGGTTTAAAGGATCTTGGTTGTCTTTATGGCTTCAGAGCATGGGAGTAATAGTTAAAGGATACTCACTAGATGTAAATACAAAGCCAGCATTATTTTCAGAGGCTAAGGTAGCTGAAGGGATGGAATCAGAAATAGGAGATATTAGAAACCTAGAGCGATTAACTGAAAGCATGGTCAGCTTCAGCCCAGATATTCTAATTCATATGGCAGCTCAACCATTGGTTAGACTTTCTTATCAAGAACCTGTCGATACTTATACAACAAATGTTATTGGAACAGTAAATGTATTGGAAGCAGCCAGAAAATGCTCAAATTTAAAAGCGATCATTTCTGTTACTACAGATAAATGTTATGAAAATAAGGAATGGGAATGGGGCTACAGAGAAAATGAGCCTATGGGAGGACACGACCCATATAGTAGCAGTAAAGGCTGTGCAGAACTAGTAACATCTGCATACAGGCGATCTTTTTTTAGTTCTGATGACACTGCTTCAATAGCTTCTGCTAGAGCAGGAAATGTTATTGGTGGAGGAGACTGGTCTGAAGATCGATTGATACCTGATATTTTAAGAGCTTTTGAGAAATCAGAACCAGTGGTTATCAGAAACCCTTTGTCTACAAGACCATGGCAACATGTAGTAGAGCCGTTATCTGGTTATCTTGTTTTAGCTCAAGAATTGTTTTTAAATGGAGATGATTTCGCAGAGGCCTGGAATTTTGGGCCAAAAGATGAAGATTGTAAACCAGTGAGTTGGATTTTAGATAAAATGGTTACATATTGGGGTAATAATGCTAGTTGGAGTTTAGATAAAAATAATAACCCTCATGAAGCAGGTTTTTTAAAACTAGACTGTTCAAAAGCATCAAATAGATTGAAATGGAATCCTAAATGGAATTTACAATTAACACTCAAATCAATAGTGGATTGGCATCAACTTTATAGTAATGGAGGTGATCTAAAAAAACAATGTTTAAAAGAAATAAATACTTACAGTAAATAATGGAAAACAAGAAATTAGAAAATTTAAGAATAGAAATAGCTAATTTAGTTTCAAAGTATAGCGAACAAAAATACAAACCAACCTCTTTTGTTGGAGGTAAAACGGTAATTCCACCATCTGGGAAATTAATAGGAGAAGAAGAATTACAAAATATGGTAGCAGCATCTTTAGACGGATGGTTGACTACTGGTAGATTTAATACTCTTTTTGAAAAAGGGTTGGCTGAATTTTTAGGCGTTAAATATTGTTTGTCTGTGAATTCAGGTTCTTCTGCCAATTTAGTTGCTTTTAACACATTAACTTCACAAAAACTTGGAGATCGAGCTATTAAAAAAGGGGATGAAGTAATCGGAGTTGCTGCCGGCTTTCCTACCACAGTTAATCCAATTATTCAGTTCGGAGCTGTGCCTGTTTTTGTGGATGTAGATATTCAAACACACAATATCAATGTAGATTTAATAGAGGCTGCAATTACTTCTAAAACGAAGGCTATAATGTTAGCTCACGCTTTAGGGAATCCGTTTAATGTAGGAAGGGTTAAAGAAATATGTGATAAGCACAATTTATGGTTAATTGAAGATACTTGTGATGCATTAGGGGCTGAATTTAATGGACAAAAATGTGGAACTTTTGGTGATATAGCAACATTGAGTTTTTATCCAGCTCATCATATGACTATGGGTGAAGGTGGAGCTGTTTTTATGAATAATCCGGAATTAAAAATAATTGCCGAATCTTTTAGAGATTGGGGGAGAGATTGTTATTGTCCCCCTGGATGTGATAATACTTGTGGTTGTAGATTTGAACAGAAACATGGAAATTTGCCTTATGGATATGATCATAAGTATGTGTACTCTCATGCTGGTTATAACTTAAAAATCACCGATATGCAAGCGGCATGTGGACTAGCACAGTTAGGTAAGTTAGAATATTTTATAGAAAAAAGAAGAAGTAACTATACCTATTTGAGAAGTAAATTAGAATCTTTAACAGATTTTATTCATTTACCAATTCCAACTCCAAATAGTAACCCTTCGTGGTTTGGATTTCCAATTACTTTAAAAGATGATTGTGGAGTATCAAGAGTTGATGTTACAAAATTTTTAGACAGTCACAAAATTGGTTCACGTCTACTTTTTGCAGGAAACTTATTAAAACAACCATATTTTAAAGATGTGGAGTATAGAGTTGTTGGTGATTTAATGCAAACAGATAAAACTATGAATGATACTTTTTGGATTGGAGTACAACCATCATTAGATGAAGTTCATTTTGATTTTGTTGCTGAAAAATTAGAAGAATTGTTTGGTTTAAGTTTTTAATTAATATTGATAAATTTAAATCTAAACTTAAAAGTAGTCACTGCTAATAATTTAATTTGGTTAAAAAAAAATGATGAACAATACGACAACATCTGATGATTTATTAGACATAATAAATAATCCAATCAAGTGGAGTGAATTTTCTAAAAAAACAATTTTAATTAGTGGAGCAAATGGTTTTCTTCCAGCTTACATTGTAGAAACTTTATTATTACTTTTGAAAAAGGACATAATAAAGGGCACAAAAATACTAGCTTTAGTTAGAAATATTGATAAAGCTAAAGCAAGATTTGAAAATTATTTAGAAAATGACAATCTTCAATTTATCATACAAGATGTATCTGATCCTATTGATATTGAATGTAATGTTGATTTTATTATTCATGCAGCAAGCCAGGCAAGTCCGAAATATTATGGAACCGATCCTGTTGGTACTTTATCTGCTAATACATTAGGAACAATAAACTTATTGAAATTTGCTCAAAAGAATTCAATTGAATCCTTTTTATATTTTAGCTCAAGTGAAGTTTATGGAATTCTTGATGAAGCAAAAATTCCAACTAAAGAATCTGATTATGGTTATATTGATCCAACAAATGTTCGCTCTTGTTATGCAGAAAGTAAACGAATGGGGGAAACTATTTGTGTTTCTTGGTTAAAACAATACAATATTCCTGTTAAAATTGTGCGCCCATTTCATACATATGGCCCAGGAATGGCTTTAGATGACGGAAGGGTTTATGCAGACTTTATTGCAGATATAGTAAATAATCGAGATATTGTTATGCAAAGTGATGGTTCAGCTATGCGATCATTTTGCTATTTAGCTGATGCTACAATAGCTTTTTTTCTAGTCTTATTAAACGGGATTAATGGAGAAGCTTATAATGTTGGAAATTCTGATTGTGAAATAAGCATATTAAACCTTGCAAACAAACTTGTCTCTTTATTTCCTGAAAAAGGAGTTAAAGTAGTAACTAAAAATACTCAAAACATGAATTATTTAAAAAGTGCCGTATCAAGAAATTGCCCTGATATGACTAAAATAAATAATTTAGGATGGTATCCAAAAACAAAGATTAATGAAGGCTTTTATAAAACAATAAATAGTTATGAAAAAATATTATGAAGCCAAATAAAAATAATGTTCTCATTCATGTTTCATTTTTTTATTTTTATTAAACAATAATTATTTAATGAATTCAATTTTATTATCAAAAAAAATAAGAAAAGTTTCACTCGAAATGGTTCATAGGTCTAACGCTTCTCATATCGGAAGTGCTCTTTCAGTGGCAGATATTCTAGCAGTATTATATAATAACATACTAAACTACGATTCAAATAATCCAAATTGGGAAGAGCGAGATAAATTAATTTTAAGTAAGGGACATTCATGTGTTTCTTTATATGCAGTTTTAGGACTCAAAAATTTCTTTGATATTGAGTTACTGAAGACTTATGGAAAAAACGGTTCAAACTTTATGAATCATATTAGTCATAAAGTTCCTGGTGTTGAATTTTCAACTGGATCATTAGGGCATGGGTTACCTTATGCTGTAGGTATAGCTTTAGGAAATAAACTAAAAAAAATAGATTCAAAAGTATATGTAATTCTTGGTGATGGTGAAGTTGCCGAGGGCAGTAATTGGGAAGCTTTATTGTTTGCTTCACACAATAAATTAGATAATTTAGTTGTTATAATTGATAACAATAACCTTCAAAGCTTAACAACTGTAGACGAGACATTATCCTTGGAACCATATGACAAAAAATTTTTATCATTTGGGTGTAATGTTGTTAAAGTAGATGGTCATGATCATGAACAATTAAACAAAGTATTTTCTTTTAATAATCCATATTTAAAACCAAATGTAGTTATTGCTAAAACTATAAAAGGTAAAGGAGTGTCCTATATGGAAAATGAAGTTAAGTGGCATTACAAATCTCCAAATACTGAAGAATTATTAATTGCAATTAAAGAAATAAATAATGCGTAATAAATTTATTGAACAATTAGTAAAAGAAGCACAGAATAATGATAAAATAGTTCTTATTATTGGAGACTTAGGTTATAATGTGGTAGAGCCCTTTCAGGATCAATTTCCAGATAGATTTTTTAATGCAGGGATTTGTGAACAAAATATGGCATCAATGGCCGCTGGCTTAGCATCTGAAGGATTTCATGTTTTTATTTATTCAATAGCAAATTTTCCAACTTTTAGATGTGCTGAACAATTAAGAAATGATGTAGGTTATCACAATCTAAATGTTACTGTTGTTAGTGTCGGAGGTGGTTTATCTTATGGAAATTTAGGATATTCTCATCATGCTGTTCAAGATTTAGGTTTGATAAGACTTTTTCCAGAATTTAAAATCTTAGCACCTGGTGACCCTAATGAAACTATTGGATGTATGCAGAATTTATTTAGTTCTAATGGACCTTCTTATTTAAGATTAAAAAAAGCAGGAGAACCTAATTACAATAAAAATGTAAATAAGATAGAATCAGGACTTTGGAATAAAGTTATAGAAAGCAAAAACAATAAAATATTCTTAACAACATCTGGAGGTTTGAAATTAGCTTTTGATAAGTTAAAAGCTGAAAAAAAATATAAAGATTATGGAATATATACCTGCCCAATTTGGGGACAAAAATATAAAGATTTACAACAGAGTCAGGTTGATATTTTTGAAGAAATTATATCTGTTGAAGATCATTTAGCTGATGGTGGTTTTGGATCATGGTTAAGAGAGTCTTTGATTGATATGTCTTCTCATTTAAAGTTAAAAAATATGGCTTTTAGCAGTAATATTATTGGAGCTGTTGGGTCAGAGCAATATTTATTAAAATTGGGAGGTTTTTAAAATATTCAAAATCAAAAAATTATAATAAAATAATGTATAAAATAAAAATAAATAAATGTTAAATATTATTAGTATACTTGGACCTTCAAGATCTGGCAAAGGGGCAATAATTCCTCTGATTTCAGCTGTCAAAAATTTTGAGTTACCATTTAATACACCTGACTTAGACTGGTATGTAGATGCTTATAACTCTGGTGATATTAGTTCTGGTGCCTTATGCAGATTATCTGCCAATTACTTATTGTGTTATTCTTGGTATGGCTACTTAGGAAGACATATCAATTTAAGACCCGATGATTATTATAGTCTTCAGAGAATGATGCCACACGTTGATTTACTAAAAAAACATAATAAAAAGGATAAAGATTACGAGTTTATAAATTTTGCAAAGGATAATGACACAAAGAAAATATGGAATATATTTCAATGGGATATTGCTCCTGAGATATATGAAGAATATGAAAAAAATTATCCTATAAATACCAACCCTATATATTGTTACAGGAGTCCATATTATTTATTTACATCATGGATTTCAAGTAATAGAGTTAAAAGATCACTTTCTTTATCTAGAATGTTAAAATATGATGCTACTTTTAATTTTTCTAGAAAAAGTCTATTATCTCAGTTTGAAGATGCAAAAAATGATGTTGGAGACGATTATATTAAAGAACCTGGCACGTGTAAGGACAAAGAGTTTAATTTTGAAGACACCAAGATTAGTTTACAGGAAGAGAACAGATTAATAAAGCTTTTAAAAGAAAATATTGAAAATTCAAAATATTGGACAAAAATTAATATGATGTTTAAGTTTGAAAATATAGTTTCTAATCCAGATTCATTTGTAAGTTATTTAACTGAAAGGTTTAATATTGAATTTAATACAAATTCTTTAAAAAAAGGTATAGTATTAATGAACAAACGACCTATTGAAGAAGTAATAGAAATGGATTTAAATAAAATAAAAATAGTTCTTCAAAATCTAGGTTGTAAAAAGAAAACGATTGATTTCATTTTAAAAGAACAAAAAATCTATATTGAAAATTTGTAGAGTTTCTATTTGATTCTTCTAAAAGTTGTCTAATTCATAGAAATGAAAAAACTTATTATCACTAATAATTACAAATTTAACATCATATGAAAAAAAAATATGATTTAATTGTATTGCTTCAAAGCTATCCAAATTTAATTCATGCAATAAATTATATTATCGATAATAAAGAAAAAAAAATTTTAATTCTTATTAATGGAGATTTAAACATTTATAAATTTTTAATAAAATTATTTGATCAAGCTAATATAGAAGTTAAAATATATGGAAATAATATTTTTATAACATCAGGAATTCTTTCTAGACTATTACCCTTATATGTGGTTTATTTGAACAAAGTGATTCCGAAATTGTATTGTAATGAGTTGTTACTCACATTCGGAAATTGGTGTAATGTAGGGGCGCTATTTGTAGACAAAATTAATTCAAATAATGTAACTAATTTAATTGCATATGAAGAAAAAAAATATTTAATCAAAAGTTCAGAAACTGATAAATTACCTTTATTTATCAAAATAATTAACTATTACACTAAAAATCTTGTTGAAAGAAAAAAGTATTTTTATGAGGAAAAAGGAAATTTAAAATTTATAAAAAGCGATAGTTATGGACTTGTTAAACAAGAAAATATTAATAAAACTATTCATGCTAAAAGAGAAAGAGAATATAAAAAACTTAAGAATTTGGTAAATTTTAATAATGAACAATTTATTCTACACATAGAAAAAAATATTTTAAAATCTAATGCGATTTCTTTTGTTAATTTTATAAGATTAAATATATCGATATTTCGCATGGGTAAAAAAAATGGAGTCCCCATATATATAAAGTTTAAGCCTAGAGATAAATATTTTTTCAGAAAATATTTTTACAAGTTATTTGGTTTTAAAATAGCTCCTTCTCATTTTCCAGCTCAACTATTTGCGATTCAAGATAAATGCATATTTATTATTGGTTTTTCCTCTTCTTCAATGGCTGAAAATTATAATAAGCCAGTTTATTGCTTTGGGTCAATTAAAAATTTATTTAATCCAAGTGTTTATGGAAATATCAATAGTTTGAGGGAAAGAAGCTATGGTAATAAATCATGTATTTTTCTTAAAAGCAGTTTAGACCTTGAAAATTTAACATAATTTGCTTTTAAGCTTTATCTTTAAGTGCTCAAACCTTAATAAAATAAATTCACTAAAATGACCTCAATTGCTATGGCTAATATTGAAAGCGGGAATATAATTTTATTAGTAAATTTAGTAACATATTTTGATCCCATAAAAAAACAGAGATCTATTGATAATTTAGAAAAAAGAAAAAAAACAACTGTTTATTATCCAAACACATTAGTTGAATTTGAAAACCTTTTGGTTAAGTTTTTAAAAAAATAAAAATTGAAAAAATCTTATAAAAACACAATTTTTGACACTTTTACAAACGGAATTGCTCAGATAATACTTGTCCCATTAGTCTTATTAACATTACCAGTATTAACTAAAAATTTAAGCGTTGAAGAATACGGGTTATGGGGGCTTGTTTTTACTACTTGTAGTTTAACTATGCCATTAACTAGTTTAGGACTTGGAACAGCAATGAGTCGTTTTATTTCTTCAGCTAAAAACAAGAAATTAATTAGCGATGGTTTTGTTTCTGTTCTTTTAGCAAGATTAATTTTAAGTTTTTTTATTGCTGTTATAATATTTTTATATTCTGATAAAATTTCAAATGCCTTTTTTGAAGGTAATTCAGAAATAGTAAAAATCACGTCACTTTTTGTTTTAATTACTACTCTTGAACCTATCTACAAAAGATTTTTAAGAATAATAAGACATGTTAAAACTCTATCTGCTTTAAAAATAATTGAGGGTTATGGAGCTCTTTTGATATATGTGTTAGTTTTTTATTTAGGTGGCGGGCTTTTTCAAATAATTTTAGCGGCATTGTTCTTCAAGGTTTTGATACTAATTTTCTTAATTTTTTATTTAAGAAATCGAATTTCATATGTATTTCCAAATTTTTCAATCTTAATAAAATTTCTTAAATATGGCTTACCTACTTTGCCTTCAAGCATGAGTTTTTGGATAGTAAATCTTTCTGATAGATATTTTATTTCCTTCTTTTTAGGAACTGCAGCTGTTGGTATTTATTCTGCGTCCTACAGTCTGGGAAATATTCCAAGATTATTTTCTACTCTTATCAATTTTATATTAATGATAGCTATTTCCAAGCTTTATGATGAAGGAAAATTTGATGAAGTAAAAAATCATCTTTCTTTTGCACTAAAATATTTTTTAATGCTATCTGTTCCTTTTATTTTTGGCTCTTTATTTATGTCACAAAGTATTATAAAATTACTTACTACAAATGAAATTGCAGAGGGTTCTTCATACGTTACATTTATTGTGTCATTTGCTCATTTAATTTTAGGAATTTATTCTGTTTTCACATATGTTTTATTAGTGACAAAAAAAACGAAAATCTTAACATTTACTTGGATAATTTCACTTCCTTTAAACCTAATTTTGAATTATATTTTTATCCCTTACGTTGGAATTATTGGAGCCGCATGTACTACTTTAGTTGCATATTTAATCGCGATGGTTTATGTAATTTATCACAGTAATAAGGAGTTTAAGTTTAATATTGATTGGAATTTTATTTTAAAATCTATTTTTTCTTCATTAATAATGTCAATATTTATTTTATATATTAATCCGAAATTTAATATTGAAATTATTTTAACCTTAATTCTATCAATTGTAATATACTTTACTAGCTTATTTATTTTAAGGGCATTTAATGAAAGTGAAATTAATTTTGTCAAAAACTTTTACAAAAACAAAGAACAATAATTATGGTTACATCAAAGATTAAATCTAAAATAAAGTATTTTTATGAATCAGTTTATAAATTTCTATATATTATCTTTTTTATTGATAAAAAACAGATTCATGAATTAGAAACATTTAAGTTCGATAAATTAAATTTTAATGAACAGAAAGCTGAAGATAAATTGAATGGAATTATTAAAAATACTATTGGCAGGAATTATGATTCAGACTTAGATAGTGTTCATTGGAAGTTGTTTAGTGCTATTAGTCTTAATCAAAATAAGTACAAAAAAATTTTAGAAATAGGGACTTACGACGGACAATTTACTTCTTTTTTGTCTAAAATGTTTCCTAAATCTCTAATAACCACTGTTGATTTACCGAAAAATGACCCTTTATTGAAAAATTTCTATAATAGGTCGAGTCCTGAAAATTATAAGGAATATATAGATAAGCAGAACAAAAACACTGATTTTAAAAACATAATTAAAATAAAAACTAACACATTTTTTTTACAAGAAAAACTAAATATTAACGAAAAATTTGATTTAATTTGGGTTGATGGTGGTCATTTATATCCTGAAATTGCATGGGATTTGTGTACTGCCTACAACTTATTAAATCATGGAGGATTTCTTCTTTGTGATGATGTAATATTTACTAAAAAAGAATTTAAAAGTGATTATGTTTCAAGCGAATCTTCACAAGTGTTAAATTATTTAGAAGAAAGAATTGACAATTCATTTGTACATTTTCTTAAAAGAACATCTTCAAAAAGATATGCTTTTAATTATTCTAGAAAATATGTATCAATCCTAAAAAAATAAATTTAAATATGTTACAAGCATTTGTTAAAAAAGGCAAGGTTATTACTGCAGACATACCAGCTCCAATAGTATCTGAAGGTTCAGTACTTATTAAGGTTTTTTATAGTTGTATTTCAGCTGGAACAGAAATTTCAACAGTTGAGGATTCTAAAATATCTTTAATTAGAAAGGTGATTGAAAAACCTGAAAGAATAATCTCTGGATTCAAAATGTTAAGTCAATTAGGATTTTCTAAATCAATAACAGAAATTAAAGATATTACTGATCATTCAACTCCAATTGGATATTCTCTTTCTGGAATTGTGCTTTCTGTAGGGGAAGGTGTCAATGAATTTGAGATAGGAGATTATGTTGCAGCAGCAGGTGCTGGCTTAGCTAATCATGCTGAATATGTCAATGTCCCTAAAAATTTAGTTGTTAAATGCCCTGATGGAATTGACATGAAATCAGCCTCAACTGTTACCTTAGGAGCCATATCAATGCATGGAGTTAGAAGAAGTGAACTTTCAATTGGTGATTATTGTGCTGTTTTTGGTACTGGAATTTTGGGATTAATTTCAATTCAAATACTTAGTAAAATGGGTATTAGAGTAATCGCAGTAGATATTGATGATAGAAGATTAGAAATTGCACAGAAACTAGGTGCTGAAGTTGTTGTAAATTCTTCAAAAGAAGATCCTGTTAAAAGGGCATTATTTTTCACTAATAATCATGGTGTTGACTCTGTTTTATTTTCTGCTAATGTAAATTCAGGTAAACCTCTTTCACAAGCTTTTAATATGTGTAGACGAAAAGGTAAGGTTGTGATGCTGGGTAAGGCAAAGTTAGAAATTGATAGAAAGGATATATATAAAAAAGAATTAGACTTAATAACCTCAACCTCTTACGGCCCAGGTAGATACGATGATGTTTACGAGAAACAAGGAATTGATTATCCATATTCATATGTTAGATGGACTGAAAAAAGAAATTTAGAAGAATTTTTAAGATTAATTTCTGTGGGCGATGTAGTTTTAGATGAATTAATAGAAAAAGAATATTCTATTAACAGGGCTGGAGAAGCTTTTGACGAGATTCAATCTAATCCAATCAAGCCTCTAATAGTTCTTTTAAACTATAATTCAAATAATAGTGTTGAAGAATTAGAAAATATTAAACTCGATAGAAAAATCAAGTTAAAAGATTTAAAAAATAACAAGAAAGAAATCATTAATGTTGCTATTATTGGAGCAGGTCCTTTTGCAAAACAAGTTCATATACCAAATTTTAAAAGATTAGAATCAAAATTTAATCTTTATGCTTTAATGTCAAGAAACGGATTTAATACTAAAAATACAGCAGAAACCTATGACTTCAACTATTGTACTACATCATTTGATGAGATATTGAGTGATGAAAACGTAGATTTGGTATTTATTACCTCAAATCATAAATCTCACGCTAAATATGTGTTAGAAGCTTTAAAAGCTGGCAAGAATGTTTTTGTAGAAAAACCATTAGCAATAAATATAAAAGAACTTGATAAAATAAAGAATTTTTATAATTCTACAGATAATAATCCTAAACCAATGTTAACAGTTGGATTTAATAGAAGGTTTAGCGATTACACTACAAAAATTAAATCTTTAACAAAAGAAAGTGCCCAACCGTTATTTATACATTACAGAATGAATGCGGGGTTTAAAGACACTAAAAGTATAATTTTTGAAGAAGGAGGAAGAATTATTGGCGAAGCATGTCACATAATTGATTTAATGAGTTTTATTACCGAATCAAAGTTAAAATCAATTACTTGGGATTCTTTAAGTCCAAATAACTCACAATTTTTAAAAGACGATAATAAGTCTATAATTTTAAAATATCAAAATGGTTCGATTTGTACAATTCATTATTTTGCTGTTGGCAGTAATTTGTTAGAAAAAGAATACATGGAAATTCATTTTGAAAATAAAACTATTATACTAAATGATTATAAAAATTTGTCAGGATTAGGAATTGATTTTGAAAAATATGAAACCGAAAAATCAGAAAAAGGACATATTCAAGAATTAGAAATATTATACGATTATTTGTCTGGAAAACAATCAAATTGGCCTATAGATTTAAATCAATTGATTGAAACAACTGAAGCTGCTCTTACAATTTCATCAGATTAAAGTAAAATTTTGAAAGTTTATTATTCAGGTACTCCGACAAGAAGAGGTAAGGATGTTTCAAAACATCTTGATTTTAGATATATTCAGTCTAATACTACAAAGGGTCATAACGATAGAAATATTTTTATTAAAATTTATTTTATAATTAAATCAACCTACATTGAGTTTAAAGTTTTGAAAAAGTTGCATCCAACTCATATAATTTATGAGCACGCTGGAGATTTTGTTCCTACATTAACGATTCTAATATTTCATCTTTTCAATAATTTTAAACTTTTAATTGATTGTCATACATGTGTTTACGTTGACACTAATTACGGATTTATTAAAAAAAGAGTTAATAGGAAAGTAATTAATCTTGCGAGAATATTTATAGCTCATAATGAAGAAACTCTCACATTAAACAATCTTCATAATAACATGTTGGCATTGGAAAGTAAAGTTCCTTCAATAGAAAAGTTTGAAAATTTAAGTGAAATTGACAATAATAAGATCAATGTAGTTTTTATAACAAGATTCAATTCAGATGAACCAATATTGGAAATGATAAAATGCACAAATTTTTTTGATAATAATTATCAGTTTCACATGACAGGCAATTATAACAAACTATTTAATATTTCAGAAATAAAAAAATATAAAAACATAAACTTTACAGGTTTCGTATCCGATGAAAAGTACAATTCAATAATTCAAAACTGTGATATTCATGTTGTGTTAACTAAAAGGGACTTTACACTATTGTATGGTGGAAGAGAATCAATTTCTTTAGAAAAACCATTGGTAATTTCAAATAATAAGCCCTGTACAAGTTTTTTTGATAAGGGGGCAATATTTGTTTCTAATGACCCCAATAATATTGCTAACGGAATTAAGATTGCTAATAAAAATAAACTGTCTTTAAGTAGGGAAATGAAAATATTAAAAAATGAAAAAAATGATATGTGGAAATATAAAATTAGAGATTTAAAAAGAAAAATTGATGTTCTTTAAATTATGAGTTTTATTAAAAAAATATTAAAAAAAGTTCTCAAGTATGGGAATATAGTTTATTTATTTTTAGTTTATTTATTTTCTAAAATTTCAATTTCAATCTTTTTTATTTTTTTTTATAAAAGAAAAAGAAATATTACTCCTATTTTTCAAAACTTATCATCTAAAAGTTATGAAAAAATAGATGATTCAACTAAATCAAAATTATTAATTGAGGCAAATAATTTATTAAATGAGAAGTTTAATGTACTAGGAATTAAAAATGAATTGTGGCCAGTAAAAGTTAATTGGCATTTAGATGTTAATAGTGGAAAACAGTGGGACATAAAATTTTATAAGACATTAAATCCATTATCAACAATTGATGATGATTACGAAAAAAAAAATCCATGGGATCTTAGTAGATTACAATTTCTTTTTACACTTTATAGAGCTTATATTTTAACAAACGATTATAAATATGTAAAAAAAATAATTTATTTTTTAGAAGACTGGTTAAAAAATAATCCTCCTTTTTTTGGCGTAAACTGGATGAATTCAATGGAAGTTGGAATAAGAGCATCAAATATAATTTTAATTATATCATATTTGAGTCAACATATAAGTGATGAATTAATGAAAAAACTTGAAAAATCTCTTTTTTTTCATTTCTCATATATAATTTTAAATAAAGAAAAATATATTGATCCTAATTTAGCTAAAATAAGAAAATTAGAACCCAGTTATATTTTTAAAAACAATCATTATTTTTTTAATATAATTGGACTAATTTTCATTTCATTTCATTTTGATAATTCTCTTGTTTTTGATAAAATAAGAAGAAAAAGTGTTATTTCATTTGAGGAAGAACTGTCTTGTCAGGTTAAAGATGACGGAGTTAACTTTGAGGGATCTATAGGCTATAATGGTTTCTTTTTGGAGTCTTTTATTTTGACAACTATATTTTTAAAAAATAAAAATATTTTTTTATCAGAAAAGTCAATTTATAAGCTTCGAAAAATGCTTCTTTTTTCTAAACACTACACTCTTCCTAATGGAAAATTTCCTGTTATCGGTGATTTTGATTCAGGTTTTTTATTTCAATTAAGTAATAGAAATGAGAACAGTCATACTGATTTTAATTCTTTAGGAGCAATTTTTCTAAACGATATTAATTTAATTTCAAAATTGAATCATGACTTTGAATATCTAAAGTGGTTAATTGATCCTGAAAAACTTAAGTTAATAGATATTAATACTAAAATATCTTCTGCTAATTCCAAAGGTTTTAAAGACGGAGGCTTTTATATTCTTAGAAATAATACTGATATGTTGATTTTATCAACATCAAAAAATATGAATTTAGGAACAGGAGGACATTTTCATAACGACGCACTTTCTTTTGAATTATTCTCTGGAAATACAAGTTTTATAGTTGATCCAGGTAGTTACATATATTCATCAAAGTACTGGAGAAATTTATTTAGATCATCAACATATCATAATTCGCCAATTATTGACGGATATGAAATAAATCAAATGAATCCTAATAAATTATTTATTATGGAAGATCAGTGTAAAACTGAACTAATTAATTGGCAAATTTCCTCGGAGACAGATTTTTTCTCAGCAAAACATTATGGATATCTTAAACTTGATAATCCAGTTGAGGTTAAACGTGAAATTTTATTTAGCAAAAAGCTTAGAAAATGGGATGTAGTTGATACATTTAATGGAGTTGGAATTCATGAAATTGAATGGAATTTTCATTTTGCACCTGTAGAAATAAAAGTAAATGAAACTAAAAACTCAATTATTGCCTCAAGTTCTGCAGATAAAATAATATTAACTTTTGAAAATATTTTAAATAGTAAAATATCAATTAAAAAAGGTTGGCTTTCGAGTTCTTATGGTAAAAAAATTGAGGCGCCTGTTATTAATGTTATTTCAATGGTTGATTTAAATAAAAATAATAAAGTTAAATTTAAAATAATAGCAAAAAATTTTTAAAAGTTATGAATATAAGTATTTTTGGTTTAGGTTATGTTGGATGTGTTAGTTTAGGATGTTTAGGTCAGCAAGGACATAATGTAATAGGAGTTGATATCAATCAGAAAAAGGTTGATTTAATAAATTCAGGTAAAGCTACTATTGTTGAAAAGGATATTGATCAAATTATTAAAGAACAAGTTTCATTAAAAAACATCAAAGCTTCAACCGATTTTAATGATGCGGTTTTAAATTCGGATATTTCAATAATTGCTGTTGGAACACCATCTTCACATGATGGAAAGTTAAACTTGGACTATATTTATAGAGTTGCAAAAAATATTGGGATTGCAATTGATAAAAAAAAATCTTTTCATACTATAGTTATTAGATCTACGGTAATTCCTGGTACAGCAGAATTAGTTGCAAAAATTATAGAAAATAATTCTAATAAAACATATGAATTAGATTTTTCAATTGTAGTAAATCCAGAATTTTTAAGAGAAGGCACCTCAATTTATGATTATTATAATCCACCTATTACTGTTGTTGGGTCCTCTAATATAAAATCAAAAGAAATTATATCTTCAATTTATAAAGATTTACCAGGAGAATTAGTTTTAATTGACATTAGAACAGCAGAAATACTTAAATATGTAAATAATTCATTTCATGCTCTAAAAGTTTCTTTTGCTAACGAAGTAGGGAATGTTTGTAAAGAATTATCAATTGATTCACAAAAAGTCATGGAAATTTTGTGTAAAGACAAAAAACTAAATATTTCCTCTTATTATTTGAAACCAGGGTTTGCTTTTGGAGGATCATGTTTGCCAAAAGATTTAAAAGCTTTTCAGAAATTGTCTGTAGATAATGGTTTAGATTCTCCTTTAATTAATTCAATAAGTGAATCAAATAACAATCAGATTAAAAAATCAATAAATTTGATAAAATCTTTTAAAATTAAAAAAGTTTCTTTTTTGGGTTTAAGCTTTAAAGCTGGCACTGATGATTTAAGAAATAGTCCAACCTTAAATGTTATCAATGAACTTTTAGAAGAAGGATTTGAAATCTCGATTTATGACAAAAATGTTCAAGAATCAAAATTAACAGGAACTAATAAAGATTACTTTGATAATGAAATACCAATTATTTCTAAATTAATTGAATCTGATTTGGATAATGTTATTACAAAATCAGACTTAATAGTTGTAACTACAAAAGAAAGTTTTTTTGTAGAAGTTTTACAAAAATTGAATAAAAAAATTATTGTAGACTTAGTTTATTTAGGTGATTCCCTAAAGAATAAGGATAATTATTTTGGGCTATCATGGTAAAAAATCATTTTAAATATTAACATGGTATTTACGTATTTGATTTATATTTTAACTTTATTCCTTTCAATGGGGATTTCTTTTTTTCAAAGGAACTTGAAAAGTTTAATAGATCATAAAGATTCATACAAATTTATATCATTAATTCCAATAGTATTAATTTCTTCATTAAGATCAAATTCTGTTGGAACAGATACTGATAATTACTTTATTCTATTTACTGATAGAATTGATTCTTGGAATTTTTTTGAACAACCTTTTTTAACTTTATTAAATTTTGAGCCACTTTTTTATTTCCTTATTAAGAGCCTAAAGTTTTTAAATATTGATTTTACTGGTTTCTTATTAATAATTTCAACAATTATTTGGACCCTAATTTATTTATCCACCATAAATCGTGTCAAATACTTTTATCATGTTATATTTTTTAGCTTAACATTAGGGTTTCTTTTTTTTTCTTTTAATGGTGTTAGACAATCAATAGCTCTATCCTTTGTTTTTTTATCAGTTAGTTACTTTATAGATTCTAAGAAAAAGAAATTTTTTTTAACAATATTTGTAGCTTCTTTATTTCACTATTCTGCAACCTTATTAATTCCAATAATTTGGTTTATAAGTAAAATTAATTTTCAAAAAGCACACTGGATTATCATTTTTTTTATTGCTTTTATGATTCCAGAGAGTGTGTTTTACAGTTCTATTAGTTATGTATTTTCTTATTTCCCATTTTATTCAAACTATATTAATAGTATAATTCAAGATGGTTATGGATTAACAACTTTAACATTTGGTGTTTTTTTAAACTATATTATTTTGCTCTTACCATTATTGTATTTTAAAGTTTCAAAAATAAACTCATATAATAAACACATTTTTAATATTTCTTTTTTTGGAGCACTATTATATATTATTTTCTCAGGAAATATGATTTTTCAAAGGTTTATAGTTTATTTTACTTTTTTTCAAATTTTTCAATATTCATTAATTTTTGATTACTTGAAAAAAATAAATAAAAAGCATGATAAGATGATTTTAACACTTTTCTTTTTTATTGTTTTTCTAATAAAAATTACTGTTAATGACTCAGGCATCAGCCCATATATTTTTAATTAATCCATGACTATATCATTTATAATTATTGGTAAAAATATTTCTTTCACTATCAACAGATGTATTGATAGTGTTATTAAAATTATTTCTGAAAGTAATATTAATAATTATGAAATAATTTATATTGATTCTAACTCATCTGATGATTCTATTAAAAAAGCTTTTGTTTATAAAAAAATAAAAATTTATAAAATCCTTAAACATCCTAATGCAGCAATAGCAAGAAATTTAGGTTTTAATAAGTCAAAAGGAGATATTTTATTTTTCATTGATGGAGATATGGAAATTATCTCTGACACATTTAAAGAGCTTTATAGTTTACAAAATGGATTAAAATATCCTTTTATTAGTGGAGATTGGATTGATTATAAATATTCAAACAATATTATAATTGAAAAGAAAAAATATTATAATCTAACAGAAGATGAGTACCAATTTACTACGGGTGGATTATTTTTGATTAATAGGAGTTTATGGTCTAAAATTGGTGGAATGCGTACCTTGTTTCGAAGAAGTCAAGATTTGGATTTAGGATTACGATTATCAAAAATAGGAGTTCCTCTTTTGAGAGTAAAAGAGCCATTATCAATTCACCATACAATTGATTATATAGATACAAATAGATATTTTAATGATTTATTAAATGGTAATTTTTTATACCAAGGATTACTTTATAAGTATAATATTTTTAATACATATATATATTCAAAATTTATTTTTAAAGAATTGACTTTTTTTTCATTATTGCTTATTGGTTCTTTCAATTTGTTTTCAATTAATCCAAAATTATTTTTTGTATACCCTATCATTTTATTTTTAAAATTTCTTTACAAGAAAGAATCATTTAATAATTTGCCTGGACATATAATGAGATTTATTATCCATGACATAAACCTTTTTATAAGTCTCTTTTTCTTTTGGCCAAGAAATTCAAAAGAAGTTATTTACGAAAAAGTTAAATAGATATGTTAAATTTTAATAAAAAAAATGATATTAATTATTGGTAAAGTTCCACCACCATATGGAGGTGTTACGATTCATGTTAGTAGGTTATTAAAAAAATTGTCCAAGACTTCCCTCCAGGTGAGTTTTCTGAAATTGAGTTTTATTAATTTGTTTAAATCCATTATTTATGTAAAAAAAAACAAAATAATTCATGTAATAGTTTCACATCCAGTAGTCAGGTTTTATTTTTCAATTTTAGGTTTAATTTTAAAAAAAACAATTATTATAACTTACACAGATAATTTAAATGAATTTCCAAGTCCTTTCTATAATTATTTAAACTTATTAAGTTTAAAAAAAGTTAAATACCCTCTAGTTTTAAATAAAAATAGCTTTGAAATTGCAAAAAAACAGAATGTAAACTCAAAGCTTATTTCAGCTTTCATTCCACCAGAAATTGACGATTCTAATCTAGAAAATTTGAAAAAAGAATTAAAATTTCCTGATAATGATTTTAATCATATTTTTTGTACTAATGCATTTACTTATGACCTTGATAAATTTAACAATGAGGTATATGGTATTATTCCTTTGGTTAAAATTTTTAATAATTTGCAATCAAAGTGTTTGATAATTTGTGACCCATCAGGAAATTATAAAGATTTTTTTAAAAACAATAAAATTATTTTAAATAATAATATAAAGTTACTAAGTAAACTTAATTTTTCTTTTATTGATGTTATAAAATTATCAGATTGTTTAATTAGGGCAACTACAACCGATGGTGATTCGTTATCAATTCATGAAGCTTTTTTCTTAAAAAAAGATGTTATTGCTAGTGATTGTGTAGATAGACCTCTTAATTGTGTCTTGTATAAAAAAAATGATTTTTCAGAGCTAAATATGAAAATACTTGGTTACAAGAAAAATTATAAATCAAATTTTGATATGAACAAAAATAATGGGTATGATCAAATATTTGATTTATATAAAAAAATAATTTGACTTTTTAATATTTGAATTATTTTTTTTATAAAGGATAAATTAAGCTTTAAAAAATTTGAAACATATAATTGTTAACGATTTTGAAGGAACTTTAATTTGAGAAGAATTAATTAAACCTTATTATTAGTAATGACTGAGTCAAATTATAGGATCTTTTAAAACTCAAATAAAAATAAATGTGTGGAATAATTGGATATTATGGAATTAACTCAAGCAAATTTGCAAGTGAGTCTAGCCTAGATTTAATAAGTCATAGAGGACCAGATAATCAGGATTCTGTAAAAGGAGATAATTATTTTTTAGGACATACAAGATTATCAATTCAGGATATTTCTGAATCTGCAAATCAACCTATGATTTCTAAAGATAAAAGTTGCATTCTAGTTTTTAATGGAGAAATATTTAATCAAGTTGATTTAAGGGAGTCTTTTTTAGATGATATTGATTTTGAGACTACTGGAGATACAGAGACTCTATTATATGGTTTAAAAAAATATGGTGAAGAATTTGTTCATAAACTTAATGGTATTTTTGCTTTTTCATTTTTTAATGTATCAACTGGGGATTTTATTATTTCTAAAGATCATTTTGGTGTGAAACCACTGTATTATCATATTAATGATAAAGAAGTGTATTTTTCTTCAGAACTGAAAGCTATTTATTCTTTTAAGAAAGATAATACTACAATTAACCAGGATTCTTTAAAAAATTATATCAATTTTTTATGGTCACCTGGTAAAGACACACCCTTTAATGAATTTAAAAAGTTACTTCCTGGTCATTACCTAAAAGGTAATATTAATGACATTAAAAGTATAAAGACTATTAAGTTTTATTCTGTTACTTATAATGGGAAATATTTAACTGAAGACTCCGAATCAGATTTAATAAATAAACTGGAAAAACATTTATTAAAAGCAGTAGATAGACAAATGTTATCTGATGTACCTTTAGGATTTTTTTTATCAGGTGGTTTAGATTCAAGTATTCTGGTAGCTATGGCCAGAAAGTTAAACCCTAAAAGAGAGATTAACTGTTATACTATTAAAACGGAATCTATGGAAGGTTTTACTGATGATTTGTTTTATGCCAAAAAGGTTGCAGAGCACTTAAATGTAAACTTAAAAATTATTGAAGCAAAGTCTGATATATTAGAGTACTTTGATAAAGTTATTTATCATCTAGATGAGCCACAAGCAGATCCGGCACCAATTAATGTTTACAATATTTGTAAACAAGCTAGAAAAGATGGGTTAAAGGTTTTAATTGGTGGAACTGCTGGTGATGATTTATTCTCTGGATATAGAAGACACCAAGCTTTAAAATTTGAATCTTCAATTGAAAAAATACCTATATTTTTAAGAAAATTAGTAAAAAATTCTTTTAAAATATTTAACAGTAAAAATTCTCTTATTAGGAGAGTTAAAAAATTAACTGCCAATTTTGAAAAAACTAAGGAGGAGAGAATGATGGGGTATTTTAGTTGGATTGACCAAGATATCTTGAAAGATCTTTTTTTAGATCCAAATAATTATGATTGTTTTACCTATTTTAAATATTTAAATAAGTCGATAAAAGATGAGCCTTCAGAATTAAACAGAATGTTATTTTGGGAAATAAACACGTTTTTATCAGATCATAATCTCAATTATACTGATAAATTAAGTATGGCTAGTGGTGTTGAAGTTAGAGTTCCTTTTTTAGATATAGAACTTGTTGAATTTTCAACAAAAATACCACCTCAATACAAACTTAAAGGAAATGAGACTAAATATCTTCTTAAAAAGGTTGCTGAAAAATACTTGCCCAAAGAAGTTATTTATAGACCTAAAACTGGTTTTGGCGCACCTGTTAGAGAGTGGATATTAAATGACATGGATTATCTTATCACAGATTATTTAAGTGAAGAGTCAATAAACAATAGAGGGATATTTAATTACAAGAAAGTATTAGAATTAATTGAGGATAATAGAAATGGAACAATTGATGCGTCTTACCCAATATGGTCTTTACTGGCAATAGAATCTTGGATGAGACAATTTAATGATTAATTATAATTAGTGAAATTATCTTTATTAATTTTAAAAATATAAATAAACTATGAAACAGATAATACAAGATCTTAGAAATGGAAATACCATATTAGAAGAAGTTCCAGTCCCAAGCGTAAAGCCTGGCTCTGTTTTAATTAAGACTACCAGAACTCTTGTTTCATTAGGAACTGAGAGAATGTTGGTAGACTTTGGTAAGGCAAACTTTATTCAAAAAGCAAAACAGCAGCCAGACAAAGTGAAAATAGTTTTGGATAAGATTAAGACAGATGGCTTACGTCCAACAATGGAAGCAGTTTTTAATAAACTTGGACAACCGTTACCTCTTGGGTATTGTAATGTTGGTAAAGTGGTTGCTATTGGCAAAGGAGTAACTGAATTTTCTATTGGAGATAGAGTTGCATCAAATGGAAATCATGCGGAGTATGTTTGTGTACCCAAAAATTTAGTTGCAAAAATTCCGGATAATGTAACAGATGAAGAAGCTGCTTTTACAGTCATAGGAGCGATTGGTCTTCAGGGTATTAGATTATTACAACCAACATTTGGAGAAACGATCGTCGTTGTTGGATTAGGATTAATTGGTTTAATAACAGCAGAATTGTTATTAGCAAACGGATGTAATGTGATAGGATTTGATTTTGATTCAGAAAAAATTAGAATTGCAAAACAAAAAGGTATTATAGCTATAAATCCATCCGAAGGAACTGATCAGGTAAAGTTTGTAGAATCTTACACTAATGGAGTTGGTGCAGATGGAGTAATTATTACGGCTTCAAATAAAAGCAATGAAATTATTTCTCAGTCTGCTAATATGTGTAGAAAAAGAGGAAGGATAGTTCTTGTTGGGGTAATTGGCTTAGACATCAGTCGTGCAGATTTCTTTGAAAAAGAAATTACATTTCAAGTTTCTTGTTCATACGGTGCAGGAAGATATGATGAAGAATACGAACAAAAAGGTCATGATTATCCAATTGGATATGTGAGATGGACAGAAAAACGAAATTTTGAAGCGGTTTTGAATGCAATTTTAAAGAAAACTTTAGATGTAAGCTCTTTAATTACTGATAGAGTTCCTTTGAACGATTATCAGAAGATATATGGCGATATGTCTAATTCAAAATCGATTGCTTCAATTTTAGAATACTCATCTTCTGAAGAACAAAAAAGTAGCATCAAATTAGTTGAAAAATCTTTTCAAGGAAAGAAAGGCGTAGTTGGTATCATTGGAGCTGGTAATTTTACAAGTTCTACTATCCTTCCAAATCTCAAGAAAATTAATGCTAATATAAAATATATTGCTAGTTCAGGAGGGTTATCTTCTACAATCATGGCAAAAAAATACAGCATAGCCAATTCAACATCGGATTATCATCAAATATTAAATGATCAAGATGTCGATCTGGTACTGGTTACAACTCAACATCATATGCATGCTAAAATGGCTATTGAAGCGATTAATGCAGGTAAAAGTGTATTTGTAGAAAAACCATTGGCTATGAACCAAAAGGAACTAGATCAAATTATTGAATCTTACAACGTTAATAATGTTAACATAACAGTTGGATTTAATAGAAGATTTGCCCCATTAGCAAAGAAAATGAAAAAAGCATTGGGGAGTTCTACTACGCCAATTAACATCGTTGCTACTATGAATGCTGGATTCATTACAAAAGATGTTTGGATTCATGACATGGAAATTGGAGGAGGCAGGATAATAGGTGAGGCTTGTCATTACATTGATCTTTGTACCTATCTTTCTGGATCAGAAGTAGTTTCTGTATGTATGAATGCTATGGGAATCAATCCTGAAGAAAACACCGACAATGCAAGTATTCTGTTGAAATATGAAAATGGAACAAACGCAGTTATTAATTATTTTGCAAATGGGAGTAAAGGATATTCTAAAGAAAGAGTTGAGGTATATTCTCAGGAACGAACACTTGTTATGGATAACTGGAGAAAATTAAAAGGATACGGCTTTAAAGGGTTTTCTAGCGTAAAATCAGGTCAAGATAAAGGACATTTTAATCAATTTCAAGAACTGGTGACTCAACAAAAAATGGGAGGAGAAGCGATCATTCCTTTTGACGAGATTGTAAATACTACAAAAGCTTCTTTTGCTGCTATCGAATCATTAAAAGAAGGTAAATGGATTTCAGTAAAATAATATTACTATGTAATACAATAATATACTTGAAACCTGTTCAAGTATATTATCGTTTATTTTACTTTTTTAAAAACAGTTTTCGTTCTACACAAAAATATATTAAAGCACCCTCTGTAATTAGTTCAATAAATTGGAAAAACATTTATAATTATTCTAACTCATACTCATATTTAAATAAAACATTTACTTTCTTAAATATTTCTTACTCTTTTTCTGAAAAAATTAATTGGAATTTTGATCAATTTGGAAAGCTTTGGGTTTATAATTTAAACTATTTTGATTTTTTAAATCAAAAAGAAATGAGCAGTGAAACAGGAATTCATTTGATAAATGATTTTATTAAAAATGATAAAATTTTAAAAGATGCGAAGGAACCTTATACGATTTCATTGAGAGGGGTAAATTGGATAAAGTTTCTTGCACAAAATAAAATTCAAAACTCAGTAATAAATAACTTACTTTATAATCATTACGTAATTTTAATAAAAAACTTAGAATATCATTTACTGGGTAATCATTTGTTAGAAAATGCATTTTCGTTATTGTTTGGGGCTTATTATTTTCAGGATGAACATTTCTATGTAAAATCTAAAAAACTTCTAATTTCTGAATTGGATGAACAAGTTTTAAAAGATGGTGCTCATTTCGAATTATCTCCAATGTATCACCAAATTATCTTGTCTAGGTTGTTAGATAGTATTCATTTAATTAAACTTAATAATTCTTGGAAAAAAGATGATTTATTGTCTTTTTTAAAAACTAAAGCTAGTTTGATGATTTCTTGGCTTCATAATATAACATACAAGAATGGAAATATTCCAATGGTTAATGATTCAACCTTTGATATTGCACCAAATTCAGAAAAATTATTTTTGTATGCTAAAGGGTTAGAGATTTCGAATCAAGAAATACCTCTTTCAGATTCTGGATACCGAAAAATTACATCATATAATTACGAGTTACTTTTAGATATTGGAAATATAGGTCCAGATTATCAGCCTGGACATGGACACAGTGATACATTTAACTTTGAGTTACTGAAAAATGGTATTCCAATTTTTGTAGATACTGGAATTTCAACCTATGAAAAAAATAATTTAAGACAAAGAGAAAGATCAACTTCTTCTCATAATACAGTACAAATTGAAAATTTAGAACAAACTCAAGTGTGGGATGGCTTTCGAGTTGCTAAAAGAGCAAAAGTTAATATTTTAAAAGAAAAATATAATTCAATAAAAGCTAGTCATGATGGATATCAAAATAAGGGTTATTGTCATACGAGAACTTATATGTGGGAAGAAAAATTTATAATCATAAAAGATGAAATAAATAAATCAACAAATAATAAGTCTAAAGCTTTTTTTCATTTGCACTCTTCATTAAATAAACCATTAATTAAAGAAAATAAAGTTATACTAGAACAATTTGACAGCTATATTACTTTTATTAATGCCGCTAGTATTGAAATTGATCAGTATCAACTCTCACAAGGCTTTAATAAAACAGAGTTTGCTTTTAAAATTACAGTAACATTCGATAAAAGTTTAGAAACTAAAATTTTAATATGAGAATATTATTTTTAACTGATAATTTTCCTCCAGAACATAATGCTCCTGCTACCAGAACATATGAACATGCTGTAGAATGGGTGAAAAAAGGTCATAATGTTACAATTATTACTGGTGCGCCTAATTTCCCGAAAGGAAAAGTATTTCATGGTTATAAAAATTCATTAATAAGCAAGGAAGTTATCAATGGAGTGAGAGTTTTAAGAGTTTGGACTTATATATCTTCAAATAAAGGATTTTTAAAAAGAATTATAGATTATATTTCTTTTGGAGTTTCTTCATTTATTGTCGGCCTATTTATTAAAACTGATATAATTGTAGCTACATCTCCTCAATTTTTTACTGCAATAAGTGGAAGATTGCTATCTTTTTTTAAAATTAAGCCTTGGATTATGGAAGTGCGCGATCTTTGGCCAGAATCTATTGCAGCTGTTGGTGCAATAAAAAAAAGTAGTTTAATTTTTAAAATTTTGGGGTGGATTGAATATAAACTATACAATTCAGCAACAAAAATAATTGTAGTTACTGATACTTTTAAAAGAATTATCAACTCTAACGGAATAGATTCTAATAAAATTTTTGTTCATAAAAACGGAGTTATTCTAGATAAATTTAAGGCTCAAAATAAGAACGAAAAGCTAATCAAAAGTTTAAATTTAAGCGGGAAAAAAATTTTTGCCTACATTGGAACTCATGGTATGGCTCACGGTTTGTCATTCATTATCAATGCACTTCCAGAGATAAATAAGAAATTACCAAATGTTAAATTTATATTTATAGGTGACGGTGCTGAAAAAGATAATTTAATAAAAGAAGCAAAGCATTTGAAATTAGATAATATTATTTTTTTACCGTCTGTTCAAAAACATGAAATTATTAATTACCTCTCAATTATTGATGTTGCATTAGTAAATCTTAAAAAAAGTGATACTTTCAAATCGGTTATCCCCAGTAAAATATTTGAGGCAGCTGCACTTCAAAAACCTATATTGCTTGGCGTTGAAGGAGAATCAAAAGAAATAATTGAAAGATATGGAGCAGGATTGTGTTATGATCCTGAAAGTAAATCAGAGTTTATCAAGGCTTGTGAAGAAATCTTAAAAAAAAATATTTATAATGAGGCTATGCTAAATGCTGAAAAATTAGCAAAGGATTTTGATAGAAAAAAAATTGCAAATCAGCTATTAAATACAATATTAAAATAGGCTCTTAAACTGATAAATATTATATTAAAAAGAGCTAAAAACTTCACAACACTGAACACAAATATTGATTATTTAATTCATCATATAAAATATTATTTCTTTGTTATGTACAAAATTTCTAATTAAATCTGTTTTTAAATCTGAATTAATGGATAAATTCTGTTGGGTTTGTAACTCAAAAAAAATCATTAAAATTTGTCTTCAAAGTTTTATAAAATTGTATTTTTAAATGTATTTTGATAGTGTTAAAAAATAATTTTTTTCTATTTCATTATATAACAATAATGCTAAAGTCAAACATTAAAATCATAAGTATTTTAATTTACATAGATAACCTTTATAATTATTAATTAACATAAGTAATATAATTTTCAATTAAACAGATCATGTCATATAAGGAAAAAAAAGTTTTAGTAACAGGTGCAGACGGATTTATAGGAAGTTATTTAGTAGAAAAACTGATAGAGGAAGGTGCTGATGTAAAAGCTTTTGTTTTCTATAATTCTTTTAATAGTTGGGGGTGGCTAGAAAATTTATCTAAATCCAAATTAGAAAAAGTTGAAATTTTTTCTGGTGATATTAGAGATCCAAATGGAGTGAGGACTGCCATGGAGGGTTGTGAGATAGTTTTTCATTTAGCTGCACTGATTGCAATACCTTACAGTTATCATTCGCCAGATTCTTATGTAGATACAAATGTAAAGGGAACACTTAATATTGTTCAAGCTGCTAGAATTTTAAAAGTAAAAAGAGTATTAGTAACATCAACATCAGAAGTTTATGGAACGGCAAAGTACGTGCCAATTGATGAAAACCATCCAAGGCAACCTCAATCACCTTATTCAGCATCCAAAATTGGAGCAGATTCTATAGCTGAGTCTTTTTACAGGAGTTTTGATTTGCCACTGACAATTGTAAGACCTTTTAATACATATGGGCCAAGGCAATCAGCAAGAGCAATTATACCAACAATAATAACACAGTTATTAGCTGGTCAAACTGAAATTAAGCTAGGAGATCTTAATCCAACAAGAGATTTGTTATATGTTAAAGATACTGTTAATGGTTTTTTAGAAATTGCAAAATCATCATCTTTAATTGGGCATGACTGTAATATTGCTACTAATTCTGAAATTTCTATGAAAAATTTAGCAGAAGAAATTATTAAACAAATTAATCCAAATGCTAGAGTGGTTATCGATAAGCTTAGGCTAAGACCACAAAAATCAGAGGTGTTTAGGTTGTTTGGTTCAAATAATAAAATACTTAAAAACACTAATTGGGAATTAAAATATACATTTAGCCAAGGAATCAAAGAAACAATTGAGTGGTTTAGTAAAACTAAAAATATTATTCATTATAAAAATGATATTTATAACATATAAATTATTTTATGAGTAAAAGAGCAATAATTTTAGCAGGAGGAAAAGGAACAAGATTGAAACCGTATTCGATTTCTTTACCAAAGCCTCTTGTTCCTATTGGAGAAAAACCAATATTAGAGTTTATTATTTGCCAATTAAAGAAATCAGGATTTGACCATATAACTATAACGGTAAATCATTATGCAGATATTATAAAGGCTTTCTTTGGAGATGGCAGCAAATGGAATTTGAAAATTGATTATTCATTGGAGGATAAACCTCTACATACTATGGGTCCGTTAACGTTAATAAGTGACTTACCTGATAATTTTTTAGTCATGAACGGTGATGTACTGACTGACTTAGATTTTAATCTTTTTTACAATAATCATGTTAATAGAGAAAGTGGTTTTTCTATAGGTGCATATAAAAGGAATGATAAAGTAGAATATGGGGTTTTACATAGTAATAATCAATCACAACTAGTAGGGTTTGAAGAAAAACCAGTAAATGAATATTTGGTAAGTATGGGTGTATATATGGTGAACAAAAGAACCTTGAAATATATTCCGAAAAATAAATTTTTTGGTTTTGATGATTTGATGAATATTCTGATTAAAAAGAAAGAATTACCATTTGTAAACACATTTGATGGATATTGGCTAGATATTGGTCGTCCTGATGATTATGAAAAGGCTATAGCTGATTATGAAAAAAACCTTTCTAATAAATAATTTAATTTTTTGAAAAATAAAATTTTAATAACAGGTGCTCGAGGATTTATAGGTGATTTTTTAGTCAATTTATTGGATGCAAAGCGCTTTAAATTAAATACAATTTTAAACAGTTCAACATTCAATTTATGTAATTGGGATTTGGTTAGTAAAACTCCCAAATCTGATTTAATAATTCATTTAGCTGCAAAAAATTTTGTTCCTGATTCTTTTTTAAATCCTTTAGATTTTTATAATAATAATATTTCGTCTACATTAAATATTCTTGAAAAAGCTAGAAAAGATAATTCTAGAGTAATATTTTTTAGTACTTATATTTATGGAATTCCTGAATATCTTCCTGTTGATGAAAAGCATCAATCAAGCCCTTTGAATCCTTACACTCAATCTAAACTAATTTGCGAACAATTATGTATGGCTTACAATAGAGATTTTGGAATTCCAATAACTATTTTTAGACCATTTAATGTTTATGGGCCTGGTCAAAATCCATCTTTTTTTATTCCATCAATAATAAAACAAATAAATAATGATTTTATTTATTTAGATGATTCAAGACCTAAAAGAGATTTTATTTACATTGATGATGTTATTAGTGCTATTTATAAATGTATTATTAATGAAAACTTAAGTGATACATTTAATATATATAACCTTGGAACTGGAATTTCAACTTCAGTTAAAGACGTAGCTGAATTAATTTTAGAAATATCTCAATCAAAATCAAAATTAATATTTTCAAACAAAGTTAGAAAAGGGGAAGTATTGGAAACTAAAGCCGATATTAAAAAAATAAAGAAAGAGTTGAAATGGAATTATAAAACATCTCTTAGAAAAGGCATTGAAAAAATCATCAATAACAATAAAGTAGCAATATGAAACATATAACAATTATTGCAGGTGCCCGCCCTAATTTCATGAAGGTAGCCCCAATTATAAATGAAATTATTAAACAAAAAAAGAGTGGTTTTGATATTAATTACTCATTAGTTCATACAGGACAACATTATGATAAAAAAATGTCTGGAAATTTCTTCAAACAATTAAATATACCAAAGCCGACATTTAACTTAAATGCTGGCGGAGGAACACAGGCACAGCAAACGTCAGCTATTATGCTTGGTTTTGAAGAATATCTTTCTGAAAACAATACTGATTTAGTTTTAGTAGTTGGTGATGTCACTTCCACTATGTCTTGTGCAATCACAGCTCAAAAAATGAATATTAAAGTGGCTCACGTCGAGGCAGGGATTAGATCTAATGACTGGACAATGCCTGAAGAAATTAACAGATTAGTAACTGATTCTATTTCAAATTATTTTTTTACAACATCTGAAACAGCAAATAAAAATCTTCTAAATTCTGGTCATTCTGAAGATAAAATCTTTTTCGTTGGTAATACTATGATAGATACTCTTTTAGCAAATAAATCTAGGTTTAAAAAGCCTCTAATTTGGAATGATTTAATATTGAAAGAAAAAAAATATTTTGTTATGACACTTCATCGTCCCGCAAATGTTGATAAAGAAACTAAGCTTTTAGAACTCATAAATGAAATTATTAGAACTACAATTGATTTACCTTTGATTTTTCCCGTTCATCCTAGAACTGAAAATATATTAAAAAATCTTGGAGTTAACCATCCTAGATTACATTTAGTAAGCCCTATGGGTTATTTGGAGTTCAATTATTTGGTTGAGAGATCATTAGCAGTAATTACAGATTCTGGTGGAATAACAGAAGAAACTACTGTTCTTGGTGTGCCTTGCCTAACATTAAGAGATAATACTGAGCGTCCAGAAACGATAACTATAGGAACAAATGAACTTTTAGGAACTTCTCCAAAAAATATTGAACCCGCCATGAAAATTCTTTTTTCAGGTAAATGGAAAAAAGGTTCCATCCCACATTTATGGGATGGTAATTGTTCTAAACGAATAGTTGAAATATTGAAGAATATAAAATAGTTTTAGATATTGAAAATAAAATTTTAGAATTTGCAGAAAAAATAAATATTAAATATTATGGTTCTCATAACCGTGAAATGACAGGGATCGACATTCATAACTTTTATGATGGTATGCACTTGAATGAAAATGGTATAGAAATAATATTAAATAAGCGCACTAAATGATAGTCATATCTTACTTTCCCTCTATATCAATTTTATATTAATAGCTATTGATTACCTGCCAATAATTGACAATATATTAGAATACTTTATATTTATAAAATGAAAGGAATAATTTTAGCAGGAGGCTCTGGATCTAGACTTTATCCAATAACAAAAGGTACATCAAAACAGCTTTTATCAATATATGATAAGCCAATGATTTATTATCCCCTTTCTGTTTTAATGCTTTCTGGAATAAAAGATATTTTAATTATTTCTAACCCAGAGAATCTCCCAAATTTTAAAAAATTATTTAGTAATGGAAGTGACTTAGGGTTGTCAATTTCATACGAAGAACAAAAAAACCCTGATGGTATTGCACAAGCATTTAATATTGGAAAAGATTTTATAAACAATGATGATGTTTGTTTGGTTTTAGGAGATAACATTTTTTATGGTAAAGGATTTACGGGATTATTAAATTCTGCAATAAGTAATTTAAAAATTAATAAAGCAACTATTTTTGGATATAGCGTTAATAATCCCTCTGATTTTGGAATAGCAAGTTTTGATGAGGATAAAAACTTAGTCAATATTCAAGAAAAGCCAAAATCGCCTAAGAGCAATACAGCAGTTGTTGGATTGTATTTTTACCCTAACAGTGTTGTTAAAATTGCTAATAAAATCCAACCATCTAAAAGAGGAGAGTATGAAATTAGTTCAGTTAATCAATGTTATTTAGATAATAAGGATTTAAAAATTGAAATTTTAGGAAGAGGTTTTACTTGGCTAGATACTGGAACTCACGACTCTTTACTTGAGGCTTCTAACTTTATAAAAACTGTAGAAAAACATTCGGGATATAAAGTTGCATGTCTAGAAGAAATTGCTTTTAAAATGAAATTTATTAATTTAAAAAAACTTAAAGAGTTAACTAACCCTTTTGGTGATTCTTCTTATGGTAAATATCTAAAATCACTAGTTAATGAAAATCAGTAAAAATTTTATTGAAGACTTACTAATCATTGAGCCTCAATTATTTAAGGATGATAGAGGTTTTTTTTATGAATCTTACAATAAAAATAACTTAGATAAAGTTATTAATATCGTTTTTGTCCAAGACAATGAATCAAAATCTAACAGAGGAGTCATAAGAGGATTGCATTTTCAAGCACCTCCATTTGAACAGACTAAACTAGTTAGATGTATTAGCGGAAATATTCTGGATGTTGCAGTAGATCTACGTACAAGCTCAAAAACTTACGGCAAATTTTTTTCTATTGAGTTGTCTTCAGAAAACAATAAACAATTATTTGTTCCCAAGGGATTTGCTCATGGTTTTCAGGTTTTAAGTGAAACAGCTATTGTTAATTATAAAGTAGATAATTTTTATAATCCTAAATCTGATTCAGGAATAATTTGGAACGACAAGGATTTGTCAATTGATTGGAACCTTGATTTAAAACCAATTCTCTCAGTTAAAGATTTAACTCTCAATTCATTTAAAGACTTAAAATCTCCTTTCTAATGAAAGTTTTAGTAATCGGTTCTGATGGACAGTTAGGCTTAGAATTTCAAAAAATTTCTAATAGTTGCAATTCTTTATCTTGGTTTTTTTCAACTATTAAAACTTTAGATCTATTAAAATTAGATTCCATTAGTTCTTTTTTAAATGACATAAAACCATCTGTAATTATAAATTGCGCTGCTTACACAAGTGTTGATAAAGCGGAGACTGAATCTGAACTAGCAGACATAATAAATTACAAGGCCGTTGATATTATCTCTAACTGGACAAGTGACAATAATAAAAAGCTAATTCATTTTTCAACTGATTATGTATTTGATGGGTTAAGTCAAACTCCATTAAACGAAAACTCATTTACTAATGCGGTTAATGAATATGGTCTTTCAAAGTTGAAAGGCGAACAAGTATGTTTGCTAAACGATCCAACTTCAATAATAATTAGAACATCATGGTTATACTCAAGTTTTGGCAATAATTTTGTCAAAACTATGATTGAGTTAATGAAAAAAAATAAGTCTATCAAGGTAGTAAACGATCAAATTGGTTCACCAACTTACGCTTACGATTTGGCTAAGGTTATAGTTGAAATAATTATGTATCATAAAACTGAATCGGGATTATTTCATTATTCAAATGAGGGTGAAATATCTTGGTTTGAGTTTGCAAGATCAATTAGAGAGCTTTACAAGTTAGATTGTGAAATAATTGGAGTTTCTTCAAAAGAATTTAAAACTTTGGCAAAACGTCCAAAGTATTCCCTTTTAAATAAATCAAAAATTAAAACTACTTTTAATTTAGAAATACCTAATTATAAACAAAGTTTAGAGAATTGCATTGAAATTATTAAAAATGAAGCGTAATATTTTAATTACTGGAGGTGCTGGTTTCATTGGTTCACATTTAGTGAGGTTACTTGTAAATAAATACCCAACATATCATATTATAAATATGGATTTGTTAACCTATGCTGGTAATCTAGAGAACTTAAAAGATATTGAGTACAAGGAAAATTATAGTTTTGTGAAATGTGATATTTGTGATTTTAAAAAAGTAAAACATGTTTTTGTTGATTATAAGATTGATTCTGTAATTCACTTAGCGGCAGAATCACATGTAGATCGTTCTATTGAAGATCCTTTTTCTTTTGCTCAAACTAATGTCATGGGGACACTTAGTTTATTACAAGCGGCAAAAGAATATTGGAATCATAGTTACTCAGATAAATTATTTTATCATGTATCAACTGACGAGGTGTATGGTTCATTAGGTCAAGAGGGTTTTTTTACTGAAAAGACAAATTATGATCCTCACTCACCATACTCAGCTTCTAAAGCATCTTCGGATCATTTTGTAAGAGCCTTTTCAGACATCTATGGCTTTCCAATAGTAATATCTAATTGTTCTAATAATTACGGTTCCTATCAGTTTCCAGAAAAACTAATACCATTGTTTATCAATAATATAGTGAATAACAAACCTCTTCCTATTTACGGAAAAGGAGATAACGTAAGAGATTGGTTATTTGTAAACGATCACGCAAGGGCCATTGATGTTATTTTTCATAAAAGTAAATTAGGAGAAACCTATAATATTGGCGGATTCAATGAATGGAAAAATATAGATCTTATTAAAGTAATCATTAAGACCGTAGATCGATTGTTAGGAAGGAAAAAAGGGACTTCTGATAAATTAATTACTTATGTTAAAGATAGGGCCGGTCACGATCTTCGTTATGCTATTGATTCTTCAAAACTTAAAAATGAACTTGGTTGGGAGCCTTCTTTACAATTTGAGGAAGGTATTGAAAAGACTGTCAAGTGGTATTTAGATAACAAAAAGTGGGTTGATCGCGTAACGTCAGGTGATTATCAAGATTATTATAAAAAAATGTATAATTAAACTTTTTTAATTACATACTCTACAACTCCCCATATAATTAATTCATTTTCTTCTTTTAACTCAATAGGTTTGTATTTTTTATTTTCGGGCATTAAATAAAGTTTATTCTTTTCCTTCTTTATTCTTTTAACAGTAAATTCTCCATCCACCAAGCAAATTGCTATTTTTCCGTTTTCGGGATTCTTTGATCTATCTATTACTAGTAAATCTCCATCGTCAAGCCCTGCTCCAACCATTGAATCCCCACTTACTCTTGCGTAAAAGGTTGCTTCTTTATTTTTTACTAGTTCTCTATCTAGACTAATTCTAGTTTCTTTGAAATCATCTGCTGGTGATGGAAACCCCGCTGATATTCCTTCTTCAGCAAGCCATTGTCCCATCCCATTTTCTTTTTTGGGAGTAAAAAAATTAATTATCTTTTTTTGTTTCAACTTTTTATTTTAATGCTATTATTTCTTTTAACTCCGTAGTATATCTTGAAGACAGTCTAGTTTGTTTCATTTTCCAAACTCTTTTAAGATCTTGACTACCTAGCTTTATTTTCCCGATCCCTTCTTTTTTTGTTATGAAATCTAAGGTTTTCATTAGAATTTGATGTTTAGGGTTTTCTTTTTCAAAGATATTGAGTTGTGTTTTATTATTTGGAACAAGTCCCATTACTATCACCCCCGCTTTCTTATACTCAACATTTTTTTTATAAATTTTCTTTAGTCCTTCAACAGCGTATTTACTTACTATTATACTAGAGTTTGATCCGTAAGGTAGAGTCATGACTATCCCATTTCGGTACTGTAATTTATTTTTTTGATGTCTATTACTTTTTAAAAAGACATAAATAGAATTACAATTACTTTTTTGATCACGTAATTTTTCTGAGCAACAAATAGAAAAAGTAGAAATTCGTTCTTTTAAATCTTCAAAGCATGTTAAGTTTTTTTCAAAACTTCTGGTTGTTGCTATTGCTTTTTTAGGGGACCTATTTTCCTCTAGAGATAGGACAGATTTGCCTTCCAATTCTTTTTTCAACCTTAATCCTACTACACTCATTTGTTTTCTTACCCAGTCGTCGGGTAGTTTTATAAAATCGTAAGCTTTGTCTACTTTATAACTCTTTAAACGCGTAGCATGCTTATAGCCTATTCCCCAAACATCTTCTATTTTAAGCCATTTAAGTGCTTTTTCTCTTTTCTCGTTTGAGTCTATAGCATAGACGCCATTAGTTTTTTTATCAAATTTTTTTGATATTCTATTGGCCACTTTAGCTAGTGCTTTTGTAGGGGCAAATCCAATGCTAACTGGAATTCCAGTCCATTTTAAAATAATCTTTCTAATTTCTTTACCGTACTGTTCTAAATCATAATTTTCAAACCCTCTAAACTCTAAAAACGCTTCATCTATACTATAAACTTCTATATTTGGTGAGTAACTACTTAGTATGTTCATTACTCTACTGCTCATGTCTCCATACAAAGGAAAGTTCGATGAGAACACATGTACTTTGTTTTTCTTAAAAAGAGGATCGTATTTAAACGCAGGAGCTCCCATTGGAATACCAAGCGCTTTAGCTTCATTGCTTCTAGAGATCACACAGCCATCATTATTAGATAAAATAACTATAGGCTTTTTATCCAATTTTGGATTAAAAACTCTCTCACAAGAAGCATAGAAATTATTACAGTCAACAAGTGCAAACATTTTATAAAACTACATTTTAGATGTTTTTAAATCAATCTATTTTACAATTAAAGTTTTTAACAATTCTTATTGTAAATTTGAACTTTTAAAATAATTAAAATGAGTTTTTATAATAACACAGAGGATCTGATAAAATCTAAAGGATTTAAAATTACTTCTAAAGATTTTGAAAGACCTTGGGGAGGGTTTTTAGTCATAGATGAGAGTCAAGCACAAGATTTTTCAAATCAATTCTTTAAAGGTTTAGACGTGCAAACTCTAAAAATTGGAGGAAAATTAAGTCCTAAAATATTAATAGTAAAGCCAAAAGCTAGATTGTCATGGCAATATCATTACAGAAGAGCTGAAATTTGGAGAGTTTTTAAAGGTGAGTGTGGTATAATCAGAAGTGATACAGACAAGGAAAATGAAATGAAGATTTACAGTGAAGGTGATCAAATTAAATTAAAACAAGGAGAGAGGCACAGGTTAATAGGATTAGAGGACTATTGTTTAGTGGCTGAAATATGGCAACATACAGATAAAAATAATCCTTCCAACGAAGAAGATATCGTCAGAGTTCAAGATGATTTTGGTAGATAAAAAAAATTAAAAAAACTATCTTTAATTTTTATAAAGTTGTAATTTTGTTTTAATAAAAATTACATCTAACAGATGGATCAATATTCTTTTTTAAATACAGCGCATACAGCTTATTTTGCTGAACTTTACGATCAGTATTTAATAAATCCAGAACAAGTCGAGCCTAGTTGGAGGGCTTTTTTTCAAGGGTTTGAATTTGGAATTGAAGAATCAAAAAAAGAAAAACTTGCTTTTGAAGGTGAAGAAGTACCTGAAAATATTCTAAAAGAGTTCAATGTAGTTAAGCTCATAAATGCCTACAGAACAAGAGGACACCTGTTTACAAAAACTAATCCAGTCAGAGATAGAAGAACTTATTTGCCAAATTTAGAAATTCAAAATTTCGATTTGTCAACTGACGATTTAGATTCCGTATTCAACGCAGGAGAAATTATTGGTCTTGGTGCAACTACATTAGCTAATATTTTAATTCATTTGGAAAGAATTTATTGTAATTCTATTGGAATTGAATACATGTATATTAGAACTCCTGAAAGAATTCAGTGGATTCAAGAAAAATTAAATCATAATTCTAATAGCCCTAATTTTTCTAATGTTCAGAAAAAGCAAATACTAAAAAAAACAATTGAAGCTGTTGCTTTTGAAAAATTTCTTCATACAAAATATGTAGGTCAAAAAAGATTTTCTCTTGAGGGTGGAGAAGCTTTGATTCCAGCATTAGATGCATTAGTAGAAAAAGCTGCTATTGATGGTGTTAAAGAATTTGTAGTTGGAATGGCTCACAGAGGAAGACTTAATACATTAACTAATATTTTCGGCAAACCTGTTGAAGATATTTTTAATGAATTTGATGGTAAAGACTATGAGGAAAAAGGATTTGATGGGGATGTTAAATATCATTTAGGTTGGACTTCAAATAGAAAAACTGATTCTGGATTAAAAGTATATATGAATATTGCTCCAAATCCATCTCATCTTGAAGCGGTTGGTCCTGTAGTTCAAGGAATAGCAAGAGCTAAACAAGAAAAATATCACCCAAAAAATATTCAGAATGTTCTGCCAATTATAATTCATGGAGATGCTGCAATTGCAGGTCAGGGTGTGGTTTATGAAGTAGTGCAAATGGAAAGGTTAAGAGGGTATAAAACTGGAGGAACTATTCACATAGTTATAAATAATCAAGTAGGTTTTACAACAAATTATTTAGACGGAAGATCCTCTACATACTGCACAGATGTTGCTAAAACAAATCTTTGTCCGGTTTTACATGTCAATTCTGACGATGTTGAGGCGGTTGTTCATGCTGTTTCATTTGCGTTAGATTACAGAATGAAGTTTAAAAGAGATATTTTTATTGATTTACTTGGATATAGAAAATACGGTCATAACGAGGGTGATGAGCCTCGTTTTACTCAACCAAAACTTTATAAAGCAATTTCAAAACATTCTAATCCGATGGAAATTTATTCAAAAAAACTTTTTGAGAATAAAATTATTTCCTTTAATTATGTTTCTGATGTCGAAAAAAAATATAAAGAATCATTAGAAAAAAAATTAGAACAATCAAAAAAAGATAATAGTATCGAAATAACTCCTTTTATGGATTACGAGTGGAAGGGATTTAAAAGAGTTAAGAAAGATAAAATGCTTTCTAAATTCAGTACTAATGTTTCTTTAAATGATCTAAGCAATATTGCAAAAACTATTTCAACTCTTCCTAAAAATAAAAGTTTTTTAAAAAAAGTTCAAAAGCTTATAAATGATAGATCTAAAATGTTTTTTGAATCTAACAAACTTGATTGGGCTATGGGTGAAATGTTAGCTTATGGCAGTTTGTTAAAAGAGGGTTATAATGTTAGAATTTCTGGTCAAGATGTTGAAAGAGGAACTTTTTCGCATAGACATGCTATTTTAAAAGTCGAAGAATCTGAAGAAGAAGTTTGTTTACTTGATAATATAGATAAAGATCAAGGAAATTTTAACATCTACAATTCATCTCTTTCAGAATATGGAGTTATGGGTTATGAGTATGGTTATTCTTTAACTAGCCCTAAAACTTTATGTATTTGGGAGGCTCAGTTTGGGGATTTTAGTAATGGCGCTCAAATTATGATAGATCAATATTTATGTGCGGCAGAGGATAAATGGAAGTTGCAAAATGGTTTAGTACTATTACTTCCACATGGTTATGAAGGTCAAGGTGCAGAACATTCTTCCGGAAGAATGGAAAGGTATTTACAGTTGTGTGCAAAAGATAATATGTATGTTGCTAATTGCTCAACACCAGCAAACATGTTTCATATATTAAGACGTCAAATGGTTACTACATTTAGAAAACCTCTTATAATTTTCACGCCTAAAAGCTTACTTAGACATCCTAAAGCCATTTCTAAAATTAAAGATTTTACTGATGGTAGTTTCATTCCTGTAATAGATGAAGATTCAGTGGATGTTTCTAAAATAAATAGATTGGTATTTTGTTCAGGAAAATTCTATTATGATTTATTAGATTATAAAGAGAAAAATAATATTTCGGATACAGTTTTAGTTAGACTAGAACAGTTGTTTCCATTGCCTGAACTTGAAATTAGTAGCATTATTAATAAATACTCAAACGCAAAAGATGTTGTTTGGGCTCAAGAAGAACCTCGAAATATGGGAGCTTGGAGTCATCTACTACTTCACTTTAATGAAGCGCGCAATTTTAGAGTTGCTTCAAGAAGGTTTTACAGTTCTCCTGCAGCTGGAAGCAGTACAAGATCTAAAAATAGACACAACGAGGTTATTGAATATGTGTTTGATAAGTCTAAAAACAATTTCACTAAATGATTAAAAATTTGTAATATTGCATAGAATTATTGAGAGGATAGATTTGACTGATTGCTGCCTCTAAAAACAAATGCTAAAACAGAAATGAGATATACTAAAATCTTACACCAAACTTCAACTTAAATTATGAAAAAAATTAATTTAACCTATATTGGGGTTATAGCACTTATCTTATTTGCCTCTTTTACAAGAATTATTCCTCATATGCCAAACTTCACACCAATTGGTGCGATGGCTTTATTTGGAGGTGCTTATTTAAGTAATAAATATTATGCCTTTATTATTCCGATTTTATCATTGTGGCTAAGTGATCTTATTTTAAATAATTTCATTTTAAACTATTATGATCAATTTATTTGGTTTTATCCTGGTTTTATTTGGCAATACGGCTCATTTTTTATAATGATTCTAATAGGTTTTGTTTTCTTAAAAAAAATCAGTTTTAAAAACGTTTTCATCGCCTCATTAGGTTCGAGTTTACTATTTTTTGTGATTACCAATTTTGGTGTTTGGATCTCTGGCACTATGTATACTTTGGATTTAAATGGATTAATTGCGTGTTACCTTTTGGCACTTCCATTTTATAAGGGTACTCTATTAGGGTTTATGTTTTATTCCGCTTTTTTATTCGGAGTTCTTGAATTTTCAAAATATAAACTTCAAATTATAAAAAATCATTTCTAGTATGGCTAATATTTTTGATATATTAAATGAAAGAATTTTAGTTCTTGATGGTGCAATGGGAACAATGATTCAACTATATAAATTTAGTGAATCTGATTACAGGGGGGAGCGTTTTAAAGATTTCGAAAGTAGCGTTCAGGGAAATAATGACCTTTTATCTTTAACTCAACCTGAAGCAATCTCAACGATTCATAAAAAATATTTAGAAGCTGGTGCGGATATAATTGAAACTAATACTTTTTCATCAACTAGCATCGGAATGGCTGATTATTCCATGGAATCAATTGTATATGATCTGAATTTTGAATCTGCAAAAATTGCAAAAATTGCAGCAAAAGAATTTACAGATTTAAATCCTGAAAAGCCAAGATTCGTTGCGGGTTCTATTGGTCCAACAAATCGAACAGCAAGTATGTCTCCTGATGTTAACGATCCTGGATTTAGAGCCGTTAACTTTGATGATTTGGTTGAATCTTATTCAGAGCAAGTAAATGCTTTAATTGATGGAGGCGTTGACATTCTTTTAGTTGAAACAATCTTTGATACTTTAAACGCTAAGGCAGCACTTTTTGCTATCGACTCTATTTTAGAAAATAGAAAAATACAAATTCCAATAATGGTTAGTGGAACAATTACTGATGCAAGTGGGAGAACTCTTTCAGGTCAAACAGTTGAGGCTTTTGTTGCTTCATTATCTCACATTCCTCTTTTAAGCATAGGGTTTAATTGTGCGCTGGGAGCAGATTTGCTTTTACCGTATATGAAAAGATTAAGTAATATTACGGAATTTCATACTTCAGCTCATCCAAACGCTGGTCTTCCAAATGCTTTTGGAGAATACGATCAAACTGCAGAAGAAATGCAAGTACTAATTAGAGAATACCTAGAATCTAAATGTGTAAATATTATTGGTGGATGTTGCGGAACAACACCAGATCACATTAAATTAATAGCAAAAGAGGCTAATAATTTTTTACCAAGAAATTTGAAAAAGAATGAATAAGGCTAATAATTTAATTCTTTCAGGTTTAGAACCTTTGGTTATTTCAAAGGTATCTAATTTCATAAATGTTGGTGAAAGAACAAATGTAACAGGCTCAAAAAAATTTTTAAGATTAATAGAAAATGATAAGTTCTCAGAGGCTTTGGAAGTTGCGAGAGATCAGGTTGAAGGAGGTGCTCAAATTATTGATATTAATATGGATGAAGGTCTTATAGATGGAACCAAGGCCATGACTAAATTTTTAAATTTGATTGCTGCAGAGCCAGATATTTCTAGAGTTCCAATAATGATTGACAGTTCTAAGTGGGAAATTATTGAAGCTGGCCTAAAAACTGTTCAAGGAAAGTGTATAGTAAACTCTATTAGTCTAAAAGAAGGTGAAGAAGAGTTTATAAAACATGCAAAACTTATTAAAAGGTATGGTGCTGCAGCTATAGTAATGGCATTCGATGAAAACGGTCAGGCAGATAATCTTGAGAGAAGAATAGAGATATGTAAAAGATCTTATGATGTATTGGTTGATAAAGTAAAATTTAAACCTCAAGATATAATCTTTGATCCAAATATTTTTCCAGTAGCCACTGGAATGGAAGAACATAGAAAAAATGCTTTGGATTTTTTTAATGCAACAAAATGGATTAGAGCTAATTTACCTTTTGCTAGTGTAAGCGGAGGGGTTAGTAATGTATCTTTTTCGTTTCGAGGAAACAATACAGTTAGAGAAGCAATGCATTCCGCATTTTTATATCATGCAATCAAAAACGGGATGAATATGGGGATTGTCAATCCTAACATGCTTGAAATTTATGATGAAATTCCAAAGAATTTATTAGAACATGTCGAGGACGTTTTATTAGACAGAAGAGAAGATGCTACTGAAAGATTATTAGAATTTGCTCAAACTGTTTCTGGAGATAAAAAACAAAAGAAATCAGATGTTAAAGAATGGAGAAATTTAGA